>Ga0209367_1004420_pt1 | contig 19373 bp, 15 predicted proteins | sample WorMetLIZISLAND2_FD_187412 | JGI IMG/M metagenome (GOLD analysis project Ga0209367, IMG submission 187412) | Marine gutless worms symbiont microbial communities from Max Planck institute for Marine Microbiology, Germany - Olavius geniculatus... ...
CGCCAGGGTTTGACAGAGTACTTCACGTTTTACAACCACCAACGTCTGCATCAGGCGTTGGGTTACCGCACCCCTCATGCGGTGCACTTCGCATGAGGATCATCAAATGGGGCCAGACTTTAACTTATTTTTGACCAATCGTGGTCTTGACAATGGGGTCCACCTCAGGATTTCTATTGCTAACGTCATTATTTATTCTCCTTTTTGTGTTCCAACCAGCCCCGGCACTAGCGTTGCGGTCAGGGGAAAGCCCCGTCACCGCGGCGCGTGAGGAATCTCTCGCCCGGATTCCCGACAACCCCTGTTAGGAACTCCCCGGCGTTGGGGTTCAATTGTAGCCGCGCCGCTTTGCCGGCGCACTCCAAAGGGCCAATACGAATTCGTGTCTATTGGTGTTCATTCGTGATTTTTCGATGCGGTTCGCGCTCCCTGGTAGGACCCGCCGCGCTCATCGCATCATTGATGCGGTTTGCGTCTCTTCGCAGTGCTATCCTATAAGACCTACCGCGCTCACCGCATCCTACGTCGCCCGCGGAAGTTGGGTATTAAGAAAACTGCCAGGAGCAGTAGCGGCAGGTAGAAGCGCTCGTTCCAGATCCGGGTGCGTTCGTCGCTCGCTTCCGGGGGCAGGCGGGTAATTGCCGCGGCTTCCAGGATCTCTTCGGTGTCGTCGTCCCGGTAGTCCGCCACCCGGTAGATCCCTTGGCCAGCGTTGGCCAACTCTTCGAGCAGCGTCTCGTTGAGGGCGGAGAGGACGGGCTGGCCGCTACGATCCTGAAGCCATCCACCCTGTCGCGCCGGGACCCGTGCGCCCGCTTCGGTGCCGATGCCGAGCACATGAAACCGGATGCCTTGCTCCGCCAGCTTTTCGATCCGCGCGGTCAGCTCCGGCTCGTCCAGGTCACCGTCGGAGATGAGCAGGATGGAGCGTGCGCTGTCTTCCGGCAGGCTGCCGAGCAGGACTTCGGCGCGATCCAGGGCCTGGTGCAGGCGGCTGCCCTGGAGTCGGGCGAGGTCGGTGGACAGGGCCGGGAGGGAGTTCAGAATGGTGTAGGTATCCTCGGTGATGGGGGAGAGCACGTGAGGCACCGAGGCGAAGGCGATCAGCCCGAGGCGCACCTGGCGATTTTGCAAAATAAGGTCCTGGATCTCCTGACGGGCGCGGCCGAGGCGACTGGGGGCCACGTCGTCCACCTGCATGGAGCGGGAGATGTCCAGCAGGATCAGCAGGTTGTTGCCGGGGTGGAAGAGACGGATGTCTTCGTAGTCCCACCTGGGCCCGGCCATGGCGAGGATCAGCAGCGTCCACAGGCCCGACCAGCGCAGGAAACGACCCCAGCGTTCGGTGGTCTTGAGCGCTCGAGTGCCGGTCAGGTGTGACAGCAGGTGCGGATCGGCATAGCGGTGGATGGGCCCGCGCGCGGCCTTGGCGGAGCTGCGCCACAGCCAGACGGCGACCGGGATCAGGGCCAGCAGGACCCAGAACCAGCCGGGTTGCTCGAAGTGAAAGCCGGTCTCAGCCACTGGCTACCCTCGTGACGAAGCGCTTTCTCCCCTCCGGGAACAGGCCGAGTCCCAGCAGGGCCAGCAGGGCCACGGCCAGGGGGATGCGGTAGAGGGGGGTGGGCAGGAAGGCGGTACGGGATTCCGCCTCGGTCTTTTCGAGCTGACCGATGCGGGTGGAGATTTCCTCCAGGGCCCGGGTGTCGGTGGCGCGAAAGTAGGCCCCGCCGCCGATGTTGGCGATGCGCTGTAGGGTGTCCTCGTCCATGGTCAGGTCGTCCCGGTATTTGATAACCCCCTCTTCCATGATGGAGATGCTTTCCTGCTTGCTGCCGACGCCGATGACGTAGATACGGACCCCCGCCGCGCGGGCCAGCACGGCCGATTCGAGGGGCGCGAAGCCCCCGGCGGAGTTGTCGCCGTCGGCAATCAGGATCATGATCCGGGAGCCTTCGGGGCGCTCGCGCAGTTTTTTCACAGCCAGGGCGATGGCGTCTCCCAGGGCGGTGCCTTGACCCGCGATGCTGGGTACTACGCCGTCCAGCAGCTGGCGCACGGCCAGCCGGTCCACGCTCAGCGGCGAGAGGACGAAGGCCTGGCTGCCGAAGACGATGAGCCCGATGCGGTCTCCCTTGCGGGCATCCACGAAGCGGCCCATGACGCCCTTGACGACCTGCATCCGACTCACCTGCCGACCCTCGACGGTAAAATCCAGGGCATCCATGGAGTGGGAGGCGTCCACCGCCAGCATCAGGTCGTAGCCCGGCGTGCTGACCTGGGTGTGGGGCTCGAGCCATTGGGGACGCATGAGGGCCAGGACCAGACCGGTCCACAGTACATAGAGTAGAGCCTTGTGAAGCCAGCCGGCGAACCGGCGGCGCGGTCGCCGGGTTTGAAAAGCGGCCCGAAGCTCCTGCAGGTGAGGGTGGAGCAGGGTGGTCCGGTGTCCTTCCAGGTCTTCATCCCGAGCGGCGCGGCGATCCGGCCACAGGAAGGGCAGCAGTGAGGGGAGCGGCAGGAGCAGGCCGACCCAGGGCCAGTGGAACTCAAACATCCGGCTTTCTCCGCGCCTCGACCTCGACCCAGTCGTAGGCGGCATCGATGAGGGTGAGCAGCTCCTGCGAACGCTTGGAATCCGCGGGCGGGGCGTAGGGGACCTCCAGCAAGGCCCGTCCCCGGCGGGACCAGTCGAAGCCCTTGGGGTCGTTGCCCTGGAGCCATGTAAGCCAGTCCTGGTCCGTGAGTCCCGCGCAGGCGTCTCGCCCCAGGCGGGCCATGGCGATCCGACGCAGCAGCTCGGAGAGCTCGCTCGCGGTCTGTTTGCTGTCCTGGGTGCCCGCGCGCTTGCGCAGGTCCCGCAGGTGTCGGGCCGCGTCCCAGCGCCAACTGCCGACGGTGAAGAAGGGAAGGGGCGGTACAGTCAAACGGATCTTGGCGCGGAAGCGCCAGATCAGAAAGGCCAGCACCAGCACCATCGCCGTCAGGAGCCACCAGCCGGGCCCCGGCGGCCACCAGGGCACGCCCTGAATGCCGTGGATATCGCGCAGTTGCTCTATACCCGGAAACATTCAGACCGCCCGCGACCGTGCCCGGTGCTCCAGATCGTGGATGAGGGTAAGGTGGATCTCCTGGTCGGTGCGGACCGGCAGGAGGATGATATTGAGCCGGTAGGCCATGGCCTGAAGCATCTTTCGCCGTGCCTCCCAGGTCTCGCGGTAGGCCAGCCGCGCCTGGGGGTCATCGGTATCGATCTCGATCAGCTGGTCGTCCGGGCCGGTGAAGGTGGTGACGCCCATGGCCGGGATCTCCCAGTCCGCCGGGTCGTCCACCGGGATCAGGGCCACCGAGTTGCGTTGGATCAGGGTGCCCAGGACCCGCTCCAGGTCCATGGCCTCCCGGTTGAGATCAGCGATGACGAACACCAGCGATCCGGTCGGCAGGCCGCGGGTAGCCCGCCGCAGGGCGCCGCCCAGACAGTCGACGGATGCATCGCCGGCCGTCTCCGGCTCGGTCAGGGTGCGCAGGAGCCGCCACAGGGCCCGCCGGCCCCGGGAGGGCCTGAAATGCTGTAACCCCGCCTCCACGTCGCCGAAGACCATGCCGCCCACCCGGTCGTTGAGGCGGCTGGCCGCCCATCCGATGAGGGCGGCGGCGCGGGCCGCCTGCACCGATTTGAAGGTACCGCGGGTGCCGAAGCTCATGTGGGGGCCCCGATCCACGCACAAGACCACGGAGCGCTCGCGTTCCTCGCGAAAGACCTTGAGGTGGGGCTCGTTGATGCGGGCCGTGACCTTCCAGTCCATGTAGCGGATGTCGTCGCCTTGTCGGTACTGGCGCACCTCCTCGAAGTTGACGCCGGCACCCCGGAACACCGAGGCGTAGAGTCCGGCGAAGGTGGAGCTGACCAGGTGGTGCGAGGGCAGGCCCAGGGTATGGGCCTGGTGACGAAGCTCCAGCAGGTCGTCGAGGCGGGGATAGAGACTCATCGAGTGGGAAACTTAGAGGCTGTATAAAAACTAACCCATTGATTGTCATTTCGAGCGTAGCGAGAAATCCTTATCCCGACGGAGGATGGATCCTATGCCCAAACAACAGCATGGCTTCGTATTCGATAGAAAGGCCATTAGTAGAAATGGGTTCTGAAGATCTCTCCCTTCGGTCGAGATGACAAACACTGTGCCTGAAAACTAATAGGTTAGTTCTTATACACCCTCTTATCCCTCAGGGAATCGCCACCAGATTGAGCAGCCGATTGATGAACTCGTCGGTGGTGATGCCTTCGGCCTCCGCCTCGAAGGTCAGGAGCAGGCGGTGGCGCAGGATCTCCGGGGCGACGGCCTGAATGTGGTTCGGGGCGACGAACTGGTCGCCGTCCATCCAGGCCCGGGCCCGGGCGCAACGAGCCAGGGCGATACTGGCGCGGGGCGAGGCCCCGAACCGACACCAGCGCGCGAGGTCGGGGTCATAGACCTTGGGATTGCGCGTCGCCTGGATCAGATCGACGATATAGTGGTTGAGCTTGGGGTCCAGATACAGATTGGCGACGTCCCGGCGCATCGCGAACAGCTCGTTCTGGGACAGGGGCTTGGACGGTGCCGTATAGCTGGTCTTCTGCTGCTGGAGGTCGAGCGCCAGGATCTTGAGCTCTTCTTCCCGGGTCGGATAGCCCACCACCGCTTCCATCAGGAAGCGGTCGAGCTGGGCCTCCGGCAGGTGGTAGGTCCCTTCCTGCTCCACCGGGTTCTGGGTCGCCAGCACCATGAACAGCTTGGGCAGGGGATAGGTGCGCTGGCCCACGGTGATCTGATGCTCGGCCATGGACTCCAGCAGGGCCGACTGCACCTTGGCCGGCGCCCGGTTGACCTCGTCGGCGAGCAGCACGTTATGAAACAGGGGGCCGGGGCGGAACTCGAACTCACCCTTCTCGTGTCGGTAGATGTCGGTGCCGATCAGATCCGACGGCAGCAGATCCGGGGTGAACTGGATGCGGTGAAAATCCCCCTCGACCGATTCCGCCAGGGCTTTGATCGCCGTGGTCTTGGCCAGGCCCGGCATGCCCTCCACCAGGAGATGACCGTCGCTGAGCAGGCAGATGAGCATGCTGTCGACGAATCGCTGTTGGCCGATGATGCGGGAGGCGATGTGATCGCGGACTGGCTTGAGGTCTTCGGGGGTCATGCGGTGCGACTTCGGCTGTCTGGGGCGATTTCCAGCGGGTAATCGCCTTGATTGGACGGATTCGGACGGCCACTCCGGTAGGCGCCAGCTTCCCTCTGGACGACCGGTCGGAAGTGGCAATCCTGACCGCTTTTCGGGTCGAGTGCAACCCCCTGCGGGGTAATCCGGGGCGAGCGCGTATAAATCTGCCCGAAAATATGCCCCGGTCGGGGTGGACTACCTGTCCGGCGGCAAGCCATTGAACTTATACACATCCTGGTCTTGACAGCGGCGCGATCGCGTGAAACGGCGGCCCGATCTGAATCGGTCTATTAGAAAATCCTTTATATTTTTGATTAGACTGCAAAATCATCAGGCCGACAAACAGGGTGCCAAGCTGTCTAGTGCCTTGATTTCTCGCCATGTTCGGCACCGTGCGCAGAGATTATTCACAGAGATATCCACAGATTCTGTTGGTAAGTGGGAATCTCTCAATGCTTACAACACCTCGTGCTTTCGACCGATGAAACCAGCCTAATAAATGCTTTTAACCTGTTGAAAATATTATGAAGAAGGTAGCATTGTATTGCGTTACGCTGCATTCGACGCTGGGCCTGTTCGGGTACGGTCCTGGGTTGTTCGGCGTTGGTCAGCTGTCGGGCTAGGGCGCGTTCGAGGCCGTGCCCCGCCAAAACATTTCGGCTCATGGGGCTAACAGAGTGACACCTTATCTAGTGGTTGAGACCCCACCTCGTCATTCCGGCAGGGATTGCCGGAATCCAGGTGCCAGGGATGGCAGAAACAGTGGGGCCTCAAAATCATTAGGTCGCACAACCGAGCCACTTTAAATTTAACCACTACCGGTGATTTAAACCGGCAGTCCCCTGGGAGCGCCGGCATCCTGCCGGCATCCATGGGCACGGGCCACCTTGGAGGGGAAGGAGGTCCCCCCGGATCAGCCTATCTTCATCGACACCTGCCGCCTGGAAGGCGGCGCTCCCAGCGATGGGCTTTTGCGCCACCCTCGGAGGGAGAAGGGGGTGAAATGCGCAGATTGGCGTTGGTTGCAGGGAAAGATCCTTCCTACGTCAGGACGAGTCTGAGGTGTCAGGTTACGGCGCGTTCGGCCCTGTCACTGTGCTTCGGGATCGGACCGCGCGGCTAAGAGGCTGTCTAAAAAAAGACCGTAGGCGTAGGCTGGGTTGAGGAACGAAACCCCGCACCTGAATTTTCCGGTTATCCGCGCCAACAGCACATTATCCCTCACGACCAGAGGATTTAGGTGCGGGGCGAAACCCAGCTTTTGCGGGTAGCCTGGCTTGCTAGGTTTCGTCCCTCAACCCAGCCTACCGCTTTTAAATCAACGTGTTAGTTTTTAGATAGCCTCTAACCCGACCTACACGCAAGGCGAGGTCCGCGCGGGCAGCCAGGGCAACCGAATGATAATTCGATAGAAAGCAATCGGTTACAGCGGTGGATTGGGCACGGACCAGCGGCGCGCCAGAGCGCCGGCATCTTGCCGGCAACCATATGCCGCCAGGATGGCGGTGCTCCGGCTGGGCCCAATCTACCCGGCCTGCTTCCATGCTAACAGACTGTTTTAGCAGGGTATATTATTCGGTGGCCCTGCGCGGCCAAGCCGCGCAGGGGTCATGTAGCCGTAGGTTGCGTTAAGATGCCGGCACTAGCGTCATAGGGGATCAGCCCGCCTTTGGGCGTCGCAACGCAACAGGTCCGATCCTCCAAGCCGTGCCGAATCATTCAGGATTGCCGCAGTGATCGAAAAACTCAGAAACATCGCGATCGTCGCCCATGTGGATCACGGCAAGACAACCCTGGTGGATCGGCTGCTCCAGCAGTCCGGGACCCTGGGGGAACACTTCGGCCCGGTGGAACGGGTGATGGACTCCAACGCGCTGGAGAAGGAACGGGGCATCACCATCCTGTCCAAGAACACGGCGATTCGCTGGCACCAATACCGGATCAATATCGTCGATACGCCCGGACACGCGGATTTCGGCGGGGAGGTGGAGCGGGTCCTGTCGATGGTGGATTCGGTGCTGCTCCTGGTGGATGCCCGGGAAGGCCCCATGCCCCAGACCAGGTTCGTGACCCGCAAGGCCTTTGCGCACGGACTGCGGCCCATCCTGGTAGTCAACAAGATCGACAAGTCGGGGGCGCGTCCCGACTGGGTCATCGACCAAGTCTTCGAGCTCTTCGACCGTCTCGGCGCCAGCGACGAGCAGCTGGACTTTCCCATCCTTTACGCCTCGGCCACCGGCGGCTACGCCGGATCGGACGCCGGGGTGAACGGGGGCGACATGCAGCCCCTGTTCGAGGCCATCGTCGAGCACTGTCCGGCCCCCGAGGTGGACCCTGAGGGCCCTTTCCAGATGCAGATCTCGACTCTGGACTATAGTCCCTTTGTTGGCGCCATTGCCGTGGGTCGCATCCGGCGCGGCAGCGTCGGGCCCAACCAGCAGGTCACGCTGGTCAAGGCGCACGGAAACGACTATCGGGTCAAGGTCGGCCTGGTTTACGGCTACCTGGGGCTGGAGCGCTACCAGACAGCTTCCGCCCAGGCGGGGGACATCGTGGCCCTGACCGGCATCGAGGCCCCGAATGTCTCCGATACCCTGTGCGACCCGGAGCAGGTGGAGGCGCTGCCGCCGCTGACGGTGGACGAACCCACGGTGACCATGACCTTCCAGGTCAACACCTCGCCCTTCGCCGGCCGGGAAGGTAAGTACCTGACCTCGCGTCAGCTCAAGGAACGCCTCGAACGCGAGCTCATCCACAATGTGGCCCTGCGGGTGGAGGCCGGCAACGACCCGGATCAGTTCAGGGTATCCGGCCGCGGCGAGCTGCACCTGTCGGTCTTGCTGGAGAACATGCGCCGCGAGGGCTATGAGCTTGCGGTCTCCCGCCCCCAGGTCATCTTCCGCGAGCGCGACGGCAAGCTCTGCGAGCCCTACGAGCAGATCACCCTGGACCTGGACGAGCAGACCCAGGGGGCCGTCATGCAGGCCCTCGGCGAGCGCGGGGGAGCGCTCAGGGACATGGTGCCGGACGGCAAGGGTCGGGTGCGTCTGGACTATGAGATTCCGTCCCGCGGACTGATCGGCTTTCAGACCGAATTTATGACGCTGACCTCAGGCACCGGCCTCAAGTATCACGTCTTCGACCACTATGGACCCGCCCGCCCGAAGGGGGGCATCACCCCGCGCCGCAATGGCGCCCTGATCTCCAACAGTCAGGGCAAGGCCCTGGGCTATGCCCTGTTCAACCTGCAGGAACGCGGCCGCATGCTGATCTCGCCGGGAGAAGAAGTCTACGAAGGTCAGGTCGTGGGCATCCATGCCCGGGACAACGACCTGACCGTCAATCCCCTCAAGGCCAAGCAGCTCACCAACATCCGCGCGGCGGGGTCCGATGCCAACATCCTGCTCACCCCGCCGATCCGCTTCAGCCTGGAGCAGGCCCTGGAATTCATCGAGGACGACGAGCTGGTGGAGGTCACGCCGGGCGCCATCCGCATCCGCAAGCGCCACCTCAAGGAGCACACGCGCAAACGGGCAGGAAGGACCGGGTAACCTGCCCGTGAGGCATCGCGCTGACACCGGACAACGCCGAAGAATCCGGGATTGCCCGGCCTTGCTCATGCGCGATCGAACGGGTAAACTTATTCGGATCAGGAAACGGCGGATTTGGAAGTGAAGTCTGGAACATGGAACCTGAACGCCACTAAGACCCCGTGATCGGGGTTTTTTTTGGTTTCCGGCCGAGGCGGGCTATGCACCTGGTCCGCGCGGCGGGAGTCCTTCGCTAAAGTGGGCCTTGTGCCCATTTTTTGTTTGTGGCGAGAGCGGATGCGGCACCTGGAGAACAAATTGACGGGTCTGGTGAGGTCGGTCGTGGAGCCGATGGGCTATGAGCTCGTAGGGGTCGAGTATCTCCAACGCGGTAAACCGGGCGCGGTGCTGCGCGTTTACATCGACCGCCCGAGCGGTGCTCGGACCCAGGGTATCACCCTGGACGATTGCGGCAGGGTCAGCCATCAGCTGAGTGGGGTGCTCGACGTCGAGGACCCGATTGCCGGTCACTATGACCTGGAGGTCTCTTCCCCGGGCCTGGATCGGCCCTTGTTCACGGCCGCGCATTTTGAACGCTTTCAGGGCCGGAGGGTACGCATCAGGGTGGCGGTCAAGCTCGATGGTCGGCGCAACTTCGAGGGACAAATCTCCGGTCTGGAGCAGGCGCTGGTGCTGCTCAGAGTCGATGGTGAGGTCCGGGAGATTCCTTTGGCAATGATCGAATCCGCGCGCCTGGTGCCTGAGTTCTGATTCGGGAATCTGGAATGAGCAAAGAAATCCTGTTGGTGATCGAGGCCGTCTCGAACGAGAAGGATGTGCCCAGAGAGGTCATTTTCGAGGCCATGGAAGCGGCATTGGCATCCGCTACCCGCAGAAAGGCCGAGGGCGACATCGATGCCAGGGTTGCTATCGATCGCGAGAGTGGGGACTACGCTACCTTCCGCCGGTGGGAGGTCGTGGAGGACCTGGGGGAAGAGGGTCCGGAGGCGCCCGACCGCCAGCTTGCGCTGACGGCGGCGCGGGAGCGGGATCCGTCCGTCGCGGTCGGCGACTTCATCGAGGAGCCCATGGCATCGGTGCTCTTCGGACGCATCGCGGCGCAGACGGCAAAGCAGGTGATCGTGCAGAAGGTCCGGGAGGCCGAGCGCACCAAGGTGGTCGAGGCCTATCGGGAGCGCAAGGGCGAGCTGGTTATGGGGACCGTCAAGAAGGCCGACCGCGGCACCATCCTGCTCGATCTGGGCGGCAACGCGGAGGCCCTGGTCCCACGCGAGCACGTCATTCCCCGCGAGTCGGTGCGCCCCGGCGACCGGCTCCGCGGCTATCTCTTCGAGGTCCGCTCCGAGTCCAAGGGACCGCAGCTCTTCGTGAGCCGCACGGCCCCGGAGCTGATGGTCGATCTGTTCAGGCTGGAGGTCCCGGAGGTCGGTGAAGGTCTGATCGAGATTCTGGCCGCGGCCCGGGACCCGGGCTCCCGGGCCAAGATCGCGGTACGCGCCCTGGACCCGCGCATCGATCCGGTGGGGGCCTGCGTCGGCATGCGCGGCTCGCGGGTGCAGGCGGTATCCAACGAGCTCAGCGGCGAGCGGGTCGACATTATCCTGTGGAACGACAATCCGGCACAGTTCGTCATCAATGCCATGTCCCCGGCGGATGTGGTCTCGATCATCATCGACGAGGAAGCGCGCAGCATGGACGTGGCGGTGAAGGAAGAAAATCTCTCTCAGGCCATCGGCCGCGGCGGTCAGAACGTGCGCCTTGCCGGCCAGCTGACCGGCTGGGAGCTCAACGTGATGAACGAGGAGGAGGCCGCCGCCAAGAGCGAGCAGGAGGCCGGACGCCTGGTGGAGGACTTCATGGAGCAGCTCCGGGTGGATGAAGATGTGGCGACCGTGCTGGTGGAGGAAGGTTTCTCGACCGTCGACGAGGTTGCCTATGTGCCCATGTCGGAGCTGACGGCCATCCGGCGGTTCGACGCGGAAACCGTCACCTTGCTGCGGGATCGGGCCAAGGACGTGCTGCTGACCCGCGCCATTGCCAGCGAGGAGAGCCTGACCCAGGAGCCGGCACCGGACCTGTTGCAGCTGGAGGGAATGGACCGGACGCTGGCCCTCAGTCTGGCCCGAAACGGCGTGGTTACCATGGAAGACCTGGCCGAGCAGTCGCTGGACGAGCTCGTGGAGCTGGTGGGTATCGACGCGGAGCAGGCGGCCATGTTGATCATGAAGGCGCGCGAGCCCTGGTTTGCCGAGGCGGAGCACGAATAGGGCCGGAGGGTATGCGGATGAGTGAAGTAACTGTCAGCCAGCTGGCCAATACGGTGGGAATTCCGGTAGAGCGCCTCCTGACCCAACTGCATGAGGCAGGCATCTCGGCCGCCGACGGCGAGGCCAGGCTGACCGAGCAGGAGAAAGTCCAACTGCTGGGCTATCTCCGCCGCAGCCACGGCAGGGCCGAGGACGACTCCGGAACGGCGCCCAGCCGGGTTACCCTCAAGCGCAAGTCGGTCAGTGAGCTACGGCAGCCGACGGTGAGCGGCCGCGCCGCCGGCAGTGTGCGGGCCGCGACCACCCCCCGGGCCAAGACGGTCAGCGTCGAGGTACGACGGCGGCGCACTTACGTCAAGCGTGGCGTGCCGACGCCGGAGCCGGAGGCGCATGACGGGACAGCCGTCGAGCCGGCGCATCAGCCCCCCCTGGTCGAGGAGATGGAGCCCGTGCAGGCCCCGACGGATCGGCGCTCCGAGCTGCAGGTGCGTCGGGCGGAAGAGGATACGCGGCGTCTGGCGGAGCACGAGGAGCTCGGGCGCAAGACCAGGGAAGAGGCAGCCCGCCGCCGAGCGGAAGAGGATGCTCGCCGCAAGGCCGAAGAGGAGGCGCGGCGCAAGCGGGCGGAAGAGCATGGGACCGGGCCGGCAGCCGCCCCCCCGGCGGCACCTGAAGGCCCCGGCGGTGAGGACGCGGAGGCCAGGCAGGCGAAGGGCAAGGCGCGCAAGCCCGGGAAACGCGGCACCGAACCTTCCGAAAAGGAGAAGTCCCTCAAGAAGGCCGGGCGCAAGGATTCGTTGCGCGCCCGGGAGCTGCCGCCGGAGGTCGAGTACGAAGAGGCCATCAGCGAAGCGGAAGTACCCGCGGCACCGGGGCGACGTCCGCGGCGCAGGAAGAAGGCCGTCAAGCCCCAGCTGCAGGACAAGCATGGCTTCCAGCGGCCGACCGCCCCCGTGATCCGCGCGGTGGAGATTCCCGAGACGATCTCCGTGGCCGACCTGGCGGCCCGCATGTCGGTAAAGTCCGGCGATGTGATTAAGGTCCTGTTCAAGCAGGGCATGCCGGTCACGATCAACCAGGTGCTGGATGGCGACACCGCCATGATCGTCGTCGAGGAGATGGGCCACAAGGCGGTCAGGGCCGAGGTCAGGGATGTCGAAGACACCATGATGCGACAGGTCGAGGAGCAGGCCGCGCGGCTGGAGCGGACGACGCGGCCGCCGGTGGTCACCATCATGGGGCACGTCGATCACGGTAAGACCTCGCTGCTCGACCATATCCGCCGGACGCGCGTCGCCGCCGCCGAGGCCGGCGGCATTACCCAGCACATCGGCGCCTATCATGTCGAGACCGGTCACGGCATGCTCTCCTTCCTGGACACCCCCGGCCATGCCGCCTTCTCGGCGATGCGCGCCCGGGGGGCCCAGGTCACGGATATCATCGTCCTGGTGGTGGCGGCGGACGACGGCGTCATGCCCCAGACGATCGAGTCCATCCAGCATGCGCGCGCGGCCGGCGTGCCCCTGGTAGTCGCGGTCAACAAGATCGACAAGCCGGAGGCGAATCCGGAACGGGTGCTGCAGGAGCTGACCCAGCAGGAGGTAGTGCCCGAGGAGTGGGGCGGGGAGACCATGGTGGTGCAGGTCTCCGCCAAGAGCGGTGAGGGCATCGACGCGCTGCTCGAGGCCTTGCTGCTGCAGGCGGAGGTATTGGAGCTGACGGCACCGGAAGCAGGACCCGCCCGGGGTGTGATCGTCGAGTCCCGACTCGACCGGGGGCAGGGACCGGTGGCTACGGTCCTGGTTCGGGCTGGCACCCTGCGCCGGGGTGATCTGGTCGTCAGCGGTACCGAGTTTGGTCGCGTGCGGGCCATGTTCGACGAGCAGGGACGGAGCCTGGAGTCCGCCGGTCCTTCGATCCCGGCGCAGGTGCTGGGGCTCTCCGGCACGCCCAACGCCGGCGATGACCTGGTGGCGGTCACCGACGAGAGACGGGCCCGTGAGGTAGCAGAGCTGCGGCGGGAGCGGGGGAGACAGTCGAAGTTCGAAGAGCAGCGCGGCGCGAGCCTGGATCAGCTCTTCTCCCAGCTCAAGGAGGGGGAGGTCCGGGCGGTCAACATCGTCATCAAGGCGGACGTCCAGGGCAGCCTGGAGGCCTTGCGGGACAGCCTGCTGAAGCTCTCGACCGACGAGGTCAAGGTCGCCATCGTGTCCTCGGGGGTGGGGGGGCTGACCGAGTCCGACGCCAACCTGGCCGTGACCTCCAATGCCATTCTGCTCGGATTCAACATCCGGGCCGATGCCGCCGCCCGCCGGATCGTGGAAGAGAAGGGCCTGGATCTGCGTTATTACAACGTCATTTACGAGCTGATCGATGACGTTAAAAAGGCCCTGTCAGGGCTCCTGAGCCCCGAGGTGACGGAGGAGATCATCGGTCTCGCCGAGGTGCGGGACGTCTTCCGCTCCTCGAAGTTCGGGACCATTGCCGGCTGCATGGTCGTCGAGGGCCTGATCAGGCGCAACAATCCCATCCGCGTGTTGCGGGACAACGTGGTCGTTTACGAGGGCGCGCTGGAATCGCTGCGCCGCTTCAAAGAGGATGTGCCCGAGGTCAAGGCAGGCACCGAGTGTGGTGTCGGCGTGAAGAACTACAACGACGTCCAGGTCGGCGATCAGATCGAGGTATTCGAGCGCACCGAGCGGGCGCGGGAGCTTTAGGGGCTGTTGATATAATCGTCGTATCAACCGCTAATCGGACAGGATTAACAGGATTTCCGGGATTAACAGGATTATTTTTCTGATGATTCTCAGAAGCTGTCCGGTTGAAAGCAATCCTGAATGATTTGGCGTTGTCCGGAGGATCTGACTGAGTGCAGACGATTGCGGGGGATTTTTTATGCCGGCAAGATGCGGCGAGGAGAATCGTAGATCCATTTTGGCGAGCCGTAACTTAAGTGGAGAATGAAATATCGGAAAATCAATTCACCGGAAGCACTTCCCCTCGACGACTCAATGATTATCGAGGGGGATGCTCTACATGCTCTTAAGATACTTCCTGAACGATCAGTACGGTGTGCAATAACCTCTCCTCCTTATTGGGGCCTGCGGGATTATGGGATTGATGGTCAGATAGGCTTAGAAACCACCTTGCCCCAATTCCTGAACCATCTTGTTGCAATCTTCAATGAGCTGAAACGGGTCCTTCGCGATGATGGAACTTTGTGGTTAAACATTGGTGATGGTTACACCAGTGGTAACCGTGGCTATCGTGCAAGCGACAAGAAGAACCCGGCAAGAGCAATGTCCGTGAGACCTGATACGCCTGAAGGTTTGAAACCTAAAGACCTTCAAGGTATCCCGTGGAGACTGGTTTTCGCCCTTCAGGACGATGGCTGGTATCTGCGAAGTGATATTGTTTGGCATAAGGGCACCTTGAAAAATACAGTTTTCGCAAATTCGGGGCTTGAATAATCAATGGGTTAGAGTCGGCTGGGTGGCGAAAATACCTATTTTTCAAGGTGCCCATAAACCGAATGCCATGCCTGAAAGCGTTAAGGATAGACCTACGAGGGCACATGAATACTTGTTTATGTTTACCAAGTCCGAACGCTATTACTACGATTATGAATCAGTTAAAGAAGTGGGTTTAAATGGGAAGCTTCGTAATCGTAGAAGTGTATGGGATATTAATACCCAGGGGTTCCCCGGTGCGCACTTTGCCACCTTCCCGGCACAATTGATTGAACCCTGTGTTTTGGCATCTACTAAGCCTGGCGATTATATTCTTGATCCCTTTTTCGGTTCGGGAACTGTAGGTGTTACATGCTTGGAACAACATAGAAGGTATGTAGGGATAGAGCTTAATCCTGAATATGTTGCATTAGCACTGGATAGATTAAGTGTCGCAAAAGACAGAATTATGAAGGTTGCTGTTTAATGTCCGGTATAAATATTCCAACACCAGAATTACAGATAGATTTTTCTTTTTCTCTTGGACGAATCAGGAGCATCTATCTCCAGGATGCACTAAGCAAAACTATAGATAACATAGACCTTCCTACCCTTGATAATCAGCTTTCTCAATATGTGCCACAAGATAACCTGAGGGCACTTGCTAAGCGAGGTCTACGTGGTGAATTGATATTCCCGATGCCATGCATGTTGGAAGTAAATCCTTTTCTATTGGGTTATTATCGGTTATTACTAGGATTCAGTCAGAAAGAGTTTTATGCAAGAAAGTTTGGTACTTCCGGTTTCAAGTCCATGGAAGTGAAAGGAACCCTAACCGATAACAACAAGAATAGACTACCTAACCTATGTGAAGGCATGGTCAGCAGTGTATGTGCCTTACTTGACGGAATCGGGATTGATAGAGTCAGCAAAGAATTGCTTGATGATTTGACCCTTCTAACGCTCGGCCCCCAATTGCGGGGTGGTGCCAATGTAAAAAAGGGCGTTGCCGGTATCGTTGATGTGTTTGAAGCGATTCACGATATTGTCGAGAATGCTGCAACCGAATCAACACAAAGCAAGATTCAGATAATTAATGCGGCGGATAGGAAGGTATTCATAGAGTTTGCGTCTGACCCTGATATTGTTATTCATGAAGAGATGAATGCCGATAATATCAGGAATGTCATTGCCATTGAAGTGAAAGGAGGAACTGACTTTTCAAATATTCACAACCGTGTTGGCGAAGCTGAAAAGAGTCACCAGAAAGCAAAAGCTGATGGGTACGTCGAGTGCTGGACTATCGTGAATGTGGATAGGATTGATATGGATATGGCAAAAAGAGAATCACCATCCACTAACCGATTCTAGGGCACCTTGAAAAATAGGTATTTTCGCCACCCAGCCGACTCTAACCCATTGATTATTCAAGCCCCGAATTTGCGAAAACTGTATTTTTCAAGGTGCCCTCTATCGTATATCCGCTTTGAAGTCCGGTGCAGGTGATGAATATGAAGACTTCAAGAATCGAGTGATCGCCCTTACCGGCATTAAGACGTCATGAGATAATTCTCCTGTCTTTCATGCCCCTGTGATGATATACCTCCGTTTCATATTTACTTGGTCTTCCGCGCTTCTTGGTTTGGCCGCGTCCAAATTTCGGAGTTTACTTCACTCTTACTCGATACCCGGTTGTATGAAAGAGCACACCCGTACCGACCGCATCGGGACCGAGCTCCAACGTGAGCTCGCCCAGATCCTGCGAGAAGAGGTGAGGGACCCGCGTTTAAAACTCATCACCTTGCAGGAGGTGCGGGTAAGCCGCGATCTGGCCCATGCCAAGGTCTACTTTACCTGCTTTCCCGGCGACGAGGGCGGTGTCGAGCAGGAACGTCTGCTCAACGGTAGGCTCGCAGGATTTTTACGCCGGGCGCTGGCCCGGCGTGCCCGGCTGCGAACCATACCCCGGCTGCGTTTCATCCACGACCAATCGATTGCCCAGGGCGAGCGCCTCTCCCACCTGATCGAAGCGGCGGTGGCGACAGCCGGGCCTGGGCCAGACATCAAAACCGATGATTGATGTGCGGTGACGTTCCAGCCCTCGCTTTTCCCGGACCGGACCATGTCCCACGACCAGAACTTCAAAAATCTCCTCCTCGACCATCCGCACCAGGCAGTGGCCTTCTTCGCCGCCACCGAAGCCGACAAGATCAGCGCAGCACGCATCACACCCCTGCGCCAGGAGCAGCTCCTGGAACGCCTCGGCGAGCGCTTCCGCGAGCTGGATGTGCCCTTGAGCGTGGAATGGCCCGACGGCCAACGTGAGGCCCTGGTGTTCGTCCTCGAAGCAGAGAGCGATGCACGGCGTTTCTCTATCCACCGTCTGGCTCATTACTGCCTGGATCTGGCCGAGCTGATGGATACCGACCGCTACCTGGACTTCATCGACATCTACGCGGCGCTTGACGATAATGAGCGGGCCGAATACCAACGCGACTATCCCGACGAGGCGCAGACCATGAGCCGATTTGCCGAACGTTTCCACGAAAAGGGCAAGCAAGAGGGCATACAACAGGGCATGCAGCAAGGTATGCAACAGGGTGTGCAGCAGGGCATGCGGCAAGGCAAGCACCAAGGCGAGGCCCTGGTTTTGGAACGACTGCTCTGTCTGAAATTCGGCGCCTTACCCGACGGGGTACAGCGACAAATCGAGCAGGCCGACGAGCAAACCCTGCTGGCGTGGTCCGAGCGGGTCCTCACCGCCGACCGTCTCGACGAGGTTCTGCATTGAAAACCCGGATGAAGCCAGCCGTCCGGGTGAGATACGCAGGTTAGCATGGGACAACGACGTCGGCACGGGCGTAATGTCAGCGGCATCCTGCTGCTCGACAAGCCGCGGGGCATCAGCTCCAACGAAGCCCTGCAGCGGGTCAAGCGGTTTTTCAAGGCCGCCAAGGCCGGTCACACCGGGAGCCTGGATCCCCTGGCGACCGGGCTGTTGCCGGTGTGTCTGGGGGGGGCTACCAAGTTTTCCGGCTTCCTGCTGGACGCGGACAAGTACTATCGGGTCCGGGTGCGGCTGGGGGTCACGACGACCACAGCGGATGCCGAAGGCGAGGTGGTCGCCCAGACGCCTGCCGACGGCGTAGGCGAACAGGCGCTACGGGCGGCGCTGGCCCGCTTCCGTGGCCCTGTCGAGCAGCTGCCGCCCATGTACTCCGCAGTCAAGCATCAGGGGGAACGGCTCTATAAGCTGGCGCGCCGGGGTATCGAGGTGGAGCGTACCCCGCGCACGGTGACGATTCACCGGATCGAGCTGGGTTGCTTCGAGCCGCCGGAATTCGAGATCGATGTCCACTGCTCCAAGGGGACCTATGTCCGTACCTTGGCGGCGGACCTGGGGGAAGCCCTCGGGTGCGGCGGCCATGTGACGACCCTCCGCCGCACAGGCGTCGGGCCCTACCTGGAATCCGAAATCCGCTTCGTCACCCTGGACGAAGTCGAACGGCACGCCCTGACGGAAGGTCGGGATGCCCTGGATGCCCTGCTGTTGCCCCTGGAGAGTGCCCTTGGTCACTGGCCGTCGGTAAACCTCTCGGAAGACGCCGCCTTCTATCTGCGTCAGGGGCAGGCGGTGCTGGTGCCCCAGGCACCGACCCAGGGGCTGGTCCGGCTTTACGATCCGTCGCGGAAGTTCATCGGCGTCGGCTGTATCCTGGATGATGGCAAGGTGCAGCCGAGACGTCTGTTGTAACAGATTGCCGATTTGAGCCAGGCTGGACCGCTTAAGGGGCACCTCGAAATATGAACAGGCCTGTTCCCGTAACGAGGACAAGACCATGCACTGGGCCGACGTTGTTGCCGACTCGAACCTCGAGAATCTCCCCTATAAAATCGAGCTCAACGAGCACGGTCAGATCGTATCGAAATTTGATGGAAACAACTTTAAAAATTACCACTCCCAATCATCGCAACCGGCTATGATTGCCACTCCGTTTTCTTCGGCCCGATCCCCTGAGCTCATTGTCGGGGGGTTACTGTCGCAAATGCGACGGGAGGCGATTGCCGCCAATCACCGTGGGGCCTGGTTCTGAGAAGCTGTTTGGCTAAAAGTGTATCGGCTGCATATGTCCCAAAATGGTCCCTTTTTCCGCGCTTTCTCGTTAAATAGGCCTGCTATTCGCCTCGAAAGCGCGAAAAAATGCCCTCATTTTGGATCATTTTCGCTACGATCCTTTTTAACCAGACAGCTTCTGAAGTTTCCACACAGGAGACGCTTCCATGCCAATGAGCGCAGCAGAGAAACAAGAGGTCATCGCCGAATACCGGCGCGGAGAGGGTGATACCGGCTCTCCGGAGGTGCAGGTCGCCTTGTTGACCGCCCGCATAAAACAGCTCACCGGACACTTTGCCGAGCACAAGCACGACCACCACTCCCGCCGGGGCCTGGTGCGTATGGTCAATGCCCGCCGCAAGCTGCTCGACTACCTCAAGAGCAGAGACCAGGACCGCTACCGTACCCTGATCTCTCGTCTCGGCCTGCGCCGCTGAGGGACGTTCGAGTCTGGGTAGTGGTTAAATTTAAAGTGGCATACTTGTGCGACCCGATGATTCGGACCCCCAGTGTTTTTGCCACCCCTGCCCCGCACCTATCGCCGGCGGGATCTAGGCGTACCCTGGTGCCACCAAACCTTCTGTCGATAGGTGACTCCGGCAATCCCTGCCGGAACGACAAGGCGGGGGTCAGCAAACCTGACCACTTTAATTTAACCACTACTACCTCATTTTGCTTGAAATTGCGGGTAAAGACGCTTGAGCTTGATGCGGGCATCCGCGGTGGTGAACTGCCAGTCAACCCCTTTGGCCTGTTCCCCATTGCGCCGCTCGGCCCAGGCGATTGCCTC
>Ga0209367_1004421_pt1 | contig 19371 bp, 9 predicted proteins | sample WorMetLIZISLAND2_FD_187412 | JGI IMG/M metagenome (GOLD analysis project Ga0209367, IMG submission 187412) | Marine gutless worms symbiont microbial communities from Max Planck institute for Marine Microbiology, Germany - Olavius geniculatus... ...
ACGTTGGTGCTAGTGTTGGGTCATTTTAAATTATTATTGTGGTTTGTCAAAAATGTGACTCCCATCATGGTATACATAGTAGTGGTAGTAGTAAGGATAGGGGCAAGATAGTGGTAGTGTAGTCGTAAGATTACGGTAACAATAGGGGTGACGTGGGTTATGGTAAGGGTAGAGTATGGTAATGGTAAAGTAGAAGTTACTTATAGTCGACGTAGAAATAGGAGTAGCAGTAGTTGTGGTAGCAGTTGTAGTGCTTATTCTACTGTTCGATTTTATTCAGCTCTAGATTACTTTCAACAGCAATAAAACTGAAAAATTTATGTAAAAAACTGTTCAGTTTATATACAGTGTAAAGGTGACATCGTGGTTGTAGATATAAAACAGCACAAATCACAATTTAAAAAATCAAACATCACCATTACACAATGTCAGAAGAACTTTGCTGACTGTGTAATAATAAAGTTTGAATTTTTTAAATTGTGATTTGTGCTGTTTTATATCTACAACCACGATGTCACCTTTACACTGCATATAAACTGAACAGTTTTTTTACATAAATTACTGATAACACTGCATACCTAAGTGTCTAATAGCATATTCTTACTGGTATGACGAACCTGACAATGCTTTTCCCAGAACGGTGCACAGGATCGCGCAAAAATCTCATCAATTTCTGGATCTTCATCGACTTCCTCAATGTATTCTCCGACAACTTTCCGACAGTTTTCAGACAATTCATCAAGCTTGTCTTCCAGACAATCCATCTCCTGCAAATCCAACACACAAACCAATTTGTTCATTGTATGATCAAGAATTACCAAAATGTAATTATCTGCATCTAACTGCAATTAAACACTATAGTGTAATGCCTACTGTGGCAGCCAGATATGTTCCGAGTGCTCCGCTTCAACTGACATTTATACCATGATTATGTTACAGTTTAATCTATAGAAAGTACCTTCGATACTTCATCAACATCGCAGTGTCACTACAATCAGTGCATTTTCGACAATAATAACAATAATAATAATAACTGCAACATATTTTGATGCTTTCATGCAGTTAGTTGAGTGACAGAAAGGCATCTGGTCTGTAAAACTCTGCCATAAAGAAAAACAACATCTGGAGTAAACTAAAAAGACAAAACGATTAAACAAAAAAGCTAGAGTGCATTAATTACAGATAAGAATCAAGATTAACACAGTAACGCAGTACTTATTTTAACAATGTGACATATTGACATGAGTGGTGACATAAGCATAACACAAATGAAAAAACGTACATATATATATAATCAATGTATCTGAATGGAACTTAACTGATAATCAACCAAAAGAGTTAGAAAAAGCAAAGAAAACAAATTAATAAAAATAATAAATTTTATAAATTTCTACTGATAGTGCAATAAATGAGTTACAGGGTGATGTGTAATACCTATGATTAGAAATCATTAAACTTACCGACATGAATTAGCATTAACCTTGAAGCGAGTGCTAATAGAACAAAGAGACAAACGAGAAATATTTCATAGAAGAAGGTAACAGACAAATATGTCAAACAGAACACTATGCAATTACTTTGAGAATAAATATTTTCTAAATGCATAGACATTACTACTAAAAGATATGAAGAAATGGTAAGAAATGCTGAAGTGGCTGGCAGCAAATAAGAGACCTCAATGAGTGCATAGTTTCTTAACGGATCATCACAACAAAATAGACCATTCAGTGCCGTAAACTGTTAAAAGTATTTTATTCAGACGTTAAAAAAACAAAAATTGGTAAAACCAAATATATTACACTAACATAAAAATAATGTTATACACAATGATAGAAGTTTGTATATTTAAGAATAACAATGACATTTCGAGATTCAACACTGTCGAAAAGTTCTCTGAGTGTATCAACTACACAGTGATTCATAATTACGGGAACCCTTGGTTTTTATTGAATAACTCCACAAAAAACTGGCCGATTTTGATAATTTTTGGCACGCAACATTACGAAAAATCTTGACGTAAATGACTAGTTTAGCCCGCCTCACTGTCGCTACACTACCTTGTGAAATGCAGAAGTCGTAGTTATAACAATGAATTCATACTCTGTATATAGCGCATGCGTCAGCTCAGAAAACCATTCAGACCACAAAATCATTGAAAATCTGCTATGTGTTTAACAATAATGATATGCATTTTAATATTGTACGTCGACAAACTGAAATGACGCATCAACATCGAGCTGCTCTAGGTCGCGCATTATTGAATGTGCTGTTGGCAAATGGCATCAAAGCCCACTGCTCGCGTTCGTGCTGGAGGAGGACATTTTGAGCAGGTGCTGTAATAAAAATGATGCAATGTAACACATATTTACTTTTTGAGAGATAATAACTTTTACTCACATCTGTCACTATTCAGTTAATCATTTCTGAGCCGACGCATGTGTCAACCTATTATGAGTTCATTGTTGTGAATGGCCAAATTTGACTTCTGCATTTCACAAGGTAGTGTAGCGACAGTATTAAGGTCAGGTCGGCTAAACTACAGTCATTCGCGTCAAGTTTCTTCGTAATATTGCGTGATGAATATTACCAAAATTGGCCAATGTTTCACAGAGTTATTCAATAAAAACAAAGGGTTCCCGTAATTATGAATCACCGTGTAAAAGATATCTCCCAAATCAAAGACCTCAGACTTGGCCGTTTTTTCGGAGCAGTGGAGCGACAAGTCAGTGATGCATTCAGCTTCAATCTGTGGCTCGAGGTCTACACTGCGTGCTCGTTCATGCATCACTCGACGTACTTCGACTGCGCACTGTCTCGATATCACCTCCTACAAAGTCAATGAAAACAAAAAAATACGTCTGCCAAAACTAATGAATAATTAACTGATTAATAAATGTACAAAACATAAGTTTATACACATATAAGGACTTGCACATCAAAAACAGCAAAAAATTACAAAAAGTGATATTGCCCGCATCACACTGACCGTGTGTCAATGCGCTGCTGAATAATAATTTTTGCTGTTTTTGATGTGCAAGTCCTTATATGTGGCCGTTAACAAGTGCATAAACTTATGTCCTGTACCTTTATTTTATATTTGCTGTTTTATTATTAAAATAACGTTTTCCTACAGTTGCTCAGTTACGGAGATATCTGGCCATAGATATTTTACAATCATGATCTTGAACGTTTGGGGTCAAGTGACATTCAAATGACAACAAGGATTGTTGTGCTGGAATTAGATTGGCCTCATTCAACAGCCCATTTTTCAAAACCTCCCATTGGATGCAAAGATCTTGGAGATATCTCTTACAGAATCCGAATTACAGCCATGGCAACAAGCGTCAGTCGGGGTAAAATTTTGCTGGCAGTATTAGATGGCCCAACAACGAAAAACCCCCATAAACACAAAGATCGTGCAAATATCTCTAGCAGAAACCGAGTTATAGGCCATTTTGTCCGAAATTTCATTGCCATGGCAACCAGGAAGGGTCAGGGCAAAATTTCATTGGCAGCATTCAATGGCTCAACCCCGAAAACCCTCCTATAGATGCAAAGATCCCGCAGATATCATTAACAAAAGCCGAGTTATAGCCCATTTTATCCCAAATTTTGTTGCCACAGCAACCAGGAAAAGTCCGGGGTAAATTAAAATGACACTGTTAGATTGGCCATCCCCAAAAACCATACCCTAGAACCAAAAATTACGACTCTATCTTATACACAGCCAAAGTTATGACTGTTTAAAGAATTGCTTAATTTTCCCCATAGGTGCCATTGTAATTTTTAAAAAAATTTTTTGAATAAATACATTAAATATTAATTTCAAATTTGTTAACCCCCAAAAGGCACATTCTTGCACGAGACCACGTTGTTTGAGCCATTGCGCACAAAAATCCGCCGAGGGGTCTGGCCTGTAGGTTGAGTTTCTGAAAAAAGGTATATGTACAGCTAGAAAAATTTTTATGCATATTTCACCAATTTGCAGAGAAGCCCCCCTTAGTCAAAATTACATAAAATTTTGCACGAGGGGTCATCTAGCAGACGTAATCAACCATGCCAAATTTTATCTCAATCAGATCAGAGGTTTTGATTCTGTGGGGGGTCAAATTTTTGGCTTTGCCATAAGAAAGAGAAGTCGCCGTTAACACATGGCTTGAACTACCATTCAGCCTGTGATCAGCAAAAAAATGTTAGATTGAAATCAATATTTTTAAAATTAATTAAAACACATAAAACGTTCCAGCTGCCAGCATTCCGTATGTCTGCACATCAGCATCACAGATATCTGATAATCACTGTAATAGAATTCTGCATATAACCGTTTATTAATGTGACCTTGACTATGACTACAATGTTTTTATTCTGTTAATTCTTTTATGCTTGACTATATTTTCAGTATTGCATTGTATATATTGTGTTGTCTTTGTATGTATGTATAATTGTATATGTGTTGTGCCAATCCAGCCACTGGCTGCCATACGCAATAAACCATATTATTATATACTTCTGTACTGCTTGCGCGGTGTTAGTTTTGCACTTTGTACTCTGTAAGTCCCCATGATCAGACTCTTAATTTGACCACACATATATGTGGAGTTGTGGACTGCATCACTGTCATTTGTAAAAGATTTTGTTTCAGCTTATAAAATACAACCACTACTACTAGTTGAACTGTGCAGTACCCATGGTCTCTCAATGCCTCTGTAGCTCCGCATATGGCACTTGAGAAATTTGATTAGTATAGCGGTATAGTAAACGACTACAAAAATGGTCACACATTAACTGATCAATCAAAGTTAATATCCGGAAATTAATTGATTACAAAAAGTTCAATAAGTACTACCCTTAAAATAACAAAAAAAAGTCATACAAAGAGATAGTAAGCAACCTGGTGCATGCTGTGCTGCAGGTCAGCAACATCGGCAACATTACTTTCCACCGTGACATGGGTGATGCTGCGGTAGAGGCAAGCAAAAATGAGATATCCAAGAGCCGGTGCCGTTCCTTCTGGGGACTGGCGCTGAGTGTGCCAGTGCTGTGGAGCATGGCAATGCTGTGTAGCATCACGATGACAGAATTTGTACAGACGAGCATCCAACCTGCAGCAGCAAGCGGGCTAATGCAATTTTCACACATTCAGTGCTTTCACGGTGTTTTTCGGAAATACGAAGTAACACAGAAAGCGAAGAAATACAGTAGTAACAGCAACATAGTGACATCGCTAATGTATTACTGTCAGTTAATTGACAAAATACTGACGTTGTACTACCCCACCATGACTAAGAACGTCTCATTGCACTGACTACTATTACGTGACTTCACTGTTTAAGCTTATTTTTACGTGTCCTTGTAGTCTTAGGAGCTAATGCCATGCTAAAGTTTATTCATCCTTCATCATCATGGGTGGTGGGACTTACAGCTCCAAAAACCCCAAAAAATTTCCAACATCCGATAAAGAAAAGCTCAGAAAGTCCAGGCTAACTCCATACAAGCAGTTGCCACACACCTTACCAGTGCTAATGTACTGCTCAATCTTCAGCTTTAACACCAATTTCGGCTACCCAGCCGTCTTTGACTTCACAGCCATTATTCTAACTTTTGGTTACTGTAACTCGTTTAACTCTCTGGACACTGGGCCGAACGAATATGGCCTCAGCCTGCCTGGCCCAAAGGCAAGGTGAGATAAGTTAAGGACATCATACTAAACTGTGACGAAGAAGATGCAGATATAAACAAGTAATGAGCATTGAGCAATGACTGAAAAATATTGCACTGTAAAAAACGTGACAAGTAAGTAAATAAGATAAGTAAGTAAGTGCAATTTAACAGTTAGCCTAAATGCGCCGTGATCTCAACACCCAAACAAAAATGTCGCTAACAGCCAGCACTCACTGAAAACATAACAAAATGATAAGATATGCAAAAAATATTTTCAACAATCAACGTACTTGAAGTCACGGGAGATGAAATAAAAGACTTCCATCAGCGAGTTCTTACACTCGTCCGTCATCTGAGGCTTCTCAACGGAAGTCATCAGACAATTCATTACCCTGGAATCACACACGCACATACACTCAGCTTTTGCTTAACCAGACCATTTCCAGAGTTAGGTTACTAAGAATTACAAGAATTGCCATTTGGAAATAAATTCTTGGAAACCATTATAGCAATCCTCTGACAAGCCAAAAGCCTTCCTATTGTCCAGTCTAAAGCATCAAAGTGAAATCATGACAAAGTACTCGTTTTTCAACTGAAATGGCATTTAAACTGAATGATTCCTAACAAATCAAATGTGAAAAAACTATAAGCCGTCAGATAGAAGAACCAGAACCAGCTATATGCTTCACAGCTGCACAGTGAATGGCCAAACAGTAACAAAAGCTAATTAATCTTCACGCAAAAGCACGGTTCGCAAAAGTTACAATGCAATGCTGTCTTACCGTCCTTCCCCGGGTTTGATATGTGAACACAGCGCTTCCACCACGCTGCCACAATCTTCCTCTAGCACCGGATCCACGTCATAGCTTTCTCCAATGTCGGCCTCCGTCAACAAATCTTCCAGCTGTGACAACAAACACGCAGAACAGTTAGAAATTTGCCGCAGAACAAACAGCTGAAAAAGAATGACTGAAACCATCTTACTGGACAATCGCTAGTCCCTGAAGCAAAAAAAGCTACCACAAAAACTAAAAGCAACACACACAAAAAATAATATTAGACTGTGACTAATCTAATGCACTCCTCGCGCACATTATTCTCTCCTGTATTCTTCTAAGTGCTTTTTCGTTTCTTTCAACTTGTATTAGAGACCCGGCGACTAATTGAGACCCATTTAATATTATACTAATAATGACTGGCGTCGAGGCCATTACTGCAAATTGCCTCCCTGTCTATCTGGCAACGTTATGAAGATATGGTCGTTTGAAGTTCTTCCAAGAAGGCTCTTCCAGGGACAGAGGTCGGTCGTCGGTCGGTCCTCAGCATTACACTGATCTCATATACTCTTCTTTCCTACATTAAGAATGTAGCATGAGAGGAGTAAAAAACTATGAAGCATTAACTTGTAACCTCATCACCATAAAAGCACTAAAATGCTTATTAAACAAACCAGTGTACGCAAAATTCTACAATAAAAGAAAAGGCTTGGCTATAACAGAAGTCAATAACCAACGAGAGTTACTTACCAGGAACTCACTAGGCAGTGGTAAATACTTGTGCATCACTGCACTTACTCTCCCATAAAATAGTCTATACCTTATGTACCGACAAACGATACTGATATCAGTTTAGCCAATTAGCATTTTTCACGGAGTAAATGGCAGCAATGTCACTCACCGATCGCACACATCTAGCACTCATTACTTTGATGTCTTCAGGCTTCCTGGAGCGAGCAAGGTTCATCAAGCAGTGGATGGTTCTACCTCCGCGGTGAAGTCGACCCCCGCAGTGAGCCTCGATCTCATGAGAGCAGTCACGCACAAGAACTGGGTTAATCTCGTAATCCTCCAGCAGGCTCTTACGCACCTCGTGGACCTCGGCCAAACAGTCGTGCTCTAGCATATGTCCATCTGAACGTAAACATTGGCTTCACTGGGTTGTAGTCAATCAATGGATTTTTTAGACAATCAATCAATATGTGACTTCACGTTTCATTGAGAAAAGAGATTTTCTTTATTTTAATCCATTACTCTTAATCTGAAATCCGCCAAGAACTAAGCGCGATTAACTTTTTTTCTAATGCAAAAATGAATGGAAAACTTAGCAGAAAATTTCTAATCCCTTAGGATTAATAAAAAATGTGTATTCATTTGCATTGCAGCTGTCTGGTGTTAATCAGTAATGTTCGGATTAACTTTGGCGTTATCTGCCATTTCCGATTATTTTTTTTCTTATCTGGTAGATAATCATAAATGCTGATTCTTAGAAAAAAGATAACACCAAACTTAGACTTCAGTTCATGTTTGCAAATATCCTTGTATTTATTCTAAGAGAAAGTGTCAAACAAATGTTAATCCTACTTCTCAATGAAACATGAGCTCACGTAATTAATCAATGAACAAATAAAAAATCCAAATCCTTATTTTACAAAACTTCAAGAAATGTTTTGAAGACCTTCCTGAGCTCTTTCTAAATTTTTCTTACAATATCTTGATTCTTGGTCTAAGTTTTTTTTGGAGAGCAATTTACAAACTTTTCTAATCAGGCTCCTGGTACTCACCTTCTTTCAGAGCAGACTCGAGGCAGAGTAGGATGGCAGATAACACAGCGTTTTTAAAGCCGGCGACTGTGCCGACATCATTGAGGCACTGATGCTTCTTAATATCAGCCTCGCAGGCTCGTGTCAGTCTGTAGTTGATCTTGTAGTCATGCTGGGTCAACTGCTGCCTCAATGTCAACATTTCCCGACACTAAGAGCACAGAACAAAAAATGCTGATCGCCTGACACTAACAGCAGACAACACAAGATGCTGCACAGCACTGCTTCGCAAGTTTGCATTATTGCAAGGAATTTGTAGACAAACTTATGCAACATTGTGAAAAAAACTTTGTTACGGTACAATTTTTTGGCAAATCTAGAAGTTATCAACAAAATCACAAGACAACAGAGAGTTACAGAAAACACAAACTAAATAAACCAAGCAAACGATGTCCAAAACAACACTGAACACAATAAGGATGATGATCAATACTAAAATAACATCAATAACATACAATTTGTTACAAAATGACACTACACCAACAAGACACATGCAGCTTAAACGCCAAACTAATAAAAAATTACTGAGCTGATTGTTTAATGACAAGAATGTAAAACATTCTACATAACTGCTGAAAGTCGTTTTTCTGCTTAAGTGGCTAAGTTTCTGTTGTCACAGTTGGTTAGGAAAGTTGCACCAACAAAAATATCCACTTCATCATAGTAAGCAATATCATAAAAAGGTTTAACACTGCCTCAATAATAAGCACTATTTCCAGGAACATGCGACACATTTAACTCAAAGAAATAGTTCTCACTTCTTCGCTCATTCTACGTTCAAACTTGTGTCGGAAGAGACAGCGGTAAACGCGCCCATCGCCGGATTTGATGTGTGGACAGAGTACTTCGCGATCATCCCGGCATGCGTAGAACAACTGTCGGTCGTTGTGGTAGTCATCAGACTGTAGTTCAGCAACACGAAGTAGCTCCTGCTTGCAGGTCTCCTGCAGCTGCTCGAACTGCGTCACTAGACAGTGCAGCGTCCGACCCTGGTTGTGCGGCAGCTGTAACCACAGTGCACACAGCATGGCTTTATTATTAAAGTGATTTAAAAACTTACAAGAAATATTACTAAATTGTGACCAATCTAATGTACTCCTTGCATGCATCATTTTCTTTTGTATTTTTAAAGACCTTTTATATTCCTTTCGGCTTGTATTAGAGACCCAGTGTCTAACTGAGACCCATCTAATATTATACTAATAATGACTGGCGTCGAGATCGTTATTAGAAATTGTCTCCCTGAAGTTCAGAAAATATTGCCCGATTTTAGGAACTGAAAGGAAAAAATTGCCAATAATGGTCGATGATGCTAGTTGCCATTTGTCTTGTTATACCTCAACGCATGCATCTATCTAGCACTGTTACGAAGATATGGCCGTTTGAAGTTCTTCCAGGAAGGCTCTTCCAGGAACAGAGGTCGATCGGTCCTCAATATTATACTGATCTCATATACTCCTCTTTGCTACGTTAGAAACGTAGCGCACGAGAAGTAAAAATGTGAAATGATAACGCCATTGCAAGAACTCTATAAATAGATGACTTGTTGTTTGAAATTGCAAATTATGTTTTTGCATGCTGACAGCAAACTTCATGCAATTTTGTCTATCACAATAATGAGGTTGACAAGTCTGCTGGTTGACCAAATAGTTGATGACTAGTTCACTAGTAAAATAGTCAATATCGGCAGCCCTACATTACGCTGACTATTTCTCCAAGTGTCACAGCATCAGCAAGTATCAATTTAATGTTTGTGTAAATTTCACACAAGATTTAACTGATCGACTAAACTTCTCTACACTGTTCTACTGAGTCAGAAAACATCTGACATTGGTAACCACCACAAGTTAAAACCAACAATTTCTAACACATAAATGCCAAGTAACCTCAAGAGATCCAAAGATAAACCAGAAAATAAGCGACATCACAAGCAAAGATGTGAATATGAAACAAAGAGCTGCAGATAGAAGCAGCCTGCAGAAAAGATTATCACAAACCTGTCATTTTGCATGAAACAAAATGAAAACTACAAACTTTACCAAAAAAACAAAAATATAAGTAGCTGTAAATAATGTTGATCACCTCTCCATTTTCTTGTTGCAAACGGCCGCAGTGAAACTGCTCAATGTCTGCATGGCAACTGTCAACAAACTTGTATATAAGCCGGTAGTCACTGAAAACCATTGTCCGCATTCGCTTCAGGAATGCAAGACAATTGGCATCTGTGACATTGTCGATGTACTCAACCAAACATGGGATTACCATTCCTCGACTGTTGGTCAATCGACTACATTCTTCATTCTACAAACAAAGCAAACATTTGATATAATCTACATTACTCACTACTCAAAATGTCAAGTCAAGTGATCTCCAACCTGTGCTCCATTGACAGCAACAATGAAAAGTCAAGTCAAGTCAAGTCATAATGTTAGGACAGACATTTGCAAGTGCAGTAACACAGTTTTCACAAGACAAATTTTTTGGTGATGCATGACTGAAAGAGAATACACTCCACAGAGTAGAAACCAAAATAGCAACATGTCAGTTCTTACAAAAAAAGCTCCTAGTTAAAACTTATCAACAAACAGCAATAACTCTGAATGAGGGAATGAACAAACCTGATGTAATGTTGAAGCACACACATCGGCCACAGCTGAGTCAAACCGCATGTCCAGCGTCAGGTTTCTCTTGTAGCTCCATATCAGCTAAAACACATCAACTTCAAGTTATTATATATATAAGCATGCAACTTTATACATAGCTTATTACTATTACAAAGCACTCGACAAGCTGTAATCATAAACCTGCTATAATGCAATATGACTTTATCAGTATCACAGCAAAATAAATTCCTGATGCTGGAAAATTGATATCACAATGAAGAAAAAATTACACTCATGCATATACATGATAATAACTTGTACATCGTGTCCCAAAATTAGCGGCCCCGATTCAAACATGCTTGTAGTTCATAGATTTCAATGAAATATCGTACACTGCACTGTCTTCACATTACTTATGATCACACCCATTATGATGTACACAACTACACACTTTACCATGTGTGCTCAGTGTAACGTCATCATGATGTTAGAGTTTGTTTACAGTAAGTTTACATTCAATGCGTTATTATTAACAAAGGGATCAAGCAGAAAATATATACCTTAGAATAAGAGCTTGCGTCAAGGCCAAAGGTGGCTATTTTGAACACAAACTGTAAAAACGAGTTCAGAATAGTTGTCTCGATGACTGCTTCAAATTTTGTAAAAATCTGTCAGGTATTAACGATTTTGCACTAACTCATCTGTAGGGGGCCACTAATTTTGAGACATGGTGTATGTTGATGATACATACATGCTGGCATGCATCACTGACTTCATCATCTCGCTGCAATGCACAACATTCAATGTCCAACAATATCATATGCACAGACATGTAAATTACATATACACGAGACAAAATTGTTCTTACCACCAACACAATGTCTGCTTTACAGTGACAAATCCTAAATTATATCTATAGTAAAACTTCAGTACATTAAAAGATATATATTAAATCAATCGCACAAGCACATAAAACGTACTGTACACAATGACTGTAATATACAATAATCTGTGTCTCGTAAAATACGATCATATTGTGGCATGTGGATGATAGTATATTCCGATTATTCACAAGTTAAAAATTATTGAACTCACCTGTTTTTCTTCAAGATAAATATAAGAGATTTAGCCTGTTATTAAACTAGGTAAGAAATGAAATAACTAATTAAATATTAGCAACAAGTTCATCAAGTAAACATACCAGATTATCACTCTGGAGACATTCGATGATAGCAAAGTTGTTTGTGAGTGAGCTGCATAACTTGTGAACATCCGCTGCACACTCCGGCTGTTCTCCAAGCTTCATTTTCTTCACTTGTTCATGGTGTGGCGCCTGAGTCTGAGCAAAATGTACATAAACAAGGTTTGGCTTAAATGTATGTTCTGTCCACTGATCCAATACTATGCCATCATTTTTCCTCACAATAAAAGTTACAGACTACGTAAGTCTGGCGTTACGCCACCACGTTGGTGTAAATTGTAAACGATCATGCAACACAGCCAACCACCTAAACCCGACTCGAAAAACAAAAGTACAACACAATACGATTAAACCTCCAACGCTTTCGCTTACATTCATATCAACAGCCTTCGGGGCGCCTGCAACTACACTCATTAAGAGTGCAACGTTAAATAAAACGTGAAACATATGTCTTTTTCGGTACGCCATTTCCTACAACGTAATCATAAACGTAAACAACATGTTATATATTCTTTGCTATATTGGAAGTGAATACTGTTCCGGCATCCGTTACATAATACTAAAAAGCAGACTTTGATCAGTCACTGTGCTAGAGCTATGGCTAGCCTGTTTGTAATAGCTTCATTACCATAATATACAGTTCCTTACAACTACTAACTTACTTATGTATCCTACATCCTTACTTTGAAATAATGTATTCTCAACATTATTGCTTAACATATCACCTTCCATATCACTAGCAAAAATGTTTTATTTTACACTATGTCCACGGCTTCATTATTTCACTTATCCTTTGTTAGACTGTATTTAAATTCTTTCATATAAATTACGCAACTACTCCGGAATTTTTTCAATATTATTTGACTTCAGATTGTACCAGCAATAAAAACCATATACAGAAAAAAATTAATTATACCATTTCATTAAAATGTAAAATTTATATACATACTTCAATGACAAAATTCTTAATTTTTTCTGGCAATCCACAGACAATGTGATTCGCCATTTGCATTTTCACCTTGTATGCCACAATGATCTGCAGCTACTAAACGCAAGCTACATGGACCTAGATAGTAACAACACTTTGTAACAATGTTACAAAGCTAGTATTTTGTACACAATGAATTCAGTAATGATTTATTGACATCACTTGCAAATAATACAGTGCATTCTTAAGTTCATTATTGTGGTGACATGATAAGAATCGATCATCAGATGATGAAGCCCATTCCAATAACGTATCACAATATCCAAAAGTTGCATCACTCATGAACACAGTACAGACATGTCACATAATATGGCAAATAAGTTGCACAAATAATGCAATCTACATCTTTTAATAAACTCATAACAAATAAACTATTATTAATTCATCAAATTGCAACAAATTAGTAAAAAAAAAGTAGGAATTTGACTTATAGAGTTCTATTGGTCGCACAGTTTCTGTCATAAAACTACAGATTTACAGGCATAACTTGTTCCAACATGCCAAGAAAATCACTATCTCAAACATCAATCATTCACAACTCTAGCCAAAAAACTTGCCTAAATTATTGCTAATTAAACTGCTGAAAAGTCAGATAATATTGCTAAGTGTGGCTTAAACATGTTATCACTTTCACTAGTAACCAGTAGTAAAGAAAACGGTACTATTAGCATAAGCTTGTGCCAGAAAAAATCAAAGCCAAGATCTCTAAGACACAAGAACACTATATCACAACCATAAATTACTGGAAACGAAAAGGACAAATCAATTACAGATGCACGATGTAATTTCAGTATGGCAAAAAGCAAACATAAACTTCAGGCAATACATCTCAAAGCACAGTTGCGAAGAGCTTGGAGTTCAATGGCCAAGGTGAACAAAGTGTAGTACCTTAGTTTTTACAACAGGCTATCAATTATTGGTCACAGCCAAACAGCCAATCAAGAAGTTGTGAAAACCATTAGCACCTCGCAATCACCGTGACAAGCAGTAATATGAGAAGCAGTCAGTTCATGAAGTTGACTTCACATAATACAAATTCACATGTAAACAAATTCATGACATGTACCAGATTAATAATGAAATACTAATAATAAAAATATTACTAGTGGGAGGAGTTATAATTATCTCCGCCAATGGAATGAAGTGAACATTGAAGGAGATTATGAGATTGGTCGTTCTGTCCGTGTGTCCGTCGTTCTGTGTACATGATGACTGGGCAGGAATGGTGGCGCCCTCCTGTGAAAACTTCTACATTGTGAAGGTGTGCACTCTCACGAGCCTTCTAGTTTCTAATAAAGTTCGACGGCCACTGACCACAAAGACTGAAGATCATATACCTATCTCTGTATTGCTTGATGGACTTTTAGACTCCCTCGGGAACTGATTACTGGGGATCTAAAAAAATAATAATAATAGCTACAATATGGGTGAGCAGTGTCTTATGTGCACCCACTTCATGATTTCTAATATTCTGGAATCAAAGTGACCTTAACGGTAATTAAGTAACTAACAGTAACAGTCATTACTAAGTTCATCGTGGCATTTAGCGGACATTACATACAAACATAGTAACATCACGAGATGGATATGTTCCCCATTGGTGCCGATGTCAGGACATGTGAAAGTCTTGAGGCAGATAGATTAGCCTGCATCTCTCGTAAAACACCTGCAAAAACAAAACTTCAATCTGTCATAACAATCGTCACAGAATATGAATACAGAGCAATGTATGAATTGAACACTGTATTGTCGTAGACAACCAAATGTTATATATTAGTACCAAAAACAGACATTTTCAATTCAGTTTCAAAACAGGCTAATAACTCCCTCTAGAGTTACTGCAGCCCAGGAGACAAAGCTGAAAAAAGCCCAGCTAACGCAAAGGGAAACGCACAACAGTGGTGCATGTTTGAAAGCCCAGTGCGAACAAAATCTAAGCTCACCGATCCCAGAGACAATGTTTCATTTACACTCGCCAGGGGGCTCGACCAATCTCGCTCAGCCGTATTGGCTAAAAATCGCAAATTTTTCCTACCCCGTCATTTAGTGCCCTCACTCGGGTGACCCCTTTTGAATTTAGGTAAAAGCTTTCAAATCCTGAAACTAGAGCAGCCGACGGTGAAGATTTGGTGATCCTAGCTTGTACCGTTTTTGATTGATCCACCTCTGTGATGGACAGACAGACAGAATTGCGATGCCTAAGACACGCTACACTGCAGTGGCTGCTGTCGCACGTAAAAACTACCGATAATTGTTGTTGCAGCACTGTCACCATAGGCCAAATGCACCAACAATCACTTTAACTACCAGTGACATAACACTGAAGCTTAACAATCAATGTCTGCAATACGATAATTATTGTTAACAAAATCATTCTAAGTCATTACTGCAATCTTTCCTACGAGACTGTACCGACAGTTGTCGAATGAAACGACTAACCAACATTTAAACAACTTAATAGCATGTTTTACACACTGAAAATTAAAAATTTGTGCTTCTAACACTATCAATATTGCTACGTCTTCTCATTAATTGAATGAAGTACTAAGAACCAGTCAACTTAGAAGTATTTGCTACGCTTGCGTTACATTAAATGAAAAACATGCGGGTAACGGGTTATGTTTACAAATTACCTTTAAGCTTCTATCGCGAACAATTTCTTCAACATTGAGTTCTGCTTGCATCATTCGTAGCTGAAAATTGTTCAAAACAAATAAACAACAAAGGCAAGGCCAGAATATAACCAAATATATTGAAAATACCATTTTCACAGTTCACTTAAAACTGCAGCTTGCTATATCTCCTATATTCACTGGTGATCAACTGTACCAAAATATTGTAAGCAGTGCAGAGATGAATAGGTTAGGTTTCAAATACATAAAGTCAAGAGTGGGAAATGGTATACAGCAAGTTATAACGTTGGCATAGTTAATTCAGCATGCCCAAACCATTCCAGTCTCCAGAGTTACCATATAGACGGCAGCAGAATATTTACATACAAGATGCCCTTTCCATCACATTGAATATGTTACAGTCTTTTTCAGAATTATTCTACGACAAATAAACTTCATAAGCATCAGTTATTAGGTATATTGTAATAATCTATCATATGTTACAGACTGGCAGATAACAACCTTGTTTCGTTCGCTACGCAGCTTCATTGTTATACTAGGATCATCAGCGCCATCTTCACGCTGTTTCCTAAGATTACTAACGATATCCGACACCTCTGTTATGCAGCTCTTTATCATCTTGCTTCGTTGACTGTGAACCTGCATCAACTACAGCAACACACACTTAGCACAATTAATCAACAAAAAAGACATTTTAAACCTATAGTATAGAAGCACATTATAACTGCATAACAGCATGTACTTAACCAACCATAACACAAGATACAACAATTCTATCTTCTACACTGTGTCCCCAAAAAACGTCCCACTTTGTCATTTCCCATATCTTCGCCAAACGTTAATCAATTTTCAAAATTCTTTCACTGGCACATACTGTGGACAATTGGCAATGAAGTTGTTGTTAAATATCCCACCACATTTTAAATGCATCGCTACACTACCATGTGAAACGTAAGTTTTCAAAAATCACTAAAATCACTATAATACATATGCAAAAAAAATCATCTTCTAAAACAATTTTCACAAATTTTGATACAAAAAATTAAATTTTATCAAGTTTTACATGCATTTCTGATGTCTGTAAATGAAAGCAGATGATATGCAGCGCCTCCGTAGCTCCACATATGGTGCTTTATAAATTTGGTTAGTATAGTATAGACTTATACTGTCGTAAATAATAATTTTTAATGCACTAACGATATATCGGTGATATAACGTGCCATTTAGCAGTGGAGATAAGGGTCTGATTACAAACTTGTACCGGTTCAATACTGGCAAAATTTTTGAAGACCAACTGTAACAGGGAAAGAGGGAGATTGTATATTAACAAAGATTTGGGAAACATGCAGCACTGACCAAAGGCATTAGACCGGCAAACTAAAGCATACACGTACTGAAAAGAACGTGGTCACTGTGGATGAAATGGTAGGCTTGCTAAACCACAAAGGCCACAAATAAACTTATTGTTCAATACCCCAGATATCCAAAGATGGATCTAACAAAGCGTAGCATCGTACAGATCATTCACTGAATTTTTCAATGACTTTTGGTCGAAAGCACATTTTGTTTACCAACACGCTTGCTATCTACTATTGCTAGTTTTTCTTGCATTTATAGTTCACAAAGTAGTGTAGCGACACAGTTAGTGTGTGGCGGGATATTTAATAATCACTATATTGTTAATTGTCTACAGAATGCATCAGTGAAAGAATTCTGAAAATCGGTTAATATTTGACAAAGATATAAACAATCACAAAGTGGGACGTTTTTTGGGGACACAGTGTATGTCCATTTTAACATTGTGTTCGTGGACTGTGCTAAAAGCATTAAATGCATCAAACATTTAAATCTCTCACTAACATCATCATTATAGTTTTTAACACACAACAGTGTGGCAAAATTCAATTCTTATGTTGTAGTGTCAACCACAGGCATGCTTTACCTGTATCTACTATAACATTTTCATCAAATAATGCATATAGTTGACATAGACCACTAAAAGAATTCACAAACTACTAATGATATATGATAAATTGATAATCATATAAATAAATAAAACAGAAAATTCACATCACGTGAAGTAAACCTCATCGCAAAACTGTTTGCACTGCTCTTCGGAGTTTTTCTTCTCCTTGAAAGACTCTGTGGGAAGACTGGTATTAAGTGCGTTAATAACTCTATCATCAATCAGCCGCAATCGTTTCAACACATCCTGTAAACGCAACTGATCTTTTGTACTCGTGTGAAACACTTTTGCTATGACAGTAAGCACATGGCAAAGTAGGGTATGGGTAAAAAGCGTAAAACAAAATTGCAAACGGGTAAAAAACGTAAAACAAAAAATGTAAAAAACGTATTAAAAAGCACATCTTTATAGGCTCGTAGCTAACGATTTGAGTATGCTAGGGCGTATGATGAATTTTTCAATTGTCAAGGCTGTTCACTGTCTATCAAAGAACTCACCAGAGAATGGAAAGTGGTTTATTTTACTACTTCACTTAATTTTACGTAAAGCATTTTATACCCTGCTTCCCTGCTTGCAGTAGGTACACACTACGTAGCAGAAAAGTAGCTGTCACACAAAAAGCTTGTTTACTTCTTCACATGTGCAAAAACAGTAGGCCTAGGCCTGTAGTACAACAATTAGAGCACGGAAGTGTCATGACGTCATCAAATTCGCCGCCATCATCCTTTCCATCACCTTTACTCTTCATCGTCGTTGTCTCTGTCATCTTCTTTCGTCGCTTATGCAGTTGCAGTTCATTATCGTTGTTTAAAAGCGTCGATCATCTTTGCCATTGTATCCGTTGGCGTTTTCACTGCCATCGTCTTCATCGTTGTCTTCATAAGTGACTAAATCAGTAAAACGTGGTCGTCTTTGCCATTCGTGTTATCTGCTAAAAAGCGCAAAACGCAAAAAACAACGAGTAAAAAGCATACATTTTATGTCGATTTTTTACGCTTTTTAGCCATTGCAGATATTACGTTTTACGCTTTTTACCAATAGCTGGCAAAGTACTAGCTCACTAACTTCAATAGTAATGCTTAAATTTCAAACAAATCATGCAAACAGATATCGAAATGCAAAGACTGGCATATAAAAACTTACAAAGGGATAAGAGAATAACTGTTAAATCAAAAACACACATGACAAATTGTACATAACGTTTTCAGGCACCCCCATATCTCAATGCCTCAATGCTTGTCCCGTCCGCTCACGTGTCCAATCATCCACAGACTGTACTATTCTTATCTGAACAGCAGTAAACATGCTCACCGACTAACAGGTTCCACTGCAACAATACTAAAGGGTAACTAGAACTTTCGTACCCAAGAACTTTCGTTCTTTTGTTTCCAAGAACGAAAGTTCCATAGGTAGAACTTTCGTTCCTGGGAATTTTCATTCTCAACCATCAAAATTAGCATGGAACTTTCGTTCCCTAACATTGATTATTAAGCCTATACTGTACACAGTTTTTGACGCGCTATGCTGTAAGCATCAATGGTACCATATTGTTGTCTGTCTCACATCCGTCTGTTCGTATGTATTGTGGATAAGCATTGGGTCATTGTCGAGCTCGGTGGCCAAGTGGTTAGAGTGTTGGACTCAGGTCAACTTCACCAGAGCGAGAGGTCCTGGGTTCGATTCCTGGACGGACCCCTCAAAAATTGCCAGGCCTCAGGAC
>Ga0209367_1004422_pt1 | contig 19369 bp, 9 predicted proteins | sample WorMetLIZISLAND2_FD_187412 | JGI IMG/M metagenome (GOLD analysis project Ga0209367, IMG submission 187412) | Marine gutless worms symbiont microbial communities from Max Planck institute for Marine Microbiology, Germany - Olavius geniculatus... ...
CAGCCTCCCTTACAACTTTTTTCAAAGGGGGGTCAAAAATTGGCTTAAAATGTAATAAATTAGTGCTTATAACTTCGGAGTTAGGGGGTGTAGCCCGACAAAACTTTGGCACTTGACATGTCTTTATGTTGGGGTGTTAATGCAAATACAAATTTTGGGGGCACTGCCCCTTTAAAATTTGGGAGGGCAAAAAATGTTAAAAAATCCGTGCGATTTACGACAACTTTCGAGTTTGAACGCAAATATCTCTGGAAACGATGAAGATAACGACACAATCTAAAGAAGAGCAATCCTTTCGGCGTTGAACAAAAAAAAATTGGTGAAATTCCGTCCACCACAAACCAAGTTATAAGCACTAATGTCGACAATGCGCGTTCGGCGTATGCCAATGCATTTGAGTTCGGGCCACGTGACTTTGATGAAGGTGAAATTCTCCCCCCCTCTTTACCCCCCTAATTTCCCACTATCGGACTTAGGGCGCCGGGCGGACTCACGTTGGGCTTTGCCCCAAATTTCTAGTTTATTATCCTTTCAGCATAACTGATCTAAGAGTGCAATAAAATTAAAACAGGTCCCATTACGATGCCAGATTGCACTAAGGTCACTAAAAATTCATTCATTGTATGTATGTGGTAAAATGTGTAGCATATGCACGTGAAAACACAAAAAAATATAAAACGCCCAACTTGCTGGAAGACAACACCTATCATAGAATGCACTGTGACCTTGTCCCCATGATAAGCAACATTTAAACAAACAATACACCACATTATTAGTCATCTCTGTGGCTAACCAATTAGATAATCAACCAAGCAGATAATAGAACACTTAGCACTCAAGTATGAACAATCATGCAGTACGGCACGATACTCATTTGATGGTAAATAAATTTTCAGTGATCTTGTATCTTTTAGCCACATATATTCATTTTTGTCAAATAAAGCAAACCATAATTCTGGCAGCATAAGATTTGGGCACATGTTTGCGCCAATGGCATTTTCTACTGTTTAAACAATGCCGAACCATCTCTCTGCAAAATTTCCTAAGACAAGTATTAAGTAGTGAACAGCTTATGATACACAATGACAGATAGACGAAGAGAGGCTAATTGGTCATGAAACAAATAACTAGCACTCAAATGCTAGTGGCAGTAACATGGCACTCATTAACAAAGTTGAGTAACAAAACAAAAGTACCTTATACAGCTGTGCACAATACTCGAAAGTGTGTGGATTGGTGATGTCATATAATAAGCAGATCACATCACAGAAGCTGTCACAGTTAGCCAGCTTGTTGCTGATATCATGTGCCATCTCATGCAGCTGCAACCATAGCAGCCACAGCACGCTACTAGCTCATCAATACAACAATCTACAGCAATGCAGCAGTTTAAGCAGTTCAGTTTGAACTTTGATTCTTTCAATAAGTCTATTTAAACTAATTAGACCTATATTTAGGCTATTTAGTCACATTGTAAAGCCGACGATCGTGCTGATAATCGGTCATTTTTCATTTTTTTGGCAAAATTCTGTGAAATTCCACAGAAATATCAAAATTCCGCGGAAAAAGGCTAATTCTGCGGCTCGGCTCGAAATTCTGCGACTGGCGGAAAACTAATGATATCCATATTTGCATCCCGCTACAGCAGCTGCTGCCAGGCCCAACGGCAGGCCTAAGGGAACACTACACACATACTACGGGCTTTGCTCTTCACTGCACATCTGCAAAACTAACTAAACCCTAAAACATTGCACAATGCACCACTCATGCCGAAATCAGTTTCAGGATTATTCATTACGTTCTACGTTGCACGGTAGCTGGAATCACCTAGTCCAGAAATCTACTGTCATAATGTTGTCACCAGCCAGCTGTTTCAGAACATGAATGCGAACTGCTGAAGTCAAACAATTGAACCACCCTGCATCACCTTTATTCACAAGGAATCAAACATTCAACATTCAGCAAAACTTACCATCAAGTATCTTTCCTGGCCCCGAACATGAACGAGATTGATCGTATACTGAGGTAACTGCTCCTTATTAAGAGTTTTCAAATACTGTAAGTTGCGTCCGAGCAATCCTTGTAGAAAGACTGACTAGAACAACATAAACAACCATAAAACAAACTATGTGTCGTTCATTAGAACTAACTAGCCTTATTCCATGATATATTTACAAAATGTCACATAAAAGAAATAATATTCAGTCATTATCAAAGCTATAACACACCATACATGAACAAGAAGTTCAGCTACCACTAAGAAAACAGGACATCATCTACTACACATTTCACTGGAGCCACCGTCATTATCTGTATCTCCGTAACCGAAACCTGTGACCATTTTCTGCCATAACTAGAACTTATTGTTTCAGCCAAGTATAAACACAATAATGAAAAACAAAGTTGATCAGTAGCCACAAGCACAGAAATGTTTATAGCATATATTTAACATGCTGAACACTATAATGCTGCTCGTAAAAATTTGGCTTTTTGGGACTCAAATGAAAATTTCCATTTTCACCATCCCACTGATCTTTAATGCCCTATCTGTAGTTAGTCACAGCTTAAGCCACATCACGCATTTAGACTAACTGCAGAACTAACTCTACATTGTGTTTAGTGAACAAATAATTTGAGCAAAGCTCATAAGACGAGCGACAGCCTTAGCAGTTCCTGTTCACACATTGTCTTGGTTTACCTTCAGCCATTTCACCGCAATTCGCCCTTGAAGCGTGCACCGCAGCTGAAAATCGCAAAAATACTAGAACACCCTAATATGAGGGTTCAAGGTCATTCAAGGTCATCGATGTTAATAAAGATTAAAAACTCATCACCAGTGCTCGTTATGATAAGCAGCACGTCTATGCCTATCTGCAACTGTTTTCACGTTAAACGAGAGAATATCGACAAAATAACCACTTTTTAAAAGAGTACCCCTCTTTGACGCTCGCATACACAAGCTTCCTTGAACCTAGGAGGTCTTATCTTAAACAGCTAAAATATACGTTTAATGCTGAAAATTTCATATGCAAGTTGTCTTGGTCTATCTTCAGCCATTTCATCGCAATTCAATGTTGAAATGTGCGTGGCAGCCAAAAATTGTGAAAAAAATTCACCAAATCCTCTCTTTTTGGTGTTCAAGAACATCGATGTTGACAAATCTAAAAAGCCTGTGACCAGTGCTTGTTATGATAAGAGCATCTCTGTATGTATCTGCAACCGTTTTCACACTAGACGAGCCGATAGCGGCAAAATGACATCTTTTTATGGGGGAGGGTGCCACTCTGACGCCTTCGTTCGAGGGGAACCCTATCACCCAGGAGCACAAAATTTTGTCACAAAAACTAGAGTCCTTGGGGTTGATGTGGGCCGACTTTAAACACAACATCACAATGCTAGGTAGTTGTGCTCCTGTCCTGCAGCTCAACTCAGATACTAAGAATGTCAGTGATCATGTAAGCATACTCTGGGTAACCATTTTGTCGGATCTGACCCTCGAGAAACATGTTCCAAAGACCTGTGCAGCTACTGGCTGCGCCAACCTAGTCACATCTGGCGGACGCTCGATGAAAAATCAGCAGCAACTCTTGTGCATGTTTTCGTGACGTCATGGATTGACTACTGAGCTCCAAAAGACGATCACGGATAAGCTGCAATGAGTTCGCAACGCTGCCACCCGAGTCATCGGTGACACTAGAAAGTTTGATCGTGGTCTGTCAACACTCCTGCATGACAAACTGCACTGGCTAGATGTTCCAGAGAAGGTCACCTTCTAGCTCAACCTTATGATGCACCGTTGTCTGCATGGACAAGCACCTTGGTACCTCGGCAATCACATCAAGCCAGCCATCACAGTTGCATCTTGACATCGACTACGTTCTGCCAACTGACACCGGCTCATCATGCCATGCTGTTGGCTCAACATGTACAGCCATCTGGCTTTTCCAGTCGCTAGTCCGACAGTCTGGAACTCACTGCCAGATGAACTCAGGGATCCAGCGTGTGATGTTGACAGTTTCAAACAATTTTTCAAAACAATTTTTCTCAGTCAGTACTAGTGTGACCAGCACATTAGAGGTTAATTTGACGATAAGCGCTACATAAATACACATTTTACTTACTTACTAGGCTACTAGCCCACAGTACAGATTTTGTGACCCTAGCTTGCACCGTTTTGATACAGATCAAGAGTGTGACGAATGGACAGACGGATAGACAGACACCTTGACGATGGCTAAGATGCATGAAGCATTACATGCTGTCGCGTGTAAAATGTACTGCAAGTTCTGCGACTACCTTGCCAACACCTTTTTGGCCAAATACTCTGCACTCAAATACACATCTTGCTGACTGTTTTCTCTCCAAGTCGACTTTCTTCTCTCGTGTCACTACGGCAAAAAACATCACCCTTATCATCATATCAAAATGTATTAAACACATTAGAGATCTTTTTGAGTATGTGCTATATAAATTTACACTTTGCATTAACACTTTACCATGAAAATGCAGCACAATATGTACAAACAGAAAAATGCTGAAAAACAAAAAAAACTCGCTTTTTAAATTTTGTTTAAATCAGTTATCTTACTATAATGTGTGTACAGTCTGTTTGTCTGCCTGTCTGTCAGCCCTCTCTAGCGCCTTCCCTGTTGCATGGTTGCGGACCCCAACCACGGCACTTGAGTCCTTAGGCCTTGGGTATGTGCCCCCACCTGCCCCACAGGCAGTCTAAGGGGGCGGGGGTTGAGTTGCCGGGTCTTCTTTCCCTGCTGATTCTGTCAAGTTCATCAGTATAGTGCTCAGCTTCGTGGCGATATCTGGTGCATAACAGCCACTTAAAGGTCCCAGCCTAAGGCCTTAAAAGGCCGGCCATGAATTTCATAGTCTCTGCAACGTGTGCCGGCTCACGTTGGTAATTTGATCAGTGGTACCCTCTGCACGTTATTACGACCGCGTACCACGTATGCGTACAGCTCCTTTTGACTTCTTTATACTGCGAAACAGCCTGATGCTGTCTGTGCAGTATGCAATGATGATGATGATGACAATATGGGAGAAGTTCCATGGTGAAAATAAGTCCATAATAAAACAAACTGATGAGAAAGTAATTGATTACAATAGACAAAACATATACAAAGTTAAGGTCATCACAACATGTACGACTGTTTCAACGACTGTTGAACCACATATATTAAGTCCATGTGTTATTACATCACTATGACAAATAGTACCTACAGTTCTGTATGCCAAAGAAAAAGTCAATGAAACCCACTAAAAAGAGTTCACATACCATGTATTGCTGACAACTGGTTATCATGCTCATACATATATCCTAGATATGCCAGATATTCCATGGTCTTCTTAACATCAATCAATGTCGTCAACCTGAATCAAAAACCAAAATAACTCGAAATTTGGGGTAGAGCCCAACGTGAAGCAGCCCACCACCGTAAGTCGGATTGCGGGAGAAGTTTGGGGGTTGAAATTCCCATCGTAGCAAAGTCACGTGGCCTGAACTCAAATATGTTAGCAAACACAGAACGTGCGCTGTTGACTTAGGATGGGTCAACATGCGTGCACTAACCGTCGTTGTTAGTGGACCGAAGTTAACAAAGTTTTTTTGTGTCCAACGCCAAAGGAAATGTAGTTGATAATGCCGTTTATGGCTTGTCCATATCTGTATCCATTCAGGAGATATTAACGGTCTAAGTCCAAAGTTAGCGTACACAGAATGCGCATTGTCGATTTAGAGTGGGTCAACATCCGCGCTTTAACCATCATTCTTAGTTGACCAAAATTATCGGGGAAGCGTGCTTGATAACGCCGTTTTCCGCTTGTCAATAGCTCCCTCTGTTCCAGAGATATTCATGGTCAAAGTCAAAAGTTGTCCTAAATCGCGCTGAATTTTGAACGTTTTTTGCCCTCCCAAATTATAAGGGGACAGTGCCCTTCAAAAGTTGTACATGTGTTATCACCTCCACCAACCGGGACATCAAGTAGTGAAGTTTCTTAAAGCTACCCCCCTTAGCTCTAAAGTTATAGGAGCGCAAATGCTAATTTTCAGCCAATTTTTGACCCCCTTTTTAAAAAATGTTGGAGGAGCCCCTGTCCCCGGTGGGGTGTGCACTAGCAAGCCTTAGTCATTTCGTAGCGTGTGTAAAAATTTCAGGGCACAGCACCCTCTAGGGGCCGAAATATGGACTTTCAAAAAAGTCGATTTGGTGGGTATAATTGCACCTCTAAATCTATGTAATTAGTGGACTAAAGTTCACCAAAATTTTTCACCCAATGCAGGAAAAAACACTGTTGATCGCCTAGTTTTCCGATTTTGGACGTCTCAATCTGTTCGGGAGATATTCACGGTAAAGTGGGAAGGGGTCCGATATTGCACTAAATTTAGCATGTTTTTGGCCACCAAATTTTTTTTTGGGGGGGGGCAGACCCCCAAATCTTTCGATTGGGATTATAAAATTGAACATGCTTCCAACCATGTGGGAAAAATTTCATGGTGATCGGCCAAGGGACCTTAAAGATCTCACGATGAAAAAAAAATAATAAATAAAAACTGTTGTAAAACATAAGGCCTTCTGAGAACTACCATTCCGGGTGGCCTATTAAATTGTTACACAATTTCATTAGCCTCCTCAGACATCCAGAGCATAAGAACTTTTCCAGCCTAATGCATCAAGTTTCAAAATTCTTTGAATGACCCTTGTATTGCACTTGCAGAAAAAAAAACGTTAGATGCTGAAAAATCCACATAACTCTGCTGCGTATTCACAAATGTAGTAAATCATCATGCAGTTGACAGTACAACTATGCGTAAGAAAAACGACTAACAAGTGAAATTCTGAACTGCAGCCATTACTTACGTCCACAGAGCGAGAAAACCATGACGAGTCATCCAGCCGTGAGCATTTGTCACAACGGCATTGCTTATATCTGCGCCCCACGGCATAGTGTGGCATGCACTGAATAGATTTGTAATCTCAGTCGGTGACAAATAACCATCTTTATCCTGTAATATAAAAATGCAGCTAAATATATCATAGCCTGAACACAACAATATTTCTGTCCAATGCAGTGAACAGCATTTCATGTCCATCTGTACATCCACCTGCAAGAACAAGACTGTAAGATGTTTTACCAGAGACTAGAAGATTTGCAATAGCAAGACAATAGCAGAAGATGTTCTATCATAAAGCAGAGCTGCTGTTGCAAGCCTGAGAAGTATGTAAGCCGTCAAAGCTACAGTGGCAAGGATGAGTGATGACATGTTTGTGTCAACAAATGTGAATACAAATTTACCTCATCATATTTGTCAAACAATCCTAAGAAAAACTGATAACCCTGATGTGTCAGCTCGGTCGTACAACCACGACCGACTTTTAAGCTATACACACACACACATGCAAAACACTGAACAATGACACGAATTTTCATTCATATACACCAAAAGTGACACTGAAAGTATATTCAAGCTACTGCACCCATTGGCACAAAATTTGGCAGCAAGACTATGAATGGTGTCCTGTGCATAAAAGGCAGCGGAATCTGCTTAAGTCTTATGTAACGGCAAAAGATCAACATTTTTAACACTAAATGTTATGCTGTAAAAATAACAAGAGTGACTTCGAATGCATGGAAATGATCGTAAAATTTCATATTTCATATTTCATGTGACAAATTTTGCTTATTTTCTACTTTACCGGTAGCCAGTTTTATGACATTAATATTTTACAATGTGAATATTAAGATGATAATTTAGTGATGCATTTGTAGTGAGATGGACATGATGATTGCCTTATTACAAATTTAGAGATATATAGAGAGAAAGAATTTTGGCAATGTAACAATATTTGACAAAGTTAAAACACAACCTATGTACATAGTTTTTGATTCAACAAGCATAGTCCAAGTGTGATAAATGCACCAAAAATCAAAATACCATTAACTATTATTTCAGATACATATTATAATATTCATGAAGCAAATTCACGCTGTGCACTTTATAAACTTGACATAATATCAGCATACCGAAAAACATTTGCACACAAAGGATGACTTACGGCGGACATGTAAAATCTCGACGCAGTTGCAAGTTGTCGTCGTAACCAAACTTCCTCAAGACACTCCACGTCGTTTCATGTCGGCCGCGCTGAATAAACAATGAGTGAAGAAACAGAAATCCTGCACACAGACAGCCAGGCAGACGCATCTCATCACAACTAGGGATTATATCGATAAGCCGATATCACGATATCGATCACCACCTACCGGTCGCTACGATACCATGGGACAGACTGCGCCTACAATATCTATCGCACAGATGCCACCAGCACACGCCACCTGACTTATTCTAATGGACGGCAATAGCTAAAATAACACGCAGACACAGACGTCTGAAAGTAGGCAAAGTTTAGAGCTCACATTACAGTTGCAACAAATTGCATGACGACTGAGTGAGGGGAAGGGATAAAAAGGGTGAGGTCATTTTAATCACTAAGTCAACAAACTATCAGTAGCAGAGCCTGGCGCGTGCTTACTGCTAATGCTGCTACAGCTGCTGCACGGTCATCAGTATTAGAGGCTCTGGATGCTGCCTGTTCCCTTCTCACCATGCCCCCAATCATTGTGGTGCAGTATTCAGCTCATTCCACCCCCTCCCCTGACCTCCCTTGCTCCCACTTGCCTTAACACTCAGGTCTCTGCTATCCGGGTATCGCGATATGAATTGCTACGATAATCGATATGGATTTTTTGCCTAATCACAGCCGTGCATTGTGCAGTGACAGATATGCACATTGTTCTCTATCTTCAACCTGCTCCTGTGATTACTGCCAGTCTGACGTCAGTTCTTTTGCAAGTTTTTTTTTGTACAAGTTTCTTCCCGAGACTGAACAAACTGCAGCTTTATTTCATGCAAAAATTGCAGGCAAGGAGACGAAAGCTGTGTTTTTGGATGCTTAACACGTTAGTTAGTGTTAGTTCATAAATAAGTATATTACAAATATGCTAATTTATGCATGTCGACCCAATACTTTTAATAGTTTTAGCTAATAGTTTTAATTTCTGTTGACAAAACAAAAGACAAAAAATTCGAAAGAGTCAACAGAAATTAAAACTATTAGCTAAAACTATTAAAAATATTAAATGTATTGGGTTGACATGCATAAATTAGCATATTTTTAATATACTTATCTATAAACTAACACTAACGTGAAAAGCACCCAAAATGCAGCTGAAAAGCGAAAAGTCTGACCTTTCAATTCAGCTTAAAAACCAAGATCTTAGCATATCCATATTATGTCAAAATTCAGGTTCACAACTTGAAGCTAAAATGCCCTAGGCCGTTCAAGAAATATGCATCTGACCTTAACCACATTACAGTATTGAAGATATTCAATGCTTTTAATATTAACCAGCCTGAAACACTGACTACATAATTACAATGCACTTTAGTACTATTATTCACCTTTCTCGGTAATGCCATCTCGTTCAATTCCATCTGCTATTTGTCTCCGAACAACCGACTTTACATCTTCTAACGCTTGTGGTTGCAGAGGTACATTAAAACACTGTCGCTAAAACAACCAAGCAAATACAACACTTGGTCAGAAAAAAAAACAGATGCTATTGCTGGGGCTACAAATATTAAGATGACTTCTACACAAAGCAAGCAGCGTACATTTATCATCAGTAAGAAAGTACTTGTGCAAATTTTTACGCACGACAGCAGAATGCTTTGCGCGTCTTAGCTATGGTCTTGGCATCTGTCTGTCTGTCCGTCACACTCTGCAGCCCTATGAAAACGGTGCAAGCTAGGATCATGAAATCTTCACTGTGGGCTACCCCAAAGACTAGTTTTGTGATGAAATTTAGAGCCCCTGGGTGAGGGTGTTCCTCTTGAACGAGAGTGTCAAAGAAAGGTACCCTCAACAGACATTATTTTGCCGCTATTTGCTCGTCTATAGTAAAAACGGGTGCAGATAGGTACAGACATGCTGCTAATCATAACAAGCACTGGTGACGGGCTCTTTAGATTCATCAACATTAATGACCTTGAACCCCAAAAAGGGGTTTTTGGCGAATTTTTCGCAATTTTTGGCTGCAGCACACATTTCAACAGTGAAGTACGACAAAATGACTGGAGATAGACCAAGACAACCTGCATATGAAACATTCAGCATTAAACTCTGATTTCAACAGTCCAAGTCGCGACCCCCTAGGTTCAAGAAGGCCTGCACAAGCAGGCGCCAAAAACGGTGACTCAATTAAAAAGTGGTCATTTTACTGCTATTGACTCGTTTAGTGTAAAAACAGTTGCAGAGAGACACAAACATATTGCTTATCATAAAAGCACTAGTGAGTAGTGACACAGTGACAAGCTTCTTAATGGTGTTAACAAAGATGACATTAAATGACCATGAGCCCCAAAATAAACAGTTTTAGTGTTTTTTGGCAATTTTTGGCTGCAGCGCACATTTGAAGAGTAAATTGCGCCGAAATGGCTGGAGATAAACCTGGACAACCTGCGTATGAAATTTTTAGCATAGAACACATTTTCACCATCTGTGTTTCGACCTCCAAGGTTCAAGCAGTCTTCCGCACAAAAGCCTTAAATTTATCAAAATGCAAGTTTTTATTGCATGCTCTACAGTACACTGATTGCCCAGATCGCAGGACCAATGGTGTCATGCATTATGTGACCTTTGCTCAAATTACTTATTAAAAATAATGACAAAGTTCAAAATGTCAGACTTGTAAGATGTAAGACAGCATTCATCACTTATCTGTCTCAGAAAATGCATTTTTATTTTAGTATGAATGCTAAACGTATTTATGTAAAAGAGTAAACAGCAGTAAAAACCAACATTAGTAATTAATAATGACATACTTTTGTATTGATGTGTATTTTGAAATTTGTCAGTTAATTTTGTTTCCTATAGGACTAGTTTATGTAACCTTTGTAGCAGTATAAACGAATACTGTATTGTGACAAGCTCATAACTAATATTGAGAATCAATGTTTAGTCGTTGACAACATTTACTGTGACACAGTGCATCTTCATTCGCAATTTGATTGGCAACAAAATAAATTTGTCAATATTATTGTGCATCTATTTCCTTATTGTTAGCACCACAGACATGCTGTGCAAGATGGCTGGATCATAACATGGGTTACAAGTCATGACAGAGTACCATCCTGGGAAACTTGCCTGAAACTGATAGATTTCGCGATCATTCATGATTCCATCATTATCCTGATCACATATCTACAACAGGCAAGCAATACAAGCAGTAAGAACTTTTGAAAAGCACAAAATAAAGCACAAAGCAAAAATCATCGAAAGCACCAAAGCTTTTGAGAGTATATGTAACAGAAAAGCACTAAAAACTCTGTGGAGAGATGCAAAAAGACTTCTACTTCTGTATTCACACATAACTACAAGATCAGCTGGAGATTAATCAATTAAAAAACTCTTAAAAACCAGTGCCAGCATTAGAGTGAACTATGCACCATTTCCTTGAACTTTCTGACATCTGCTGACCATGATACTTGACCTTTCAAAATGATAATTGGCGCACAAGTTACTTTTGCCCACAGAAATGTTCTTGCCAATTCTGGTTTGTCCACGGCTTAGTTAGAAGCCCATATGAGACCACTAGACCGATGGACAAAACACAATGTGCCCTATTTGACCACATATTTGGTCTTGTGCTCTTGGGGTGATCAACACTGAACTTGAGACTCATTTAAAAAGCCCTCGACCATGCACTGAATTCTTAGACCCACTGTAATGGCTGTATAGTTCTATAGTGCACATAACATCAGCAGCTTGACTACTATGTACCTTAAATATCCACTTGAGTGCCAGTTTACACTTAGGAGTGAGTTCTTTTTCTTCCGGCAAATACAATGGTGCAGTTGGGTGCAGCACTGCTTTCTGGGCATAGTAGAAAACTTCACTAATGTTCTTCAAAGTCTTTGCTGAACACTATTACAACAGACATACATATAACAATATACTTATATAATATGATGAACATAACAAAGAGTTTGTACATTCGTAGCCTACCAATACTAAATATTCCTTAAGGGATAATAAAGACAAATACATGTTCAAACAAAAAATTTGAGCTAATGCTCATGAGACAACGAAATCCTATAGCAGTTCCTGTTCATAAGTTGTCTTAGTCTATCTCCAGCCATTTCGTCACAATACCCGGTACTCTTAAAGTGTGCGCCACAGCCGAAGATCACAATAGAAACAATAAAACCCCCTATTTTCAGAGTTCAGAATCTTTCAAAGTCATCGATGTTGATTGTTGATACAACTAAAATGCTCATCACTAGTGCTTGTTGTGATAAGCAGCATGAAAGACTGGCACAGTGGTAAAATAACAACTTTAGGGGGCATCGGTCTTTGATGCCCTCTTGCGCAGGTTTCCTTGAACCTAGAAGGCAGAGACTTGGATCGTTAAAAAAAACGTTCAGTGCTGAAAATTTCATATACAGCTTCTTCTTGTCTATCTCTAGTGATTTTGGCGCAATTCGCTCTTGAAACGAGTCTCGCAGCCCAAAATTGCCAAAAAATAAAAAAAACTCTATTTTGGTGTTCAAGGTCATCGAAGGTCATTGTTCTTGGTGCAAATCAAAAGCCCGTGTATGACTTCCTATTAGAGATTAATAGTAACCTAGGCCCTATCTCACACCATTTCTGAGATACAGTGACTTATTGGCCTAAAAATCGAAAAAAAATTTTCCCACCGACCTCGCATTTAGCACCCTCGCTGGGGATGACCCCTTTCAAATTTGTGGAAAAGCTTTACGAATCGTGAAACGGAGTCTTCCAGGCAGCCGATGGTGAAGATTTGGTGATCCTAGCTTGTGCCATTTTTGACTGATCCACCAGTGTGACAGTCGACATGCAGTTTCTTGTATGTTTCTTGCAAACTGCATGTGTGTGCATGCAAAATTTGGCCGAAATCAGTTTCTAGTCACATAGTGAACGAGGCAACTAACCAACCTCAAGCACCAAGCAGGCTTAGGCGCCTAAGCCTGCTTGGTGCACACCGGCAAAACCTAAAACGTAAAATTACATAAATACAAACCTCGACACAGGTTTCGATTTCCGCAAATCGATTCATAATAGGCATTATTGCCTAAACACACAACAATACAGTAATTCACTGTTCGCAAAAATGTGCAGTTAATGAAAAAATGACAAAACAAATAATGTCAATGTCACCAAAATTAAATACCATGCAACAGCTATCAATGCATAAATTTTATTAATCACTGTGCAGCACAGTAGCCCTGACACAGTTGTTAAGGGATGAACGAAAGTTTTCAAGATCCTGTAGTACCAAAACACTCACACTAACAAGTTTGGTACACTTGATTACATCATGACTCCACCAACCAGCATGCAAATATTTGGGTTAATAAGACTGAGAAATGTAGTTAACATTCGGCAGTCTATTTTTGTGTCTATCATCATATTTACACTGCTAGAGGTTGGCTGGTAAAAACAACTTGCACACAGTCATGCCTTTACAGAAAATAGCAAAGTAACATCTGTTGAATATACATATATTATATAACATCAAGTTCGACACTTGCGAAACCAATCACCTATCAGTATCTGAGTATCCACAATCACACACTAATCATCAACTGTTAATCTATTGTGGATTTGTATAAAAGCTATTCATTTAAGAATCCATACATACGTCCATGCTGCTGGATTCTAAAACATCGGACTTGTTTCCAACAAGAATAATAGGCTTTCGATAGTCATCTGGCACCACTTGACGAACCAACGGAAGCCAGTAGCTATCAACCTAAAACGTATATATCACCAATGTCAGTCACACAAATATTACAAACAAGATGTGTCCAACATGTTATGGAACCCTACCACCAGCAACTTGAAGACAATGCGGCCAGTACTTGTCATTTATCGGCGCGGTTGCTTGTTCTGTACAGCTAGTCACAAAGCAGCTAAATAAGTCCTTCTTAAGCTTGAATCTACTGCAACCCAAAAACAACATAAGATCTTCCAATCTGAATTTACACTGTGTCCAAAAAGACTACAATACACTACACCACCGCAGCATCCTGTCCTTAGCTCTAAACACATTTAAATACATTTTCACAAGCTGTGGCACTAATCGTTCTAAAAATCCATGCTACTAAAAAGTTACTACCAATTCTTAGTATTCTTAGCCAAGATCTGAACTCGGCAAATATTCTATGCAACAGTGATTACATAGCGGTAATCATACCTTTTCAACAGATGTGAAATCTTCAACAGAATATACAATACAAATAACATTAGCCTGCACAAATAACAGAATAACTTAAGTAATGCAACAAGAATCACACACAAATAACAAATTTGGTACAGTAAATATACAGGACAAAGTACACTGTAATGCATGAAAATACCACTTTAATTTATATGATAACTCTGGCAAAAGTGTGTCCACACATGTATCTTCATCAATCACTGACCGATTTTCAACTGCATATTCTCCAGGAAATTTGCAACAAAGTGATTGCAAGCAACAACCACAGGTCAGTGTAAAAAAGGGATCTCCAGTCTTATCAACTTTCACATTGCATACTTCTGATTCCGTGACATCTAGTGGCAAATATCATTACAAAGGAAACAACATCTGTTACTAAGACATCGAAACTGATAGACAAAAGTTGTTCTGTACACAGATCACTTCAGAATGGCCAATTTATGTACATGAAACAAAATGTGATCTGTCTCTTGCACACTGTAGATCTGAATGGCAAGACCTTAACAACATTATACATGTAACAATAACATAAAATAAAGCATACTTTGCTAATTTCTTCAATCAACCTGTGTTCGTCCTGCTCATCAGCTACAACGATAAACATGCAATGACAATAAAAAAACATGAAAAGTGTTAAGAAATTCAGCACTTACACAGAATCTATTTCATGACCTATTCCAGTAGTCAAATATAACCATGTAGATAACATACGTAAAGAAAACATGGCAAATCAAGTGTGACATATATCACTCAAGCAAATAATTACAAAAATATGCAAACAGAAATATATCAGTGACTCTAATGTTACTAAAGGGAAATCACACTAATAATAATGATTCAACTACTTGATTCATCAGGAATAAAAATGCCAAAATCATTTATGTCCAATTTCACATCTTTTCAGGTACTATTACTGATTAATGAAAACTAAAATTTCAGCACTCCTTGTGCTACTGTTACTCTTTCAGTTACTGTATCAGAAATGTTGCAGCAAGTAACCATGTATCTCTTTTTTGGTCTTCTGCCATATAGAAGGTTTAAGACAAACTCTTTGACAGCAGGTTTATATAAGTTGAACGAATGTCCTTTCCAACCAATTAGCAAGATGAAAAATGGAAAGAAATCTGGCTGGAACAGACCAGTTTTAAGGACGATTCCTAGCTAAGAATCATGTCACGAATGTAGTACTCACCACAGTAGTCAATGATGTGGGTTGGCACTCTCTCAGGTGTCACATCAGCTGGAATTGTGATTTCTTCCGCCCTCGCAGGAACCTGTGACATAAACACACCAAATCTCTGCACAAAAATCACCCAACACACTTGAGTTCAAATTCATGAAATATCGCACCAGTATTCTGAAATTTCTCCTGAACGCTCAGCAAAGATTACGTAATTGTGTGCTGCACTGATGCTGCACTTGATAGCAGATGTTTGTAAGTGGTTAAGCTAATGTGAATAAAATATGAAGTACTCACTTCAACAGGAAATTCTTCACTCACTAATGCAAGAATCAGAGATGTCTTACCAACACCATCTACAAGCCAAACAGCAACTTATTCATTCGCTCTTCTACAAGACAACTGCAATCATGCAATCAGTCACTATAGCATGATTAATTTCAAGTGTGAATGTTTCACAAATTTCATGACATTTTTCAGCAAAAACTACTTGGTAACCATGAATACATATGGCAGCACACATGACAATAGGATATAACAACCCACGAATTGACTGACACATTCTTTCTAGAGAATCCCTACAAATATCTGCATGAACTGTATACCTGGTACTGAAAGAATGCCTGATTTTCCAAATGCCATCAAAGTTCAACATCATGTTTTGAACAAATGGGCTGTTAGACAGTGGTAAAACTCATAATATATTCAGTATATCAAGCTTTTTCCAAATAAACAACTATAAAGTAGCACATAAAAACAAAAAATTAAATTATAGCTTACGTTCACCAACGAGGAGAATGCGAACATCCTTCATCATTGTTTGAAACAATTTTGCACTTTCATGCAAACATTACATAAGGTACACCATTCTTTCTGTAACCACATTAATAACAACGATCATATTTAGCATGCACACTGTGCATGCATGGTCTGTATACAGTCACACAGTGTGCTGATCGCACATGCTTAGACAGCATACCTTTAATCAGTTTCTTCTGCAGCATTAGACAGAATTAAAAGTGCAGTTTAGCATAGGCCATTTGGCAATAATGAACCTCAGTTTAACTGAAGTGTGTGTACTAGTAATAACTTTTTGAGTCAAATGGACAGCTTTAGAAATATTGCATGCTGTTCCGGCTCTATGTAGACTAATAAACATACTAAATATTTTTGTCATCTAACATTAAGTTTTGACTAATGTCAACCTTTACAAGTTTACAATGACAAAAGATGTCCATATTCACTTTGAAAGTTAATACTGATGTGCACAGGCTCAGAATTTAACCAGAGATTCAGTGGGCAGACGGAGCGAGCTTTCAGTGTGACATCAAACGATGCGTGTGCATGGTCAATTACACCATGCTAATAACAAAGACTCATCAATAATCAATCAATCATAATCTTCATTCAATAACTGAGAATGCAACTTGCACAGTTAGTTAAAATAAGCTGAAAGTGAGAAGCAGAAATTATTACACAACGTCGCAGACGTTACAGAAGTAACAAAATGTCAAAGGGGAAAAACATCCATATTTCGCAAATTGTGAATCAATCAATACTCCAAGATCTCTGACACAATTGACCTTTTGCATACTGTGTCTACTTTCTTTAATATTAACACTGTACAATGTAGTAATATTTGATGTTAACAACATACCTTTACCATTCGTCACAGGCTATGGGTATTAAGTGGATGTGTTTGTGTGGATGCGACAACTGGTAAAAAACGGATAAAATCTGCGGATGCTAAGTGCGGATGTGTGAGTAAAAGACGGATATGCGAATAACAGTTGTCACATACATTACCAGTCATGAAAGTTGAGTTCTTCAATCATTCTCAATAATTATATTAGGTAATGTTTCACTCAGTAATTGACTGCTCAGTGAATGCTTTATAGGCAGCAGTCATTTGAAGTCTGTCGCTGTGTATTTCTTCACAGTTGACACTCTCCATAGGCCTAGACAGTCACTAGCCTAATTCTTGGCTGTGAATTCGTCTAGGCATTTACTCGGAAAACAGTGGTCTGCTTTGTCACTTGATGATGACAACGCACAAGACAACATACAACAACAATGACGCGCAAGAACGCACAACGAAGCGCAACGACGACGTGAGACGTTGATGTAAGACGACAACGCAATTCGTGACAACAACACGCATAGACGATACACGAGGATGTTTTGTGACGACGAGGCAGCACGTCGACGTAACTACGATGATGATGACACACAACAACATACAACAATGCACGATGACGACGTACAGTGACATCACGCGACGATGAACGACAACGAATGACAACAATGATGACAACTAAGTGCTGCAGGAAGTTACTATTGTAAACCCAGATTTGCCAACTTACTTATTTTGCCAACTTACGAGTTTAACTTGAACAATATACAAAGTGCGGTGATTTTAATAACGTGCCAGTCACAAAGCATTCCGCCCAAACGGTGGCGCCGAAAAGGTGGCACAGAAACGGCGGCGCCCAAATTAATACACCGCTTATTGGTCCAGAGGCATGGCTAAGTATGATGGGTAGAAGATGGATGTCCTCCGCATCAAGATTCCGTCTTTTACCCATTGCCACATCCACAGATCCGCGTTTTACCATCGTCCTTCATCACACTATTTCTTAACTCTGTCAATAACCCTTTGCAAACATTGTAAATCTTCCACATTAGTTATATTTCTATAGATTTTTGCATCATTTGCATACAGATAAATTCTAGATTCTGTATTTGGAGTTACACTCGGTAACTCAGATCAGCTCAGCGATCAGCGGATTCAATCGACCCTTGTTTAGTTATTCACTGGCTTTGTTGGGCGTTTTTACAAATCTGATCTATCGCCGCCGCCGCAGCCATATGCATTTAATTGGCAACCTAGCAACCAGATTCATCATGGCGCGTCAGCCGAATTTGACCGCTGTTTGGGACGGCGGCGCGGCATAGGGGGTAACTTAGCATAGAACCAACTATTTGACTGTCATTAGCAAATATGAGATCTAGATCTAAATATGAACCTACGTCTCGATAACGCTAACGTCCTAAACACATACGACACGACGAAAACTATATTATACAAACAAAAACGCGCATTTACAAACATAACAAATGCTACCGCTTTAAATATTCTAAGGTGGTTACCATTAGTTTTAAATTTTTTTTGTTTCCTAAAATAGAAAAACCCAACTCTCTTGCACTATGTTTGTTCGCAGACTTGCAGTTCAGTTTAGGATTTTGTTTCTTTTTTAAATTAGATACTTTGCTTGCCGACTTATACTTGATCCCCGTCCTATTTATAGCTCGTTGCTTGATCCATATTTCATACCCAGGTTGCAGATCCAAAACTGGAAAATTGGTTCGAAAAACCTAGATTTTTTAAGCGTTTGAAAAAACCTAAAAGACCACTGAAAAGTCCATTTATTTTTTATTTTTCAAATTTGTTTCGGTTGTTGTAAAATTTATTACATAATATTGTATTTTATTCTATATTTTCATCGAAAAATTTTTAGTTATGACGTCAATCACGTCATTGCCCGGTATGATCGTTCAATCATGAAAAGTGTAATAATGAGATATTTTTCTTGGGTCGTTATTTGGTGCATGGTGTTTCATACCTGTTTCATACCTGTGTGCTGCTCCAGTTAAACTCCTCAAACATTAGTGTAACAATCGCATCAATCAGAAGCAGCAGTAGGGTTAAGCGGACCACGAATCCGTAAAGAAACCCATCTTTGCTTAGCGTAGTTGATCTAGATGGCTCTTGAACATATTCAGTGAGGTTGAGTCCACAGCCTCTTGAGACAGACTGTTCCAGCGATTCAGCACACGAGATGAAAAGAAATGCAGCCTAATATCAGTGTTACT
>Ga0209367_1004423_pt1 | contig 19365 bp, 15 predicted proteins | sample WorMetLIZISLAND2_FD_187412 | JGI IMG/M metagenome (GOLD analysis project Ga0209367, IMG submission 187412) | Marine gutless worms symbiont microbial communities from Max Planck institute for Marine Microbiology, Germany - Olavius geniculatus... ...
AAAATCTATAACTTCGTCGTTTTTCAACAGAATCACATTTTATTTGGCTGTTAGATGTAGAAGGTTTCAGTAAATAAAGCTGTAAAATTTCGTATTAAAATCCCAAACGGTTGCTGAGAAAACAGCGAAAAAATTTAGGGGTCCACTTTTTTCTGCCGCACCCGTAGTACGGAAACTCACGTTAGACAGAGCTGTCGCAGAACCGAACTGAGTGATCGGTACTTGCGATATCCGAACCATCTCCGATATTTCTTCCGGTGTCAGTTGTTCGCCGTATCCGTGGTTAATGTACGAATAGATACCTTCGCCGCTGCCTGCAGTACGCAGCAGCAGTCAGAGGTAAGCGTTTAATATAGGCCCCTGCTCTCATGTACTTCATACTAACTCTAAAAACGCATCCCCGCTTTTAAAGGCCATTGTCATATAGGCATTAGTATTATAGGCCTATATAACACGAGACCGATAGGTCTACTGTGTGTAGCCTAGGTTAGCCTAAAATCGCTCAAATTCACTGAAATCTCCTATTTTGGAAGCTTAAAGTTTTTCAAGGTCATCGATGCTGGTACCCCTGTAAAGCTCATCAGCAGTGCTTATTAAGCCTAATAAGCCGCAAATTATGTCCCTCTCTGCAACCGTTTTCACGCTAGATGAGTCGATATCGGTAAAATAGCGACTTCTTAAGGGGGACCCGGCCCTATTGACGCTTTTCTTCAAGGGTAATCTCTTCACCCAGTGGCATGAAATTTTGTCTCAAAAAACTAGAGTCTGTGGCAGCACAGTGGAGATTTCAGACAGGCATTTTGACGGACGCCTCTACGTTAGCTATGACACAGAAACGGAATAATTCAGCCTTACCATCTTCGTCGTTGTAGTTATTGCTGTTAGCGGTGTCGTCGTCGTCGTCGTCGCTGGGTTGGCAGGTCACGAAGGACGTCGCGACTTCCGGCCGGTCGAACCACATGGTGGCAGAGACGGTGTCGCAAGTCGTCGCGTGACTCGCGTCCGTGTCCATGCCCGACGCCCCGCGCTCCGCCCCGCCTCCACTGCACTCGCCAGGCAAAGCACTGCCAGTGGACGGTTCCTCTTGGGGGTCGGTGGTCGCCGATGACGGTGTCGATGACTGCGAGGCACGTGGGTACTCAGGGGATAACTGGTCGTCACGCACTGCTACTGGCGAGGTGTCGTCGGGTCCCCGCTGACTGACCACGCTAGCGTTCTCAGCAAGTGCTGCAACAACGAAAGGTTGAAACGTCTGTATTTTATGCGCAGGCAAAAGCTGGATTATAACATATACGTGTTAAAGTACCAAGTTGAAAAATAAAAAATACAGTGTTAAATAAAATTGGTTAAACAATTCGCGTTTTGGCAGTTTATAGACTATATAGACGAGCGCGGCGCAAATGGTTGAAAAGCAAAGAATTCACGTTTTGGTGGCATTAAATGACTACGCTAGCGTTTTCAGCAACTGCTGCAATAATTAATGAATGAAACATTATTATTTTGTGCGCAGCCAAAAGCTGAAAAAATATTAAGTATCTGTTTTTAGGCCTATTGTAATAAAAGTGCATTGACCTGATATCACATTAAATCTTATTGTTTATTGAATATTGATATTTGCCCTATGGCAAGACATTAATTATGATACCGGTAACCAATAGCGCGTGGAACCGTTACCAGCAGGGGAGCGGCTGTTTCGATGCGTTGGTTGGCTGTACGTTAAACCGACGTTACTTGGTAACGATTTGCTCGCTGTCGATCTTAACTTTGCTATCATCTGTTTCTGCAGATCAATAATATCCTGCCAAACGCACACACGTAACGCACACTGACATGTTCCAGACGCCTGCAAGATGGCACAAGATAATCAATAAGTTACACGAAACTTAACTATTATAGGCCTATAATTTCGGCGCTAGGTCTGAAGGCTCTACGCGTTGCCGTGTTCAGCAACTTCGGTGCGCGTAATTTTTGGGCCCAGGAACATGTAGGCCTAGCTTACTCAATGGGGGTCGCTATCATTTGGTTGAGGAGGTGGTGCTTCTCCCGTAACATGATCATCAAAGTTTGTGAATGGACTGACACAAAGAAAAAAATAACAACAGCAAAACAATTCGATGATGAAACTATAGCCAAATCAGTTCGGCAGTTAATCGACCAATGAGTGATGTTACAAAAAACAAGAAATTAATAATTGCCTGTTTTTCGGTGAGTTTTTGCTGCAGTTGTCTGATCTGCTTGTCGGCATGAGTTAGCAGTAGATCACGACCTTCGATCAAGGACAAAAATTCACTCAGCGCCTGCTGGCGGGCACAAGCTTCGATCGCTGTGTCCAACACCCACAACATTGAATGATTAATTCTAACAAGAGTAACAGTGTTAACGATGGTTGAAACGATACGCTACGGCTCTTGCGCAGTGAATCGGCAGAATTTAATAATATAATAATATTTATTGAGAAGAACGAGCCAGGCCAAACCACGACTTTTGCATTTTACAAGGTAGTGTAGCAACAATGAGTCTTTTAAGCTGAGATGAGCAAAAGTACAATCGTTTACGTCATTTTTCTTCGCGATGTTGCATTTCAAAAATTATTAAAATCGACCAATGTTTTACAGATCTTTTCAAAAATAGAAGTAGCCTGTTGTTTTCTGAGACACGGTGTGATGTATAATCAATAATAGTAGATAAATTACGGCAATATGCTGACCGTGGTAGACCCGGCCGAGTCTCCACAGACGCAGCACGATGACGTAACTAAGCGAGTAAGCAAGCAGGTGCTCCTTGACAATCACCGTCAAACAGATGTAAACAACGCACGTCGCCATGACAACCAACCCGTCGATTATCTGAAAATAGCATCACGAACATGCGTCACATCTTGAGTTATCACTTTACTTGTTTCTTTTATAATTGCTGTCAAATATCATAAGTTATAACTTATAATCGACAAAAATGTGATAAATAGGTCTATACACACTATCATCCAGGCTTTTCTGGTCAGCTCATATAGGCCCTACTGGCTACCTTTCGTCAATGTAAATAAAAATACGTACACGAGTTAAGCGTACCTGCCAAATGTCGCAGACGATCTTGAAACCTCGCACGACCACCCGCACTGCTATCTGAAAATGCAAACCCACCGCCGACGTTTCAGTTTGTTATAAGAGTTCGCTATAGGACCTAACGGGTTTAAACTTAAATTCCCTTCCGTCCCTTCATTCTTTTTTGCTGCCTTTTCCCGTTTTTACGTGCCTCTTTTTCAGTGTTTACCCTTAAGCTAGAAATAGCTGCAAGTTTTCCCAGGGACTGTGAAACCATGCCTATAGAAATAATGTTCACAAACCGACTGACAGTGTAAGATATAACACAAACATTTGCTAAATGTTGTTTTATGTCACATGCAACCATGTCTAAAACACCAAAACTTTATTTAAGTGTTTTACGCATTAAAACTTTTTGCAAGTGTTTTAGTCGCGGTTGTGTGAAAAATATTGCCAATAAACGTGCAAAACATTTTTTTCGCAAGCAGATATAGGATTTGGACATCTTTATTCACCACAACAGATGGTAGCGATTACAACGTATTTACAATACAAACAATGAGAGAAAAAAGAAAAAAAGAACACATATCAACGAACTGACAAATACTGAGTGATCAAACGTCCATTTCAAATTGACCGGTTTAAATTTATAACAACGTTTCTCTATCAGAACACTAGGTAACATACCTTAACTAACGAGCGAAAAGCCCGAAACTCAGTTCAAACTTTACCGATCTATTACCCAGGACAACGCTGGGCAAGGATATACCAAGGTACGATTGGATACTCTTAACAATTTCAATGTTATTCGTCCTAAATAATTTCATAAAAAACCTATTAAAAGCAAAGCCAATTGAACTCAAATCCGACTTACCAAGAGAGCAGGCTTCAAGTGCATAAAGCAAAACAGGAACACATTTACTATTAAATAACTGTATAATAACTTCTTCAGAGGCAACATGCCCAACTATACCAAAGACACTGTTCACAGCACGATAGAACGAGCGTTTGGGTTTATCAAGAGAGATTTTGAACCGAAAAGAACGCACAATATAGACACCCAAATATCGAAGTTCATCTGACCACTGCAGAGCTATTCCATTCAGAGTTACAATATTAGCACAGATAACAGAAGCCCGTCGACCGACGCGCAAACAAAAAGTTTTCTTTGCATTAATAACCATGTATTTGATTTGGAGGACGACTGTAGAAAGCGGCGAAGACTGGAGAAAGATAAAAGGAAGGGGCGGTATCGAGCAAATTAATGCTTTAATCGTTGTATACTGTATATACCGGTACACGTCATAGGTAAACTTCACGCGATATGACGCAGACCTCGAGGACGAACCAGGCGAGTAATGCCGCCACGATGACGTAAATGATACGTTCCGCTAGCAGCAGACGCTCACTGAACGTCAGAACTATCGTTGTATTGACGGCCAAGTATCGACTTTCTACTGGGTCTGCAGCAGAACAGTCATTTTCGCTCACACACCACAGACTTTAACACACAAACAAATGCTATTCATTTGAAATTTTATTAGAAGACAAAAGCTACCGACGGAACCAAAAATCACGCAGTGAATTCAACTCAGCAGTATTTAGTGAAAGCCGCCAAATTCGGTATCTGTGAGCTGCAGCATTTTTTCAGCATTTGAGCCAGAAATTTTTTTAAAAATAAAAACATGCCGAACCCTAAATAACGAGGCCATTCTTGTTCTCTTTGTCTGCTGGATGAATGAGAGCTTAAGGCGCACATTTGTAAACGTATGTGAAAACATCGCTATTCTTTCAATCAGCTGCACGTCGCAGGCAGCGCATTGCATTGAACTATTGCGAAAAAAAAACAAAAGAAAACGACACGACTTGTGTCGGCATGTATACGGCTGTCCATTTAGTCGCCGGAATTCGTACTCGCCGAATGCACTGCGCCTAGTGTACATTGGGCGTTAAAGGCGCCCGACCCGCGGCGAGCGCGTGATCCACCAGCCGTAAGTAAACATTACGCGTATATGCGTCATTTTCTTTCTTGGTGTTTTTTGACGTCCGATGACTTTTAAAGCTGAAAATCGGCACATCGGTTATTTCTTTTGTTTCGAGGAACGTTTACACCAACTTCGGTCTTATGCTTTTTTGTTTTAGAGTTCAGAGCCCGAAAGGGACAGACGGAAGGGCAAGATCTGTATTGCGGCCAGTTAAGATGGCCGCATAACATGACAACGATCCGTCGTACAAGACATTGTTGCGAGCGTTGAGATGAGCTAGCACACACACACCTTGTATGACGTCAAGTCTGATAAGCAGCAGAGCGGTGATTCCCAGGACGCTGACAACGGTTGCCATGACAACGAACAAGTGCACGACCGGGTGCTCGAGCCTCGCCTGGCAGTTCTTACGACATCTGCACAAATATCTCTGAAAATAAATACGCCGCCAGTCAAAAAGTAAACGACCAAGCGTTTGTCATAACTTTAGCGAAATGTTGACCTACATCCTGTTTTTAGAAGTAGAATTCTTTCACCGAAAAAAACAAAGTAATCATTAAAAATTCTAGCCATTCCCCACACCTAAGCAGCGTCGCTGCTACACTACCCAAAAATGTAAATGTAAGAAAAAAATAGTTTAATAATTAGTACGATTAACCTCATTTCGTGTTTAGATGAAATATTCGGTACTAGTCAAAATCCAAAAAAAAATTGAAAATGTTCGCTGTGAAATAATTACTGCGTAATAAAGCGAAAGAGCTTCGGGGCGTGCCAGCGTTTAGGCCTAACAAACGTCTGTCGCTCTGTCTGTTTGTATGTCTACAATACATGCAGCGCCTGTGACAATATAAATTACGGCACACGTGGTGACTGTCGATAGTTAACTAGTTATCAGACGACACGACACCAGGCAAAACCGATTGATCAGCAAGTAGAGAAACACATCTGACGCAGCAGCAAAAACCTTCGCAGTCACACGTGTGCACAGATTGAGCCTTAAAATCGAGCCAGTAAAATGGCCAGATATTATGTCGGGACAATCAACGGAAGAGCCGAATTGGTTTGTAGGGATACACTAGGAGTTCAAAGTTTGCAAGTAGGCCTATACCCGAGTTCATTTTATCTTATGAATTTCGTGTAATTTCGTTCGTTCTATATGCTAATTGCCAACACTGGAAGACTTGATTCTGACAAATGGTAGTGGGCATAAGCTGTAGGCCTACAATGTACACCCTTAGCTTAGCTCAACTAAGTCTTCTACCCTTCTTCGCGGGATGGTTAAATCAGCTTTTGACTTAGTAGGGTTTACAGTAATAATGTGACGATGCTAGCAGTCTACTCTTGCGGTGGTGTGTGGAGTGTTTGGAATAACGTTTCAAACCTAGTTCTCAAGCTGAAATATTGACAATTGGACTGCATGTAAGGATCAGTATTACACTGTATAGGCTTACACGTACATGTATAGCCTGTTACTCACGTTGGAGGCGTGACCGTCTTGTAAGGCGTCATTAGCGTCATTATACAGCCTATTTCGTAAATAGCAGATGACCTACAACGAACAGAGACAACTTCGAATCACACAGTGACGTAGCCCTAGTATAGTAGCTAACACGTTTTCAGATCAACGACGTAGTTGCTTTGCGCCGACCGCTGAGCACGGTTAGTGCATGGATGGGTGACTGTACGGGCAATCACCCAAGTCAACTCAGCCTTTCATCGATCTTCCGGGGTAGGCCTAGGTAAATCGCGTACCTGCCTGGCTGGGGTTAAGACAGGTGCGTTCACGGTTCATCTGTGTCGACTGTCGAGTGGCACTGTGCGGCATCTTTTAGCCTTCGACGGCATCTGTCATCATCTAGTACAAAATATACCCATTCCCTCCCTTTTCCTTTCCCTCATCTCCTTCCCGTTCCCTCCTCTCCTTCCTTTCTCCTCTCTTTAACCCCTTCCGGAGCCCACACTTTTAGCACAGCTGGGGATCGGAGAAGCGCTGAAAGCTGAGTTCTCCCAACGGGTTCTGGCCTAACCCGGCCGCCAGCTTGTAATGCATTTTGTGCTAGAACAGCGCTTGTGGTGATAGCAACTTATATGCAACTTTTCTGTCAAAAACTTCTTTGAAAATTTGTAGCGTGAAGTAGCACTTTTACAGTTACTGCGACAGCGTGCTGTGTTGCGTTGCGTGCGAAAGGCTAATGATAGATAGCTAGCGCGATGAAGCGCTGTAACTTCCTTCTTCGGCGAAAGTAATCAGCAGGAAGTATGTCAGTAAATGTGCACTCCACTGACCTCCCGAACTTTAAATCTAGCACGTGTTGACGAACTTCTTGTTACCGTCGGCGAAGAAATTAAAACTTATATCATATGTACATACTAGCACAGACTAACACAGTCTGTTTATACAGCAGAGCCATGAAAGTATCATAATTGAATAAACATAAAATATCATTTAGCCTACTGCAGTCTGCACGTGTGACAAATTAACAGATGACAGTAACGGCAACAATGCTAGACTACTCTGCAGTATGAGAAGGACGCTACTCGTGTCAGTCGTTGCAACACAACCCACTGAAGGCCTAAAGCCCAAATTCCATTACGCCGACTTTCACCGAAACTTCCCCGCGGGGAAAGTCGTGGACAAAAATCACGAAATCTGAACTAATTTAGCTAAAATTCCGTGCACTAAATTCCGAATAAATTCCTGGAACGATTACCAAATTTCGTTAAAATATATCATTTCTCAGTGGAGTTATTAATTGTTGAATATTGATAACAAAATCTCTCCGTTACCAATATGGTGTTACATAAGTAAACCACTTTGTACATTTGGGTAACCCCAACAAACAACATTTGATTTCGGCATAATTCTACGTCAATAATTTGCAATCAAATTGCAAAACTTAAGTTAGATTTGCGCACGCAAACTATAGTTACAGCGGTTTTTGTGGTCACCCCAAAACGTCTACATGTATGTGCCGATCTTTCGTATCAGTTTGTTTAATCCTGACAGTGTCCACGGCTTGCTTAGAAATTCCGCGATAAACATTTTAAAATCAGATTCTTTATTTTGCCTTAACAGTTTAACAAACGTCACTTCCGATCGGCGACTGCAGCATGTAACGCCGTATTGGTATCGAAGAAATTTTGTTATCAGTAGTCAATAATAATTAATATCTCTGCCAGGAAATGACATTTTCAACGAAATTTGGTGTACGAAATTTTATTTACATTTGTCCAGATTTGACATTTTTATTGTACAATGTCTAAGGGTTTCCTTTTTATTGGACACAGTATAGTATCAGAAAACAGTTTACTAATTGAATTGCATTCAAAAAAAAGAGTAAGGACTACAGGGTAACTGATACCATTGTAACAATTTCTGCATTGCGCCATTTTGTGCTCGATAAAATACAAATAGGCCTAACAATTAAAAAACTATTTTTTCTGTACCTATATCTCAGGCAGCAGAGTCGTGAGCAGAAGAGACTGACCTATTGAATAAGGACATTCTCAGCCAGGTAGAACATCAGCGGCAGAATATTAACTGCCGTACGGCAATCATCGAGTTCCGCAACACTCAGCGCCATCAGTTCAACATTCGCAATCGTTCGAAGTCCGCAGAATTCTGTTGAGAGAATACTACTGATGCAGCACATAGGCTTATGTCGCTGCATCAGACTGCGGCATGCAGTGTTCACACGTTGAGCGCCTGTCTACGAGTCGATTAGGCCTACAATTAGGCCTACTTCTGTTTACTAATTCAACTGAACTAAGCTCGATATGAAGTTCAGTTCAGTTGTCGGCTCATGTAAACTAAACTGGTTATCAGCAGTTCGTTATAAGTATGCGGGAACGAGTTGCGAGCACGTTCAGTATTTCTCGACGAACTGGCATTTGCTAATAGATTTTGTCGATGTGTAGGCCTATTTGACGTCCGCAACAGACAGAATATTGCAATCGAAGCGTGGACGCTACCAGTAGTTCTCAAATGTAGGCCCTATACTTCATAAACGACGACGGATAACGTTTGTGTGCTGCAACAGTGTGTGCTGTGTATAGGTAGGTCTACCTCCTCGGCATTATTATGCAAGGGAACGAAGCCGGTGAAACATGCACATGCGCCAGCCATTTGTTATACGGCTGAGCGCTGCTGGCAACTGCTGATGATGATGCTGCAGCGCTGTTGATGACGGCGGGCGACGCCTCCGGGCTGCAGCATATACACACTCACACATAGTCACTTACCTGTCCTGGCTACCTGTAGCACTAACACACCTCTCAACATGCTGGCTTCAGCCGCTGGGGACAAACCGCGTGTTTATGCAGCCAGCGCAATATGCGACAAAATTTACGATGTACAAGGTGTTTCATAAAAAGGACCCCCTTTGTCTTTCTTTCATAATTCACTCAAATGATGATCAATTTACATGAAATTTTTACCAGTTGTAGCTAACGAAATACTAATTCAAAATATTTTAACAAAATATAGGAGTTAATTAAATGTTCTTTGCTAGTCGTGACATATTGCTGGCGTCATAATATGTCACGGGTACAAGCTTGCTACTCTCAACTGGTGCTGTCAGTTGCTACCCTGCTCTGATGGCGAAAAATCTGGTTCGCTGATGACAAATTTTTGAAGTTTTGCAGTTGCAGCCACAAAAAACGTGCAAAGCAATCGCATTTACGTGTCTGTGTGGATAGCTGGACTTTCACATGCTCGAGCAAGACAGTGCACTAGCACACCAAGCTTGCAAAATGGTTGCAATTTTGGATCACGAGATCACGAGACGCCTGATTTCATGTCCCCATGTTGATCAGTGCTGACACGATAAACATTTTTTATTAGCGAACCAGATTAAGTTCACCATCGAAGCAGGGTAGCAACTGACAGCACCAGTTGAGACTAACAAGCTTGTACCTGCGACATATTATGACGTCAGCGTTACGTCACGACAAGCAAAGAATATTTAATCAACTCCCATATTTTGAATTAGTATTTCTTTAGCTACAACTGGTAAATATTTTGTGTAAGTTGATCATCATTTGAGCAAATTATGAAAAAAACGGGTCCTTTTTATGAAACATCGTGTATAAGTGACGGTCACCAAACCTGCCGAGCTGACGAATTACGGATTTTTCCCAGACACCTGCCATAAACTATTCGTACTGTAACGTCTTCGAAAGTATCGATAGAGGCAAACAGAAAAGGAGCTAAGTAACAGTAACCACTGATTTAGGGGGGAGCGGCGTCGTGAGTTAAAAAGTAGAAAAGACAAAAAAACAGTTTTTCGACAGATGCGAGTTCACGACAGAACCGTTACACATGCTTAGAATTTCAAGTTTATCCCTAAATTCCCCCAAAATGGAAACATTATATAGCACCAAATTGTGTATTTGTGGACCAAAATTTTCCGACGGACAAAAATTCAGCGGGGGAAAACAGGGGAGGAAGGCAATTGCCCTTACCCCCCACGCCACGACGCCACTAAGGTATACGGGTTTTAATTTCTCAGACAAATAAGCCCAAGTTACAATACCGACAGCAAAAACACTTTCTGACAGCAGCAGCGATTTTTTTCTTTCGCACAAAATGAACAAACAATTTTAACTATCACAGGGTGGCCACTCTCCAGTCATGATCACATTCCCTGACCTTTCCCTGACTTTCCCAGACATTTTAAGAAAACATATACGGAGTAAAGGTAAAGGTAAAGGTGTCAATTTGTATAGCGCATCTCGCGTACAACGCCTCCAATGTATCGCCCTTCGCAACAGTAGCGATATGACGTCTATTTGCAACAATTTTATTTATTTTCCACAGAATTAACTGACCAAATTTAGTGCAGTTTAAACAATAAAGGCAAACGAAAGCGGCTTATTGGCACCGCAAATTTAAAAGTATGGAAGTACAAGTCTGCGAGCGAAGCGAGCAGAAAAAAATGGAGTTGAACGCAAATATTCAACTAGTAATGAACAGTTTTGGAACACTTTTTCCCTGACAAGATTTTTTCCCTGACAGTTCCCTGACTGTTAACATAATCCCTGACATTTCACTGACATGTTTCAAATTCCCCCACATTTCCAGGTTTTCCAGACAAGTGGTCACCCTGCTATTAACACAACTGAAATTGAACTGTAACGTTCACAATAACATAGTCATTGAATTGATTAGTCACTCACCGCCGCGATAGGTTAGTTATAAATAGATGTAAACCTTACAAACAAAATAAACATTTTAAAACATTAACATGTGACGACATAGAGAGTACTAATGCATGTTTTACTGGTACAAAATAATAAGGAAACACAATAGTCATTAAATTATTAAACAAGACAATTGATCAAGTACAAATAAAGCATTTTGTGCAGTATTATTTCGGGTAACAATTTTAGTTTTTCCCGAGCAGTTTTTTTCGCACCTAAAGCCGTTAGGTTTCGCACATTCACTGGTCGAAAGCAGTGAAAGAAAATTAACAAAAACGAACAAAAACAGCATAAATCACAACAACGCGTTTTGCGGACTGGAACGAGCAAGCGTGTGCAAAATACCATATATGCAAACATAAAAGCCACAAGTCTAATTACCAGAATACATATATACCCGCTGCAATAAATACAAAATAGGGCCTTCTGGGAACTACTGTTCCGGGCAGCCTAATAACCACCGGCAAACTAAACCCTTGTCAGCTGCGAGAAAATGTGAATCTCAGGCCTCTCTAAGGCAATGTATACTGACGGCTACGAGAAGGCAATACACAATGTACGAGTACTGTAGCCTACTTATAAAAGATCTAAGTCACAGTTGTACAATCACAGCAAACGCTGTTATCCTAAAAACACAGCATATATGTGCACTGTTGTGGTTTGGGATCAAAAGATCATAAAACGTCAGGAGAAGACAAAGAAAAAGACTGTTAAACCAAGAACAAGACTAAGACCACCATTTTCGGTCTCCACTTTGGTGTCAAGAATGAAAACCCAAGATCACGGTCTAGAGATCACATGCCTGAACTGTATAGACAATGACTTGATCCATGAAGCTGAGTATCACAGACGTTTGTATGTACAAAGTCCAGTGGCGTAGCCAAGGGGGGTGGGTCAGGGGGCCCAGCCCCCAATCATCTACACAAAACATATCATACGTTTAAAAACTCCACTAAATTTGCCAATTTGGTCAGTTTATTCTTGAAAAAATAATTACAATTGTTGCCACCAGATCTAATCTTTTAAAGCTGAAGTGCACCAAATTCGATTTCGGCCAGGGCTCCGACCCAGACCCCGCTAGGGGAGCTCACAGCACTCCCCCAGATGCCCTGGCTGGATTTTAGGGGGTCCTACTTCTAACGGAAAGGAGGGGAGAGAAGGGGAAAAGGGAGGACAGATGAAGGGAGCAGAGGGGAAGAGGAGAAAGGGGAGGGAAGGAAGGGAAGGGGAAAGGGAAGAGAGACGAGGCTCTCAATTGAAATTTCTGGCTACGCCACTGACGAAAGTTAAAACAGGCAAAATACCCCTTAAATACGGCTAACTGTACAAACACTCACTCATTCATTCAGCCATTAATCTCTGCAGAAAAAAGTGGTTGCAAATAAAACGCTTCAATCTATTATGTGTTTGTTCGTTTTTTAAAATTTTTGTTTAAGAACAGAAAAGCTAGACTGCATCAAACTTTACTCAAACAAGTCTAGAAAACGCAAAGTGGCAAAAAGGGCACAAATAGTGCCATGTGTGTCTGCTTTTGCACGGCAACTAAAATATGCAAAAACGTTCGTTTTAACCACAGCAAAAAAAAATAAAAGTGTTGGCGTGGATTTTCGCTATGAAGCCATTCACTTGTTAAGTCTTGCAAAAATTTTCAGCTGACTGAAAATCACTCAAATTTGGGCTTATGGCGGAAGCATAACGCCGTACAACAGTACAAGGTACAGAAAGTAACAATTTTCTTCTTCTCTGATCAGCAATTGGCTTCAACATCAACGTCCCATCATCCTCATCATCATCATCAGCTACTACTGCATAATGTCAGCTTTTTTATCAGCCACTTTCTCCTGGCAAATCAAAATTCTTCAGTTTGTTTTCTGCAGGAAAAGCATTGGCTCCTTCATATACGACATTATATGACTGCACATATCACTGAGAACGCGACTAGAGGAGAATACTGCACAAGAAATGGATTGACACATAAACCACAAGATTTCATTTGAGATGCGTATAGAGCAGATGGCAACATAAATATATCAGCAAGTCCGCACAGTCATAAGATAAGCAGGTTATAGTCAGATGCGGTTACTGCAGACAAACTAACACAATCGGCTACATGAATAGTTTCATATCGCTGACCAATTATAGTGGCCAACAACAGTGGGCAAATCAAACATGGAATAAACACTGTATAACTGTAACACGCGAGATAAATCAGGTACTAACATTAAAACTTTCAGTTTTTTTGTTTAACCAGCCGAGATATTTGTTTACAAACCTAGCTGACATTATCTAACCAGTCAATAATAGCGCAAAGTCTGTAATAAGAAGATGCAAAAATCTGCCTTTGGAACCACAAGCAAACAAAGCATTCCACGATCTGCCCTCACTAACCAACCCATTGCAAAAAGTATGCTAAATATTCAAATTTAATCTAACTCAGTAAAACTCAGTAAGCAATCATGGCGTGAAAAATATTAGCTGTCACCAGTTATGTAAACAAGACTTCTTTCAAAACCAAGACCAAGACATTTTTCTCAAAACAAAGACTTTATTTTTTGTCCTCAAAGCACCTTGAAAGCTTGGACTTGAGAACTACATCACTGGCTGTCACCAGACTGGACTGCTATCTACAGATATTTGTTAAAACTCAGGAGATTATTATTCAATTAATTGGCTTGTTCTGCCACAGTAAGCTTGCCAGCAGTGTAGTATTATGCATGGTCCGATAGCTGATCTGTTTATAAAAAAGATTTTGGTTGCTGTCAATGTCATTACACTGAACACATAGAAACAGAAGACACAGCAGCAGATGACGATTCAGGAGTAGTAAGTGAGCACGTTTTCCTGATTGCCACGTAAAAGCAGCATCGGAGGCATATCTCGACTCAGAGTGTCCACCCAAGCCATGTACAGACCAGCCGCACACAGACCTTTCCTTGGCATCGGCAGCGTTCTGTCAACCACGATATCACGCACTATTAACACACAGCTCAATATCTATTGCCCAATATACACATATTCTGTGCAAGTGGCAAGTTACAGGTAAACTAAAGTTAGTCCATCTCCCAAATGACCTAGAATGTATCAAGTGACACGTTAAACCTTACTCACGAAGTTACTCAGTTGCCCAACGACTCATTCCACAAAGAACTCCGAAATGAAGACAGCAGACAGAAAACTGGGCTACAAAAATCTGAATTCAGCAGTAAAAACAGAAAAGCTGGGGTGGCTAGGATATTGTATTAAGAATGAAAGACTACAGAACAGCTCGTCAGGCACTAAGACAAGGCACAAGAGAGACGACCAAAAAAACCTGGATGGACATCATCAGACAAGATCTGAAAAGCATGGACTCTAGCTGGAACGATGACAAAAAACCAGCGACAGACACAGCAACATGGCGTCAACGTGTGGTCCAATGCAGGTATCAGTATCCGGGTTGCACTAATGTCTACAGTATTCGTGTTCTGATTAAAATGTCCTCTATTAGCATCCATAGTAAACCGAATGGCCGACTACTTACATGACTATGAGAGAAGCATCGTGCGAATGTTCCTGAAGCAATTCACGGAGACGTATGTGTCGATTCGTCTAACAGACATCAACTACATTTATTTATTTACTCACATATCCTGCATCATCATTTCATCAATACTAATTTAACATCTGATGGAAGACAGAAGGCTGAGTCAACCTAAGTGGCGGGATGGGTTAAGTACTGAGGTGGATCATTCGTCCGCAGTCACCCACCTAAATGTCAACTAAGTCCGATGTACAGTATAAAACTCCGTTGATACATTACCAGTAAGCCAAGCTATCAACTATGAACTATTAATGTAAACAGCCAGCTCCAAATAATAAAAACTGAAGGTTTCTTCCCCTCTAGGCAAAAAGTTTTGTTAAAGGTGTAGTTTTCCCAGTGAAAATAGGGGGAAAGTTTTGATCTGCAACCTTATCAAAACTTTCCCCCACTATTTTTCACTGGGCGCAAGCTGTGCCCACCAGATATAGGGATAGAAGCCACTGCAATTACGTAATTCAATTACAAACTACAATTGTAATTTGTAATTCAATTACATTTGGTTTTGATGTAATTTGTAATTGGTAATTCAATTACAAACTACAATTGTAATTTGTAATTCAATTACATTTGGTTTTGATGTAATTTGTAATTGGTAATTCAATTACATAGTCATGTAATTTGTTAATTTCAAATTACATTACAGTTTCCAATTACATCTAAAAGTTTCAAGTGGTAACATTTATTAGTTTTATATGAAGCATCATGACGATCTCTCTTACTTACTTACCTACACTTTGCCATATGATTTACATTTTCAGTTATAACTGTTTTTCTGCACAAGTTGTTTTTGTAAATAGTGTAAAACGTAGATAGCAGATCTTCCATTTCACTAATCGTGGGATGCACACTGAACAGTCTGCATCACCAATCGTTGTCGAGTCATAAAACATTTCTACAATTGCTCCTTTCCCAGGCCTTTAAAGTGACACAGACCTTTATCAGATTTACAAGATGTAACTTACATTTCTAAATATAATTTTCGTTTGTAAATAGTGTAGACAGTTGAAATTACCAGGTAATTGGCGTGTTGCTGCTTGCAACAATAAATAAATAGTGACTGTAGTACTAGTGTACTACTGCTAGAATAGTTTGCGAGACCTATGAACGTATCTATCATTTATTATACTAATTGAGAAACAACATTAGCAAGTGCATATAATTTGTAATTGAAGTAATTGAAATTACATAATTTGTAATTTCAATTACATTCATGTGAGTAATCAGTAATTTGTAATTGAATTATATTTGAAACTGTAATTTCCCCAGCTCTGGTATTTAGTAACAGCCATGACAGTGTATAACTGTATATGGCGCTGTGCAAAAACTGGTTCATTATATGAATACAGAACAAGCGCCAGGCGGCCACCAAGTTTTAGAGTTTGGACCAAGCTGATCAGCTTGTGTCACAGATCAGCCTAAACTGGCAGCTAAATGGTGTACACAATTCTGAAATACTTTCTGTTTTATAGAAATACACTCGCAACATAACTGAACCTGCAGTAAGGTGACGTTCTGCTGATCTAAAATCATCCGATGCACTCACAAACATGACCATTACTGAGTATATTTTTATTACTTTCGATATTAACTACTGACCGATAATTGTACAAACCTTATCGCTTTGAGACCACAAGTCAGTTTCGGTGACTTTCCACGGATGAGTTGTCTTAGTTTCACCTTCCGCTTCCTTCAGCACCCACTTTGATATGATCCTATTGAACTCCGCCTTGCTGCAACCACCACAAATTACTCATAAACTATGCAAATTGTTCAAATTAATTAACAAATTGACTAACTATATAAACCCATTAAAGAACATACTTTTTATTCACTGATCTGCTAAAGTTTTGACGACCGATTCAGCCTTCATTGAAAAACATCACAACAATGATACATTATAACAACTACAATTCAACAGCTTCATTTGTGCAACACAGCACAAAAAATGCAAAGTTCTGTTTACAAAGACAAACAGGGAATGCAAAAATAAACTAGGTAAATTAAACTAATTTGTCAAAACATTCTAGCTTATTAATTTATTTGCTGGAGTCCCAATGGCGAATCTTTGCTAAAAAACAGTGCCAAATCGACAAAAGATATGCTGTTAATTTAACTGTAAATTTAATTGCCTTTTCATGACAACAATCATACTTTAACCATTTTTCCAGTCAATAGTTTTTGTGGATAACAACCAGCAAATATATATTAACAAATCAATCAATAGATCAATACTTTAATCTTACGATCAGAGATTAAAACACTTAAAACACTCAGTGAAACATTTTCACTGATTCTGGAATGAACAAACAAAGGACCAAGGCAGAAGTAACCACATCTGACAGTGTTACCTTGTTAGCGATGGATGTGTGCCCATGTCAGGAATGACTGTCATCGATGAGTACTCGATGCGAAACTTGCTCAGCAGCGTCGCCATCCTAACAGACAGAACAATCATTGAACTCCTGCATTCATTCGTCTATCAGTTCCCTTCCATTCACTCACTCACTAAAACTTCAATCTACTTTGTAGCTGCAGTTCAGCAGATAACGCTTAACATGAGATCTGCCCAGTTTCTCAGTCCCAGTATAACAGCTTGGCAAAAAATAAATGATAAGCAACTCAGGAAAAGTGGTGAAAACTGACGACCGGTGAAAAACAAATAAGCCAACTGCTTATGACTTTGTGACAGTGAAGCTAATTACAACTCAGTAAACAGGAAAAAAATGAAACTCGCCAACAACAACAACAACAACAACAAACGGAAAACATTCACAACTACCACTAATACATACAACTACTTACAAAGTGATGTTGACAACGATGACAACAACAATGAAATCAATTACAACTACTCCTATGCTGGTACTACTACTGATGCTGCTGCTGCTGTAGCTATTCCATTCATGTTTAACTGCATAATATCAAACTAAACATTTTACAGGCTGCATATCTTTGTGACGAAAACCAATGCTGCAATAGCACAGATTAAATGATGACATTGCTCTGCTCTGCATTAATGCTACATGAAGTGCTGCTTACTGTCGGTGGTCTTTGTCAAGAGCCGTTTTCTTTGTACCAGCCATGAACACACGAAGCTTACAGCCGCTCCAGCGCTTCTTGGTCGTCAGTATGTATGGCACAAGTAGAGTCAAGCCTGTTTGCAACCACGATATATGACAAATAGCAATGATCGAAGGAACTATGACAACAATAATGCAGTTTTATAAAAAGAAGACACACATACTCATACTGTTACTCTCTAACAGTTTGCAGGTAAACCTGGGTCAGCAAGTTTCTCTCCTTCCCCTGATTCTCTGTCTAACTCAAACATTCTCATTGAACAAGCCAAAACTTTTGACATTCACTCAGACACAATCCAGTCTTTGGGTATCTCCCACCTAGTTCACTAAATGTACAATATTAATAAAATGCTAATACAATTACTATTATTAAACAAATATAATAACATTATTGTTACTACATAGTACTACTGTTACTATACTATGACTACCACCACCATATGCATCATTATCAGTACAGTTACTACTTTGAATTCATTAATATTTACATCCAGCTTATTTTTCCAAAGTCAGTTCGAGTTAGGCCTGGTCCAATAAAAGCCTTCAGAGTAAGGCTTCTACTGAATGTTAATTACCATTAAGAGCTCAGACGCCATAAGCTGCTAGTTAGTGTGACTTTATTCCTATATTAAACTTTTATCTTCAGTATCATACCTCCATCGTCAAAGAGCCACCAGACGTCAATGAAGCCGGTGCGTTTGTGTCGACTGTCAAACCGACTCACCCGCGATGCTGACAAATCAACGACCTCACTGGAGTCTTTGATGCCACCTGGCTCCACAGCATCAGCAGCAGCAGTGCCACTGCCGTCTGCCTGACCTGTAGGGACAGTAGAAAATCATGGCAAAAATGGTTAAAAAAACACACCAAACTTCTGTGAAACTCACAAAAAACGGCCAAGACACAGCATCAAACCACGAGCTTGAAGACCATAATAAAGTCTATAAACTTCAACATCTAGCATTGAAAACAATCATTACATGCAATACAAGGTTTTCATCTGTATAATTTTTGTCAGTGTGGAGCATGATCTATACAGGGTGGTCCAAAAAAAACTGCACAAAGTTAATGACACCATAATTTTGCAACCGTACGTCATAGAGTCATGTGGTTTTCAGCAAAATGTTCTGAAAGAAATTTCTTACGTGACTAAAGTCAATGTTTAAATACAGCAGTTAAATATTCTTTGTTATTGCCGCTGGAAATTGAACTGTGCAAAAAAGTATTACCCTCGACACTGCGGTCCATAAAAAGCATGCCAGTTTTATTTTTTGAATAGCTCCGTGAAACACTGGCCGATTTTAATAAATTTTGGCAGGCAATATTAGAAAGAAACTTGACGCATGTGTCTTTAGTTTTGGCCACCTCGCTTTAAGGTTGTCGCTGCACTACCTTGTGAAATGCAGAAGTCGTAGTTTGACCATTGACAACAATGAATTCATACTGGGTAGTGCATGCGTCAGCTCAGAAAATTACTG
>Ga0209367_1004424_pt1 | contig 19365 bp, 25 predicted proteins | sample WorMetLIZISLAND2_FD_187412 | JGI IMG/M metagenome (GOLD analysis project Ga0209367, IMG submission 187412) | Marine gutless worms symbiont microbial communities from Max Planck institute for Marine Microbiology, Germany - Olavius geniculatus... ...
TGGTGTGGGACAACCCTGCAGGAGTTAAGCCACGCTGCCCTAGATAGGCAGCGGTGGGCAGCGATAGTAAGAATGGCGTCAGACACCAACGGGCATTGAGCCCACGGTTGTCGATGATGATGATGAATATAGAGAGTGAATATTACAATGAAAGTGGGAAATTGCAGTATATAGACAACTACTGGGCAGAATAGAGATTCTGCTCGTCACAAAAAACCACAAGATACCACAGACTACAGTGGACAGCATCGTACTTGAAGTGATCTTGTATTGACACGAGCAGATCAAATGAATCTCCACGGTCGGCAAAACCCAAACCAATAAATGCTGCACGACCTGAACATAAAGCATATATACTGTAAACATACATAACCATCACTTTTTACCATTATTTACAATGCTGTCATTGCTATACTCATCACCAGGGTCCTTATTCTACTACATACAGCAAATTTAGCCAAGTTGCAGACGACAATGCATGTCAAATTCAGAGCAAATTCCATAGCCCAGTGCTCTCAAAATGTACATAATTCATGGGGCAGCAAATGCTGTTGGTGCATTTACTAAAACATTTTGTGCGTACAGAAATTATCCGATGTCTCCTTTTTTCTGCAACATGAGACACACGGCAAACAAAATGCTTTATTTATGTGCTAGCAATAAGCTACAGACCCAAAAACGGCTACAAGTAACGCAAAAACTGGAGATTACACATTTTTAAAATAAAAAGTAGCAACTTCTACAGCAAACAGCAAATTCCGTTGTGCAGCATAAAACTGCTTGCTGGAGAATAGCACGGGCCCTTATTGTCATCATACTCATCTAATAAATCAACATATACACACAAATCTCTCGTTTTTATGTCAGGCACATCTAAAAAAATGCATAAACAACCTCCACCATCTTGGATGCGCACAACGAAGTAGCGACTAGAGTCAAGAACTTGTTCTATGGCAGCTGATGGATAAGACTCTATGGGACACTGAGCAAACAGCTCCCCTGCACACATATACAAAAAATGCACTTCAACACTTGAAAGGCAGCCTCTAACAATTAAAAAAAGCTATAAATGAACGAGTACAACAACTGTTTCCAAACAGTTAGACTAGACTATATAAAAGACAAATAAAAGCAAAAAACAACACAATCGTAAATAAACAATATATTTCAGCATTAATGATAAAGTGAAAAAATTATGAAAGCAAAGACACTTTCAAAAATTGTCTCAGGAATGCTTTGTTTTTCTTGTATAAGAGCTTGGTAAGACCACATCTAAGATATGCTAACACTGTTTGGGCTCCTAGAAAAATGCGTGATATAGAAAAAATTGAAAAAGTTCAAATAAGGGCAACAAAATTAATTAGGGGTCTTTCTGGTCTTAGTTATGAAGAAAGACTAGATGTGTTTTGCAATTGCCAACTTTAAGATATAGGCAGTTAAGAGGGGATATGATTCAGTTATATAAATACGTCAATAACAAGTATGATACCAATTTCGTGTTACAGTTGCAGTATAAATCTGTTAGTAAAGTCTTATGATATGAGGGGACATAGACAAAACTGGTGCCCCAGTTGTGTAAACATGATCTCCGTAAAAACTTTTCTGTAAATAGACTAGTTAAGCTATGGAACTCGCTAACTGATGATGTTATATCAGCATGTAGTGTTCGTAGTTTCAAAAGGCATTCAGATTTGCTCTGGCGTGGTTTTAGTTGTATTATGATTATAAATCTGTCATCTAATACAGGAAATCAGTGTAAAAACAGTATAAGTTTAGTTTTTTGTTGACATTTGTGTTAAAGTATCTACTTCAGACAGAAACAGAAGCCTTTGGCCTGTTTCCGACTATTCATTGATGATGATGATGATGATGATGATGATGATGAAAACAGATATGTCTGATAAGACAACAAAATTTATAGAATACTGTGTCCGTAAAATATTGTTCTCACTAGACTATGTTCAACATTTTCCGCAAAATTATTAGAGCCTAAGCATACCCTTTTTGTTTTCTGAACACAAAAAAACACACAGCAAACAAACTTAGCATCAGCGAGGAATGGTCACAGTATGTTGATTCTCAATACCGGTGTTGCGATCTTCAAGTCTCATGCGGAGATCATGACCCTTGGCAGAAATCTTCAACCGTCCCGTCCAATCAGGTTCATCTAATTTCCACTCCGCAGCTCTATGCACAAAATGTCACCAGTAATTATTACAACAGTTAACAAATACGCTGAAATGCCCAAGAGATAATAATCGAACATCTCCATTTTAGAACTTCAAAAACTTCAACTTCAAAAAGTACACAAAACATTTATGGAGTGATAAAAAATAAGCACTTATCGTGAGTAGTAACTACTAACATTGTATGTATTGCTAGATTCTTTAACTGAAAAGCGGGTAACACTCACCGGCAAGAAACTGTGACCGGGGTCACGCCCACAAGGGTGACTTATGGAGAATAATCATGATAAATGTCATTCGCGGATCACACAAATATGTAAAGACACACAACAAACCGATAGCCTCTGTTTGACGTTCGCGGTGGAATTCGGTAAACGAAAACTTCGTTTTTAACACACAAAATACTCTCATATTCCTCCATTGTCAACGCCTACTTCCGGTCTTTGACACAAATCAGGGCACGGGTAAAATGCGGACCTGCGGACTTGCGGACCTGCGGACCGACCAACGGGTAAACTGCAGACCACAAATCAAGGCCTATACACCGCATCTGCCACAAAACTTACCAGTACTTCTTCTTCTTCTTCGGCATATGGTCAAACTTCAACAAGTTGAAGACTCCTGACCAGTAGTGGTTGTGGACATGCCGGCAGTGCTGAGTGGGTAAAGAAAAATCATGAACGATGTCCCGGTGCAAAACTAGGTGCTAATTAAAATAGAGAGTGTCTCTGGCTCCTCACGGAAGGGTCGCGACTCCCTTTCCACATAAATATTTAGTATTATGGACCTGTGTTATGGACGGCATAATTTAAAAATTTCAAAACATTAATTGTTAATACAGTTGAATTGATTATAAATAATGATCGATGAAGAGTGAAGACGTGAACTGTGATAAAAAGAAATAATAAAAATAAAAATATTGCTGTTGTAAACCTGCGTCAGATTAAACCATTTTGCAATTAAGTTACTTATTTGTTTTGTTGCCATGGTAACTAGCTCAGCTGATTATCCACTTCCGGTTAGTGTGGAATGAAATCATTGAAATGTTGAATTTCTATTTTCTATTTGTTTATGTCGTATAACGCAGCAAGAATTTGCTGTATATATAATATAATTATTATTTCAATGAATTTTGTGTGATGGCTGCAGGGCTCCCGTTAGTGTTCCAGAGTTTGGCGTACGTACGTCGAGTACCTCAGGGGTGTTAAATTTTCGGCGTACGTTTACCGGCGGGGGCGTATTTGTAGATCTTACCCGGTCAGAGCGTTAACGCACCAATCGACCAATCACCGAGCACGTCTGTGCTCGGTGATTGGTCGATCCGCCGTAAAGACATGTCCTTACGGCAGCAGGCCAATTAACACACGGTCTCAATCCTGGCAAAAGCCAAAATATCACGGACGTCGTGTGTTGCCAAAAGCCGTCCACCACGCCAAACAATTCAATCACTAATGTTGTACCTTTATTAAGGTATCGCATAATTTTCTGCAGTACACTACGAAAACCCTAAACCTAACCCTAACACTAAACCTAACCCTATCCTGAACCCTAAGCCTTGTAACGCTATCCCTTAGCATAAATATAATCGTAATCAGAAATTGTACTCCAGTACTCAAAAAGTGGCACCATCTTGTGACTGTCTTTACATTATTTCTATACACGGCATATACAATGTTTAATCCAAACCATGAAAACTTGTTGTAGACAACAAACACGTACTGAATAAGCGACAAAATAACAAAATAGCAATTTACGACATTAATTCAAGAAAGAAAAAAAATATAAAATCGTCAGCCTGGATTCGATCCAGCAATCTCCAAAGTACGAGTCAGAGTCCTTGACCACTGGGCTATTGACTCAGACGACAAAAGCTCTCTGCAGCCTCAGTATATATATAGTCTATAGAACAAATCGGCCCAACTGAAGGTAATACATATTTATGTATGCAAATTAGCACCAAGACCTGGTAAGATCTACGAATATGCTTACTGGGCAGTTACGATCACCGATTGGTGAAAATAAGTAAGGTTAGTATCACCGATCGGTGATTTTAACCTTCTAGGCTAAAATCACCGATCGGTGGAAATTATATATAGAAAGTTAAAATCACTGGTCGGTGATTTTAACCTTTGTTGCCGTCGGTGAAAATAAGAAATAACGTTAAAAATCACCACTACTCCGTGAACTCCATTGGCTTCGGATTCCAGAACGGATCACTTTCAAGCCTGGTACATCGTCGACATCGACTGACTGAATATAACACGGTGGACGAATTGCCCGGCATGCACGGCGTTCAGTCCGCACACTGCTCCAGTCTCCAGCGCACTCTCTGCCTTCATGACGTCATCATTGGATGGTGTATCGATTGTTGTTTTTTACTATACCAAATGCTAAAGAGTTACCATTTTGAACTGCATTAGTCACGTGAGCGAATGACTAAGACAACGGAGCAGATGTGTGTGCAGGGCATCATTGGGTCTACCTTATAGACTAGCCAGCCGTCGTCAATTAAGCAGTGCCAGGGTGATGAACTAACAGTGAAGCTACTGACAGGCACATCGGCAGGAGCAGCAGTATATTTGATCACACCCGCACTATGGCCAGCAAGGGATACCACTCGACAGAGTGACAGACTCAGCTGTTCGTCAAGATAGGAGACTCCGTGACATGAGATCGGTGGTGGCTGCGATAATTAATGACACATCCTGGTCCTGGAGACCTTGACTCAGGTCTTGGATTAACCAATGGTGCATGTCGAGGTGTTGTGGTGTAAGCTTACACTGCAGCGCAGAGCACTAATGATGTGTTAATGGTGTCAGGATTCTGCAAGTCAATACAACAGCACGGTTCTCTCGTAGACTGAGTTCGTTATCTGAGTTATCTGTGACTCTGTGTAAAGCTGAGCAGTGATGCCAGGACATTATTTTTCGATGTACACTGACGCCGGGCTTTGAAATCTTGGCATATCCTTACGTCGGGGGTCTAAATTTTTGGCGTATTTGCCAATTTTTTTGGCGTCATATATGCCGATATGCCAACTAACAGGGGCCCTGGATGGCTGTGCAAAATCACAGTGGCACATTTTGATATGCCATTTCATTGCCATGTCCTGTCCCTGAGGTTTTGGCCTCTTGTCATATTTTATTCAGCATCTAATTAGAGTCAAATTTAGGCATATCTCTAAAAATAGGCATTTTTTTGCTGCATTTGAATACAACATATTTCATGTAGAAGTTGCTGATGCCTGCTACAGTGTCCCTGATAGGCTTAGTTTTAAAAATTGATATTGTATAAGTAATACCAACTTGCATATGTTTTGCTTGTTAGATGAAGTTGTAATCAATCAGTGAAGATGACCTCATTACAGTCAGTCAATCGTTTAAGCAGACATGATGTCGTTTGTGAGAGCACTGATTTGACAACAGGTGACAGTGATCCGTCACATTACCTCCAAGATCCCGAGCTGTTCATCGACAAACTGCCTCAACCATTTCGGCGAATTAACCGAGTGTTGAATTCGATCATTGAGGATGTGCTGGAAATTGCTGTAGCTAGTGAAGCTAAGTTGATTCACGATGATAGTCGAAGGCAAGCACCAATGTATGATTCTGCTATCATACTGGAGGTCTCAGTCCATATTATTTTAGCATTTTTTTGCTTAAAACTGTGTTTCTGAAGTTTATCTTGACAGATACTGACACTAAATAAAGGATTTTTAAACAATGGAGGTAAATTTGCTAAGTATTATACAAATATTAATTATGGTAATTTATACCGAGCAAAAGTTTTGCAATTATTTAAATGTATTTTATATAGTATGTTTAGTATATTTCTACATATTCACCACACTTGCTGAACAGTGAGTGAAAATGAGTGTATTGGTGTTGTTTGATGCAAGGAACTATTTGACTTGGTGTCGATTACCGCCAGCCCTGACGGCAAGTTTGTATACATGAGTGACACGGAAGGTCGTCTGTGCTGCCTTGAAGCATTGCATCGGCACGTGATTGCAGACTGGAGGCCTGATGTTGCAGCAGCTGACCAGCAACTCACATCACTCAGTGCTTACGTTTTCTCAGATAATGTTTACTTGATCACAGCCGTCGTCAACAAGTCAGGTTCATATTTTCCAGTTATTCATTTATGCCAGTGTATATCTATTTGGCTGCTTGATGTTGATGATGTAATTGGTGGGTGGTGAAGCATCTACAACATCTTACTGAGCACTGTATCGTAGAAGTAAGTCCTTTGAGGAGAGCTAGTATACTGTTTGGCCTACAGGTCCTGCATTATATCTATTTCAATCTATAGCTTTTTCTAAATGCATCTTTCAGGCCCAGAATGTCTTGAAATTGACATTAGCTGAGTTTCACCCAAGGCCCAACTGGAGGAGTATATGGCACTCCCTCAGACCCAATGGCTAGATAGAGAAAAGAGCCTTAAAAGGTAGTATGGAAAGAGAAAAGATTAGGAAAGAAAGGAAGGGTGGAGAAAAGGAAAAAGAGAGGGGAAACTGACTGTAAGGGCATAAGGGGGATAGATGCTTTAGGATAGGTGAAGTGTTCTTGCAATCAAAAGTTAATTTTTTATATCAATATGTCATCTGCTAGTTAAAATGGTGTAGAACATTGTGCTTAGATGCTGTAAAGCTGTTCATGCACATCGAGAGCGTGCTTGTGTTGGCGCAAGCACTCAGTCTTGACATTGAAGATCCATTAGCATCTCATCGCAAGTCGTCGGTCGTCAGTGTTGAAGTGAGCGGCTGTGTTGATTATGTTGGCCTCGTGGCTCAGAGCAGCTTAGATTCAGCGCCGACGCCTCAAGGTGCATTTTTAGCTGCCTTGACTTTATTTATGATGCATCCCACATTTGGCTGGAATAGACAGAGAACATAATTTTGACCTATTCCCTTGGCAGTTCTGTCTTTTTCGTAGTTCGTTTGTTATGGGATGTTTGCACAAGTATAATTAATAGCCTGCTGTTGCTGTGACTGTATGTTTCTGTTATGTTTTTCTTATTATCTGTTGTCGTCAGTTTAATTTTCTATTTATTGGTATCGGTAGTTAGTTTTATTGTATTGTCATGCATTATGTTTATTATGTGCAGAATTTTAATAAATAAATAAATGCATCAGTTTTTTTGACCATAGATTGAAGTACTTGAAGTTAGCATGACTAGATATGAAAAGAGAAAATAACTATATTTTGAATTGCTCAAAGTAATAAATTTTTATTCTAACGTTAGCTGTGATCTCTGAGTTTGAATCTGATGATAGAAGAGGCGACTGCGAGAAATTATTTTTAAAAAGTTTTAAAACGGATATAAGATAATCTGTATTTTTTAATAAGATTTGGACTGATAAGTGAAACTCACTTTTTTATACTAATGTAAATTCTGACAATGTCATGATAAATACATTCAGAATGCGTGTTGTCGCTGAGCTGCTTCCAGAATAATGATGAAAGTAGGCTGTGTGGGTACTTACTTGGTCCAGGTCCACCAGTGCATTCAGCATTGGTGTCTTCAGTGAATTTGGTTTGTTTGGTCGATTTTGTTGCGCATAGTGATTGTGTTATTTTCAGAGTCGTTGTCGCCATCGCCTGTTGACGGCATGTGGCTGGAAGTTTATCGGCTGCCGAAAGACTCGTGGCTCAAAGAACTGGAACCAATTCAACAGATGCTGAAACAGTCAGCGATCCAAGATGATGACGAAGAAGAAAAATTGTCTTTTTCATCAGTGGCTGTTCCTGCTGTGAAGTTTACACCGCTGTCTATTGTGCTGAGGTTGAGGCCACCTGCCAAACCTACTGGTTAGTATCACTGACACTGTTCTGTGCCTGTTCTAATAGGCCAAATTTTGGCTTTTGCTTGTTTATCTCTCTGTCTATCTGTTCTCTGTAGAGATTTTAATTTGAAGACGAAAATTCTGAGTAAAAAAAGCAAAATTAATGCGAACAGTTCCCAGGGCAGTAGTAGGAGTAACCCTTGTATCAGTTTTTAGTAGTTGTCATCGTTTGGTTCAGGGATGGTATGGAGTAGCACTTAGCAGACACTGCTTCTACTACATGTACACTGTACTACAGTACATGACCTATTACTACTGTACTACATTGTCAGTATAGTTGTCTATTGCAGGGATGGTATGGAGCAGCCCACACCAGGCTCTCAAGTTAGTTGAAGCCGGCATGCAGGAGCATGTAATTGGCACAGGGCTGAATCATTTAGTCTCCAAGCAGCACCTTGAGCTGCGTCAAGCTGCATTTGAGCATTATCATCGACAGCACGCTGTGCTGCTTCACTCTGCCAGTGTTGACGCTCTCATGCCACAACCAGCTCCAGCGTAATGTTGCTGACTACTGCTATGATTATGTTGTGATTATTTGTGAGCAAAAGTTATTAAAATCTGATAGTCTTTTTTCAGGTTATTACGATCGGTAATGTTGGGGACTTTTTTTAGACGCCATGTACTTTTAGCAGCATCACTTTTGCAGTGCAAGAAATTCCACCTATTTCTACACATGCATTACCTGGTTGGTAGCATGGTTTGTTTGTGTCTGTGCCGTTTGTCTGTCTGTGGCAGATACAATTGTTCAGTTCAGCGACACATTATGTTAGATCAGGGTCCCTGACCACCCAAGGGAATGGGAGAAATTGCGGATTGAAACCACAGCCATAACATGCAGTTGCGTACTGCAGCTATACCGTAAGTCCTGTGCTGCAAACGAATACAAAAGTGATTTTGCCCTTTGCTAAAGTACTTTGGTGCTTTTTCTAGCTTGTAGTAGTTTGTGTGTTTAGGCGTCCAACGTTTCACTTGTTGACACCATGCAAGCAGATGCCCCAGCAGCAGGCCAGTGAAACAACAACAGCACCGACAACAGCACAGGGAGCTTCAGCTAGCAGCACATCTACAACCATCGTAGCCATCTGGTGGACCGGGTCCTCACACGTTCTCCACTACTCGTTGCTCCGGCCACTCAAAGATCCAGACGCCGGCATGGCCGAACTGGTGTGGCCGATGTCCGCTCCGATTGTGGCCACTGCGGCGTCGTCGTGCTGCACTCTACTGGCTGTGGCCGTGACCAATAATGACGTCGTCATTTGGAACAGGGAATCAGGCAAGTAGAAGTGTGGCCAACTGTTGGCATTCACTGTAAGCAATACGATGCTTACATGAGTTATACTCATGACCAGAAGCACTTAACGGTCTGTCTCTGTATTGACAGCTGACTGGCGTGTAAAATAAAAAAACGTAAAGTCCTTCTCGAGTCATAAGGCCTGTAGAGCGGCGTTGATCTTTGCTTTCTTAGCTCTCAGCCGAACACCAGTTTTCACTGTGAGATCACGGATATGTGGCTAGTGCATTATGCAGTGTGCTTGTTTAGTCTCAGCTTTAGTGATAGTACTCAATCATAAATGGATGGCCAGGCTGAGTTGACCTGGATGTCTGGTTACATACCGATATGGTTTATAGTCGCCCATCCAAGTACCAACCATGCATGGCATTGATTAACTTCTTTGCTAACTAAACCAAACTATCACCATGGCCTGAGCGAATGATAATGTTGTGAATGTAGGTCTATGCATGAGGACAGCCAAGGTGCGAGGATGCGGTAGTCTATGCAGTCTACAGTTCATCAACAGTTTACCAGCCTCTGCCACCACTGCAGCTGCCATACCAGCAAGTGCTTGCATCAACAGCACTCAGCCTCCTCATCCTCACCTGAGTCTAGTCATGCGTGCCGTGTCTGGTCACGTGTTCACGCTGGACTGTAGCCGACAGCGCTGTACAGTCCCCGCACGGTCGGTCTACCTCGACGTCCAGTATGACGATGAGATTCCAGACACCATTCAGCCGGTCCATACCATGCCGCAGCTGGTTTGTGGTCACTGCAGTCTGTCCTGTCATCCTGAACTCCAATATCCTGGCCATTTTAGCCAGTCCAAAATCCTGGGATTGGTGGCAACCCAATTTCGGGAGTTTGGGATTACAAAAAAAAGCTACATCAGTACTTGCATTACACTAGCCATCTCATGAAAATTATTCGTGTGCACCAGTATGTCTGCTGTGCACTGTAAGTTGTATTTTGATGGTCACAGTCACTCTTGGCACCTATTAGAAAGGGGTGTACTGGATCTTATACATGAAGTAAGTCTAGTTGGGCTACTATATAAAGACCAGTTTGTGTACCTAATCCAGAATATACTGGAATTACAACATGTATTTTTATATGTCTTCCTTTATATTTTCTTTGCATTTTTTTGGTTGTCTTTTAATGTCTTGATTCCTCCTCAGTGCATCACCTTTACTAGTAACCATTTACTTCCCATCCCTGAAACATGCTCAAACACAACATACAGTAATGCACTGTAAACAGAGCTTGAAGTGGGCCGGTATAGCATAGCCTGGAAAGCATACAGTCACTTTTTTCCTGAGAAAAGACATACCGGTATACTTGCAGGCTGTTTTCTGATATTTAGGCAACTGATCGCTGATGTTTGCATCGATCAGTGGCCAAAGTAGCGCTACGTTGAAAGAAGGAAGTGAAGGAAGACAAAGCTACCATAGCAGCACTTATTTTTTTGCACTTCGAGCTCTGACTGCGAAACTTAGGTAACACAAATGCGGTGTTTTTGTGTCAGCTGGTGCTGTGCTGTCGGGATGGTCGTCTGTTCATATCAGACATCGAACACTGTCAACTTGTTTGTGAGCTGGTAAAACCGTCAGTGAGCCTGGCCACACAGGGTCAACCTCTTCAGCCGCTCGCTTTCACCATGGCTGACGCTGGACGTTCTGTCTTCGCCATTGGTATGTTAGCGTGAATTAGTTGATAATGATCACAGTTAGCCTATAATAAACTTTGTATATGTTTTTAAAAATCTGTAAATACACTCGACAGTTTTTTAACTGACTGCATAAACGGTCACACACATGGAGACGGAAGGACAGTTAGACCGGTAATGCAATTTATTAAGATGGCTGCGCGATAAGATAAGATATAGTGATATGATAAAACCATTGAGGACTTCTGAATGGCTCATCAGGCCATACACTGGAAAATGAGGAGGCTGCTTTGTGAGAAAGCCAGAACGATCGGGGAAAAACTGGATGGACATCATCAGACGAGATCTGAAGGACGTGGACACTAGCTGCGAAGGAGCCAAAGAACTGGAGACGGACAAAGCAGAATGGCGTTAACGTGTGGCCTAATGCATGCATCAGGTTTAAGTAAGGTCCGAGGTAATGATAAAACCACATATTTGTGTATTTTGTTGTGTTAATTCAGTGCGCCTGCCGACAGAAGAGACCGACAGTGAGGCAAACATGAAAGAAGAGCAGCGCAGAGACGAGAAACAAGAAGAAGATGTCGATGATGAAGGTGACAAGGAAGTATTGGAGTGTTGCGGTGGCAGAACGTTCTTGCTGGTGTACAGGCTCATGTACATGCCGGCGTTTGATCACTACTCGTTCCACCCTGCTCAGACCACCGAGGTGTCCTCGATGCCTGGGGTCAGTGCCGCGATGTCACAACCGAAAATCGGCGACCAAGTCAACACCGCTCTGCAAGCCAGGTAGACTGTGCTTTTAACACTTGACATTTCTGAATATGCCAGTCGGGTGGTTGTTATCTGTTAAACTATACGGTGCAAAGAAACTGAGTTCGTCATCTGTGCAAAACGACAAGTTTCTACTGCCAATAATACAGTAAAATGAAAGGTGGTGGTTATATTCAGTATTCAGTTATACGATCCAGCAAACAGATGTAATTTGGAACTGAGTGCAGTTGCAGTTTCTGTCGTCAGATAACAAGTGTTATCCAAGTTGGTTGCAGTCTAAATTGTTCATTGATGCTTAATGCTAATTGCTGTATTTGCAGGCTGGCGGAGCGGGCAGAACGCAGAAATCGTCTGGAGAAACGCTGGGCGGAACTGAAAACTTTTCACACCAAACTCAACTGTAGCGACTGAAGCATGATGACGTCATCAACATCTACATTTCCAGTGGCGTCGTGGGCTAAGAAAATAGGGGGAGGAAAAACTGTGCAATTTTCCAATGGAGAGCTGAGGATTTCCAACAGAGGCGATCATGGGTGCTTAAAGTTCAATTTTTCTCCTAAATTGTCCCAAATTGGGGGATTTTTAGCCCCAAATTTTGTATTTTGGAAAACAATATTCCAACAAAAAGAAAAATTTTTGAAAGGCTGAAATTCAGGGGGCAGTTACCCTCCCCCCACAACGCACAAAGACACTGAGCATTTCATTTTTTTCAGCTGCTGACCGACTTAGACTGCAACCACATATGCAGATTGACCATTTGTGCTGGGAATGTCTGGGAACAGTCAGCTAATAAAGTTTCATCAACATCGGCCAGTGATACTGTCAGGAGGCGTGAAGTGGTACTTTGTACTAGGACTTGAATATGGTATATGTATACAGTGTAGCCCAATGAAAAGCAAGCCAGATTTTTCGTTGCTTTCAAGCCCAATTTTCTGTTGTTTTCAAAATTCTTTCACTAATACACGAGGGTTGTTCAATAAATTCCATGACTGACGTTCTTATACAACAACAGTAAATTGCACAATTCTGACAGTTAGGCCCTGTGTTATTTTCCAACATAATCTCCCTGCAGTTCACTGCAATGTTTCCATTGTTTTACATTGAGTCAGCCTGAACCCGTAGCATTAAGTTTTTGTTGGCACCGTGTAGAAATTTCCAGGTGCATGCTGTTAAACGTCTTCGTTGTTCTTAATGTCACTGCAAAAATGGGAAAACTATTCAAATACTCTCAGACGTGATAAAGTGTCGCTGCTAAACATAACTGATCTACAATAATTTTTAGCACTTTTTACGCTTTCTGTGACTAGTAAATTTCCTGGTTATTGTTGGGCCATGCCAAACGTCAGTGCCTATCATTTGTATATTAATAATAATGATGTCACAGCAAGATGTCGTGAATGAAACCACGGTAAGTAATGTACAATAGTGACCCTACAACTTCATAATAATTTTGGTTTTCAACTGTCACTGTGTGCTTACTGAGAAGAACAGTCCTGGAATTTATTGAATGACCCTCGTACTCTGCAACAAATTCGCAGTTAAGTGATCATTAAAGAGCCGACCACAACCCAAATACGTAGCTTTGCTCCCTTGTAAAATTTTCAAACATGCATGTAGCCAACTGAACAGTAAATTAGTTATGTACAAGTTAAATGTCGGGCAGATTCGGCAGATAAGAATGCAAACTCAACAAACATCTCTCTGTCTATCTGCCTTATAATAGTGGCAAACTGAAATTTTCTGGGAATGCAGCAAAATGGATAGCAACAAAGGTGCCAAAAACTATGCAATTTTGGTGTAAGAACATGTTTGTAAATCAACTAATAAAAATGGCTGTGCATGGTGATACCAAAAAACTGCATTCATTTCAAACTAATTGCATAATTGTTTTCATTCAGTGTGTTGACATGACAAATTTGTTACTGAGAAAAAATAAACAACTGATTACATTATACTCGTACTGGTTATAGCATGGTAACATAGGCTAACTATAGCGAGTCGATCATAATTTGGTTTCGTGTGCATACAATCTACAATGCAACATTACAGACTAATGTACAAGCCTGAAAACTTTATACAGCAAGGAATATTTTTTGTCTGAGAACAGCAGTTATTATTATTTACACCGTGTCCGGAAAAAAACATCCTGGACATTTTTGATTGTAGCTTAAAGAAGAATTATCAGATTTTAGTAATTTTTGACAAAAATATTTGTGATACAACTGGCCATCAAATAACCATTTAATTTCGCACGGCGCCCAATGAGTTTCTGCACTACGTGGGGAAAACCAACAAAATATTGTATTTTTGTCTAAAGGAGCAATACTTCATCAAAAAAAGACTAGAACACATTTTTCACATTTCTGTCACTTGGCTGACAGTTCATCCAATTGTCTGTTTTTCAACTGCCTGCAGTAAAAAATGTTCAAAGTGTCAGCCCATTACGTGACCACAGGCACAGAGATGGTTTCTCCTTTTGTTGACAGCATAGTCAATGATGTTCTGCTCCAGAACAATACAGACTTCACCAATCACTTTTTGAATTATTCAACATTGCTGAAGGTCATCTGGTAAACACGCTGCTGCACGACAGTCAAACAGTGTAATTGACTGGCTTTTAGGGGACACAGGTCCGAAGATATGAAATTTATTTAAGTTTTTTGTTCATTTCAACGTACATGACGCTTGTTTTGGTTTTGCCAGGTAATGCAGAAGCAGAAACTGGGCGAAGTGGGAACTAGAACGGTCGTTTGATGGGCAGTAGCGTTGAAAATGTTTGCACCAAAAACTATTAAAATCTATCAATCCTTTTTCAAGTTACAATCGATAATGTTGGGGATGTTTTTGACGTATTTTTGTTCATTTCAACGCATATTTTGTTGGTTTAGATTTTCCCAGGTAGTGCAGTAACAGACATTGGGTAAGGTGGTAAAATAACCTGTCGTTTAATGGCAAGTTGTGCCAGAAATATTCATACCAAAAAATATTAAAATTGGTCAACCCTTCTTCGAGTGGATCGATAATGTTTGGGATGTTTTTTTCGGACACGGTGTAATTAATTAGGGGCCTATTAACTAACAACAATAAGCAGCTTGATATGAAACTAGAATTTGCAACAGTGAATCACATGCCATATACGACTATAAAACGTACATACAAACGACAAACTGATCTATTTACACGATAAATCATTCCAGATGATAAGATACGAGATGTCTTGATAAACATATTCACTGTGGAAGAAAAACAAGTTTACTGATTAGAATCCGTCATAATAATTATCACTAGAAGCGATCAAATATCTCAGACCTTCGTTGAGAACAGTGTTGCCACCTGGCGAATACAGCTGCTAGCTCCTAATGTAAGGACTCTGGGACAGTTATCCAGAATGCACAAAAAGTCTCCAAGACGCCACCAAAATTAATATTTTACTTCCTATTTGGGCCATGCCCATCTTTTTCACAAAAATTCGTCAAATTCCATTCTTAATTTTTCCAGTAATCCTACTGATAAAAAAAGACAGTCCCAAATAATACCCTTCGGCAGAGGTAAGAATCATCTACAATGATATACTAACTGCATTCACTTTTGGCTATAGGGTCTATATTTTTGGGGATAATCCAAATTGTGCCGGATCCCAAAATATAACTGCAGCCTCTTTTTGAGGCTGTAATATTTCTCATCACCAAATCTAACAGCGTCAAAACATTCAAGATACGCAATGACGTGAAAAGACGACACATGAACAACATCGAATAAGTGTAAGACTGAACTCTGGTTCACGAGTATGAAAAATTTATTTTTCACTATTACAAACAGAGAAAGAACCTTCTTTTATCAGAGGGGCTGACTGCGACCGGACAAAGGTAGCACAAGTGACAGATGGACAGATAGCGACACACTGCACTACAGTAAAATTAACATCCACTGCGATATCTTTGAATGAACTCAAGTTGAACTTGAAATGGTAACTATTAGGTTATATATTTATCCAGTTACAACCTTTATCATTTTGTAGAATTCACTGATGGATCAGGGAAGCAGTACACATCACAGAAGAACAATGCAAGTCAATGAATTGAAACAAAGTGGCCAACCAACTCACTCATATCTATGACTACTTACTGTCTGTTGCAGTGACATCTTGTGGACAGTCATTGCGATGAAAGCAGCAGCAGCAGTTGCGGAAATGCCAACAATAAGTAATCAATAATGGTTGTAATTCAATATAACTCATTATTCACTGCAAACAGCTAACATTCTCAGTGATGCCGCCCCGCCTGATACTAATAATAATTATAACAATTGCAATATTTCTGCCTACTTGCTGTGCGTTGGTGGGCTAAAAGGATAATAATACATGTAACAATAAATAATGGTAATCAACATACGGGTAGCATCATGAAATAAGTAAAAAGAAATAAAACAATTGTGCACACAAATATCACATTTACACGTAGGTTTTAGGCAAGACCTAAGCTGCATGAAAGGTGAGACAAAACAGGTCAGATAAGGTAACAGTCCCACTCCAAACCACTGCTACATAACATTAATAACCTAAGGCATCAAAGGAGACTTTTACGATTCATTCGTGTTGAGTTGTCAAATCGTTACGTGTAAAGTCCCAGCTCCTCAAGCAAACTGGCTGGCTCTTCAGTTTCCTATCATATCAAATGCAACAAACCGTTTTGTATCTGCCACTTCAACAACTTCTACAGTACAATTGGCCCTATCACAAACTCTGACACATTTCATCACTGGTCGAAGTTCTGCATCAACAGTACACAAACACGCGGACGATGTAATGCATCATTTTCTGATGTATTTTGTAAATAAGTAAAACATAAATTTACGTAGCACATAGCCTTAAAAGTAAACCTCTAATGCATGGCTTTAACTTTTTGGGCTGTAAACTGGTGCACCAGTTAGATTTGCCCTGGTTAACCGATTTGACTTTTTCTGTGCTTTTGTTTTCCAGTTCGCAGCCAATACGGGACAGCCAGACAGATGGATTCAAACAGAATGGACAGAGTAGACATCATCCATAATGTCACAATTTATGTGGTCTATCAGCACAATAATAGTTAACAGGCTTGGTACTGTAATGATTAGGGCGTTTGACTTGCGATCACAAGATTGTGGGTTCCAATCTTGATGGGTCACTATCAAGTGGCTGGTACTAAGATGGATGACTGTCTGCAGACAGGTAAACCATTTAGATACATATAACATTTAAATATATCTAACACCAAGATCCAACTCAGCCTTCCATCCCTCCGGGGTAGGCAAATCGAGTACCAGTCTGTCTGGCTGGGGTTAGGGTGGAGTGCATTCACCTGTGTTGGGTAGCAGGTGACACTGTGATCCCAAATGGCAGGTGATGCTTTGCAGCTCTAAGGTGGGTTTCCTATAAAGAAAAGCTATACCTTTTAACCATTTAACAGTTTGCAGCCAATACAGAAGAGACAGACAGACATGGATTCAAACAGAAGCAGTGCTGAGCAGACTGACCTCCTGCAGTATGTCCTGCTGGGCAATGGCGGCAATCACTGACTTCTGACTGGACTCCTGCACCTCACCGCCAATTATAAACTCATCCAGTACATAGTGCGCCTTCTCAAAGTTGAATATAATGTCAAGTTCACACACCTACCAGCAATAACATACATGTTTTCCTTGTTGTTTAAGTTTGTATATTAGTCACTGTTGGTAAATCTGTTGCTGTGTAACAGCCTAATTGCCTAGGCGATAAACTGCATGTTGTATTCCACTGTGCAAATGGCTGCCTGGTGAAAGTGATTAATTTTTTGTGTTTGTCTGCATTCAAAATGTCTTCCAGGTGTCTGAATGCAAGCTCAAGATAAGACGTAACAAGAAGCCCAGCTGTTGCTAGGGTAGCTGACGATAATGGTTGTCAGTAAAATTCAAGGTCATCTAAGGTTGATGATTTTCATCTCATCTGAAAAGGCGTATGCACCGTAGTGGTCTGTCTACTATTTCAGTCACCATCATTCATCATTTGTTCCTCACAACACAAACACGTGGCTTACAGCATGAATACGACATGCAAAAAGTACTAAACAAAGCTTTTCAAAGATCAGGATGATCAACGACATTTACAACTGCATATAACTGCATAATACAGCATACTGTAACTGACTGTCCTTCTTCCACTTATTTTTAAAATGTGTATCTTCCATTTCTCTTACACAAAAAAAAATATTACATGTCTTCTGAAGCAATCTTTTTTACGCCAGCATCATTAGCCTAAATGACTAGGTTATATGCTGAAAAAGAAGAAGAAAAAACTTTTATACGGTACATTGCCGAAGTATTTGTCGAGAAGCTCGACATATCGGTGAATAATCTCTAGCGTCAACAATTCATTGTCTTCACGCTCGATGCAGCAGCAGAAGTACAGGCTCGCATATCTGTAAACACACACACAAAATATTTATTCAATACATGAATGCTGATTGCAAAAAATATCTTTAAAATTGTTTTGAAAATACTGTTACAAATTCACATAAGCGGAAAGTAAGGGTCACTGAGTTCCAACTGGTCGGAAGGGACATACAAAAACAGTGAAAACTTGAAAAGTATAAATGTTACATTCACATCATTAATAAAAGTTGTGACAAGAACCATTACCTTTTGTAGACAATCTTCATGTCTTTCCACTCAATGAAGCTGGACATCTTTGGCTTGCGAGCCAAGACAGTAGAGACCAGTTCACGAACGACCTTCTTCTTCACTTTGTCAGCGTATGCTACGTACCATTTTTGCAGCCGCAACTTGCCCTGACGACTGAATAGTATCATAAATTGCATCTGCAAAAGACATTATTAAGTTATAAACAAATCAGTATTATCATTAGCTACACACTTAAAACAGCACATCAAACTATTACAAAGAGATAAATAAGAAACAATAAAATATTAATTTCAAAAAAACATTTTGAAAACATTAGTAATCACTGCTGATAATATCAGCCACGGAGTTTCCTTCAGCCTGTGCTATAAAATATCTACACTGTGTCCCAACAAAAAGTAACCATCTCTGTACATTTTTGTACACAAAAACACAGCAGATTTTAACACAAATTTACACCAACAATGCAACATCTAATTGAAAACTAACAGCCAATTTTCACTTTTTCAGACAAACTTAAAAATCTGAAAAATCTGTATTCAAAATGTCCTCCAAGTGTCTGAATGCAAGCTCAAGATAAGCCGTAACAAGAAGCCCAGCTGTCGCTAGGATAGCCGACCATAATGGTTGTCAGTAATCTTTAAGGTCATCTAAAGTGGATGATTTTCATCAGACTTGTAGTACTCGAGTCCGGACTTGAACTCGAGTCCGGACTTAAGTCCGTTTTTGCTGGACTTGGACTTGGACTTGGACTTGGACTCTAAGGACTCGGACTTGGACTTGGACTTGAAAGCTATGGACTTGGACTTGGACTTGGAGGCTCTGCCAGCAAGTCCTTTTTCAAGTCCTTTGTACCTACAAGATCGATAGCACTGTAACAGACTACTTCGCTGTGGCTTTGTACCGTAATCGTTTCGCTTTGAAGTCACTAGTAACATGAATCTCATGCTGAACCACGTTACAGAAACCT
>Ga0209367_1004425_pt1 | contig 19363 bp, 10 predicted proteins | sample WorMetLIZISLAND2_FD_187412 | JGI IMG/M metagenome (GOLD analysis project Ga0209367, IMG submission 187412) | Marine gutless worms symbiont microbial communities from Max Planck institute for Marine Microbiology, Germany - Olavius geniculatus... ...
GCTGGGGGCTAAGGGAGGGCAGGGGGCAGCTGCTTCCCCTCTGGCGCCGCCCATGAAAGAAGAGGTAGGTTATTAGCTACGGAGTACAAAATATATCATTAGCACGCTCGCAACTGTTTTTTATAGGATTAGCGAAAAAAAACATTAAATTATGATTTATCATTATCATCATCGTCATCGTTTCCGGGAAGAAGTACTCGGATGCGGCAGCTGCGCTAGTGCGACGTATTTTCATCTACAGATCACTAATGATTAGACTATCAGCCTATATAAGCCATTATAAGCCTACACCTGTGCCGTATAGGCCTATACGCTTATTGATTACTGCCGAAACTCAGACTGTCAGCATCTCATCAAATACGACGAAAGATATTATGCTAGTATGAGGAGAAATAGGTTAAGCTAAACGGAACACACTGCATAGTCCAGGTTGTAGTTTAACCGATACTTATTACACGCTGGCCGACGGTCGGTCGTGTAGCCTACCTACGCGGTCGTTTTTATTGACCACGCTTTACTGCACCCGCGGCTGTAGAGTTATCAACCCGTTATACCACTGCAGACATAGTGCTAAAAGATATGCAGTACGAGCGCGGCGGTCATGAATATTACGATACAGTACTAAGAAAATTTTTGTGACTATAGCCCATGCATGCGAACACAACCCGGAAAACATATCGCATATCATATTGGCTTTTTTCCTATGTGTGTATATAAACATTAACATTAACACATTATTATAATTAATGTGTCCTCCTCCGACACTCATCTGAGGCGGAGGCACAAAAACCATAAAGTTTTAAAACAGCATACCTGGCGGTCGAGATCTGGCTGGTGAGTCATCAGCGGTCACGTGACACAGGTAAACAATCATGAGCACAACTGCCGCAGCCCGTGACGTCATCATCCTCATCATTATCTTAGATCAGTCGACGTCTCTATAGTGAACGACAATTATACGGCTCATAAGATATCCACTTATCGCGATGCCGATATAGACTTTGGATTATCCGGAATAGTGAAGAGTTCGAATGGTCTGAACATAGGCGTTGATTTCGCGCCAGATATTCGCGATCTCGCATCCACGAAATAGCCCAAAGAGTCCGAATATTCACAATTAGGGCCTACATTCGCTTTAGAAGACTTCAAGTATTCGCTTGAAATACATCAAATCCAGAACTAACGTGAGTCAACGAATATTCCGTAAACGTGAATGTTTCGCTGGTTCATACTTCATACGAAGCAGAATACGAATGCAAGCAATGTTCCATCTTGAATGCCCTAGCCATTCGCTTGAAGTTTGCTGAAAAAGTTCTGAAACTGGTCAAACGACGACGATGGCGACGATGGGAGAGCACCGTGGCCGAATGACTGGCGAACTGACAGTTTGACCGAGCTAATCCGAGGCTAATCTGCCGACTAATCAGGACCGGGGCCTGGGACGCGGCTCAGCTGATCCACCAGTGTAGCCTACAGGCCTAGGACTCTCCACCTCTCTCGGTCTGCTGTCCGTCCGGTCAACAGAGACGGCCCATCATACGCACGTGTTGCCAATCAACTAGGATGAGTTCTACCTCGGCGTCGCCCGCCGTCTGTCTACCTGCCACGATCCATGCAGACGGACGGACACAGCTGGCGTCAATAGCTCAGCTAGAAGACTGCTGCTGTTGCTGCTACTTCGCTGGTTCTCCCACGAAGTCGACGAAAGGAGACATCGTGACGGCTGGACTGCGACCCTACAGCGAGACAACACGGTACTCTGTTTATACTGCAGAACAACTCAACAAGTTAGCAATACACACATACATAAAGTTATTTTTAGTGGCCTAATGTTTCAGAAAAAACTGCTAAACCACTAATAACCGCAACGGCATGATTACTAATCTCTTGGCTACCCACCGATCCGCCAAGTAGTTCCAATTAGAGCCTATTCACTCCCTAGATGTGCTGTTTTTATCCGTATAATATATCGAGCTGTCTGTCTGTCGGTTTATCTTTCTTTGGACGAATAGACGTATTCATAAAACTCAAGCCAATATGTTTGTCATAACTGCATCAAACATTGACCTATTTTCGCGAAATTTTTCGCCGATGTTTGCTACTGAAAATTTGCAACGAAGTGCAAGCACGATAGCTAATATTCCACCGCACTTTAAAAGCGTCACAACATTACCTTGTGAAATACAGTCAGCTTAAAAATAACTAAGTTACAACTTAAAGGAAACTTGCAGTATTATAATCATTAGCTGACTCTGGAGGGTTTATAGATCTGACGAAATCTTTAACAATGTTTGTGAACTTTAAAAATAATGCGGCTAGCCAAAAAATAAATAAAAATCAGTTAATTTTCCACTCAGTTATGAACCTACGAAAGCTAAAAAGCCGACACTTTTTGAAGACTATCCCCCTATAGGTATCGTAGCCCAAACTATATCATAATTAATTATGACTGACTTCTACGACACAAAGGAGAAACAAGTTTCGAATACCCGTGGCAACAGCATCGTGGGTTCAAAAAAATGGAAGGTATAACTTTCTGGCAGACAGCTGCTAATTGCGACAGAAAAGATATTGATGCTTAAATTTTTGCCCCTAAATTTGCTTAAAAGGAAAGATTTCGAGCCCTAAATCGGTATTCTCGGAACGCAATTTTACGACGAAAAGAAAATTTGCCGACAGGCTAAAATAATGGTGAGAGTTATAGTCTACTGCCCTGTCCTCCTTTTGCCACGAGGACTGTTACGCGTATAGCGTCCATTCTCGAAGTCTTCCAGAAATCTGCCAGACCGTCTCGCCGCGAAGAAGCGGAGATGAGTAACTAGGTAGGTCCAGTTCACGTTGAAATCTCGCGGCGCTCTCACGAGATGCTCGCGCCGCGCCCGACCGACACACTGACGACAGACAGTTATCAAGCACACGAGGCTTCCAGCACGCATGCGCGCGCACCTGGCCTCAGAGCTTCCATAGATCTCCGCCAGAGGACGCTGAAGCGTGGCTTCCATTTAACGCAACGCATGCAACGGACGCTACGCAAATGACGCAGCTGACGCAACGACCTCTTCCATCCTGCCGTCGGCTACGGGTAAAAAGCGAATTGCGGATGTGCGGATCTGCTGATGTTGCAAGAGGTAACGCTGCAATTAAGCTGTAGTTTATTAGCTTAACCATTTCCTAACCATGTTTCTAACCCTAACCCTAGCCCTAACCTCGTTGCGACAGTCGCAGATCCGCACATTCGCCGATACGCTTTTTACCATCGTCTCTTGCCGTCGAGTTGACAACCGTCGCCAACCAACCGGGCTTTCCCAGTTGTCGGTCCACGGACCTGGAACGACCTGCCGGACGACGTGACGTCTGCCAAGCCGTTATCCACTTTCCGTCAGCGACTCAAAGTCAAAACATACCTCTGCACCAAATCGTTTTTTTCTGCTTATTTCCTGGACTCCAGCTAACCTCTCTATCTGGATGCAATAGTTTGTATTACTTAGATCAATTGCAACACTGATCTAATTGATTCTCGCGTTTCGGCCGTTGCGTCAGCTGCGTTTGTTGCGTACTACTCTTGCGTTCGCTGCGTTCAGATGAAAACTGCGCTTAACGTGGCATGCGCGCGTGCAGACTTCAGTTCAGAATATAATATACACGTAGCACCCGGCGGCGATCGTCAGCCAGTTAGTTAGTTCGAAGCGACGAAGACATTTTAACTACCAACAGCCGTCTCGCGTCTGTCATCGACTCAGCTGAAGTGGCGCCGGTGTCACATTAAAATGTCTCTCCATGAAAAATCCGCCTGGGGAGAGATGATCATGGAATTGATATGTCTCCGCCTCATTAGAATATCGCCGGCCCCATAAAAAGTTTCCTCTTATAGGATCGCCCTCCCCCCAGAAAAATTTTCCCCAGCCGACAATTTACCGGCAAAAGTCAGTCCCGCCTGGGCGGCCGCAGGGCGGGGCAGATTCTAGCCGGTAAATTGTCGGCCGGGGGAAACTTTTCTGGAAGGGGGCGATCCTATAATAGGGCACCGGCAGTGACCAGCTAAGATGATGTCGCCAGTGGCGTAGCTAATACGGAGCAAATGGAGCAGTTGCTCCCCCCGAATGCCAAGGACATTCACTTATATAATTCGCGCAGATCCGTCCGAGATTTTTCGGGAAAAGAGTAAGAAGTTTAGTTGTATCCCACTAGACACAAAGTAAGGTGTACACTGTACAACAAAAAATGTTGTCCGTTTCACTCGCACATCATTACCCCCAACTTCAAAATATGTAGCACCGCCCTTGTTTGCACCACCCCAGACCCAGCAGCAAAAAGCTCACAACGCTCCCCAGACCATCTAACTGGAATCTGGGAGTCCTATACTTCGAAGATAAACGAAAGAAAAGAAAGAGGAGAAAAAAGGTAAAGAAGTAGAGAGGCGAAAAAAGAGTAGGAAATGATGGCGAAAAAAGGGGAGGTTCCCTGAATTTGCTTTCCCAAAAAATAACCTAGCTACTCCACTGGATCTATGAATTCAAGTCGCGCAAGCTGCTGCTGCTGCAGACCCGATCGTTTACAATCGACCCTGGCTTTGTCTTCCGCCGATTACGTCACTTCCGCTGCACGGTTATGTGGTGTCGGTCGGTCGCCGACATCGACTGTCAAGCTCCGCTCGTTTCAATCAATCAATCAATCGTTTAACGGTAATAGCTAAAATGGTGTACAGCTCTCAATAACAGGAAACCCCTTACAAAGCTACGGAGCGCCACCTGCTATATGGGATCACACACTGTTACCTGCCACCCGACACAGGTAAACGCGTCTCGCTTTAACCATAGCCAGACAGGCTCGATTTACGTACCTCTGAGGGATGGAAGGCTGAGTTGACTTTGGCGTTGGTTATATACTAAAACGGTTTACCTATCCGCAGACAGTCACCCATCCAACTTCCATGTGCTAATCACCTGATAGTGTCGCGACCGGGAATTGAATCCAGGACCACTCGAGCATAAGTCCGACACCCTATACCGTTACACCACGAAGCCATCTGTATCCTTGTCGTCAGTGGCGTCGCCGTTTATAATGCAAATTCAAAATGCAAATAGTCCACAAATTTGTGTTTTTGGAAAAACATATTCTGAGACGCTATACAATGTTAAGAGTTGCGTTGCCTCTTGACTTCCCTGTCACAACTCCTTTGCGTAGAACAAGCTACAGTAAAATGCGTGTGACAGGCGTATTTTAATTTTGAAAAGGTCAGTGCTAATGGTAGATCGGCGATCTCGCACTAGAGAGCAGAAAATTACTAGCGGTAGATCGCCATTTGCCTAATTACATTTATCTCGTTGTTAATGTAAGAATGCAGCCACATTTCTTCTTCAATGCTTTGCTAAGACTGTGGTTGGAACTGAAATGTTATCAGTTACCAAGCATTAAAAAAAATTTATTCAAAAGCACCATAGTTTTAAATCCGTGTTACAAAAAAAAACAGCTTTGGCTTGAGATGGACTTTGATATAATACTGAATAAGCCTGATTTAAATACTTAGTGTCGTGGCATGGTTTGTAGACCTTCTATATGTCTACGAGGCATATAAATTCTGCCATCTTCCCAATAATGTATCTACCTGATCTACCTCTAGCAATTTTTCAGTGCTAACAGCAAGATCGCGGATCTACCGCTAGAATTATTGTTTTGAAAAATACGTACGCATTTTAACGTACTCCATTTCAGCTTACGCGGACAAAAATTGCCGAACTATGATTACGGTGTCAATGAAGTGCCTTTAATAGTGCCAAAATCGATTGTATTCGGTATTCTAAAATGCCAGTTATAAAGCAAAACGACGCAAAACTATGCTACATGTACGTACCGGGATAGGTGGTATCGATGTCTATACTATGTCGCGCGTGTGGTCCGATGCAATGCCGTGACGACACTGAAGTGAACTGTAGGCGACACACGGCGCACACGACGCTGCTGCAATACGCACTAAGTCAATGACTGCTGGCCGGGCGCACCGACGACTAGTGATATGCAGACACTGTAATTTATCACACATTTACTCGGTAATTTTTAGCAGCACTGGCTGACGCCGTAGATGTTGTTATTTTTATTCATAAATGTCTAAAAGCATATTTTTAGATATTTTTGGTTGTTGTGTAGATTTTTTTCGTTGCAAAAACGTGCAATACAAAATTGACAATACGTTGCGTCGATTTCTTTCAGTGTGTATATCATTGATAAATTTTTGGTCTTCGCTACAACACCCGTCAATGTTTTGATTCTGACATAGACACTGACTCTAATTGTGAACTAGCCGACCTATTGCGCAGTCGAAAGTTTATGTTTTGATGTGTGTATTCCACTTTTTTATTTAAGATAAACACCTGTTTTATTCATCCAGCTATTCATCCGATTGTCGAATAAATAGCCGGTTTTAACCAGCCTGGCTATTTATCCGGCAGCAGTCTTGGACGGCTTTGTAGCCGGTACGTACGAGCATTAAGGGTGCTCGTGTACCGGCTAAGGTCGTCTCTGCAGCGGTAGGACTAGCATCCTTCAGGATCTTTAGGCTGTTTGTACGCCTGCCGTAACAATAGTCAGTAAGTAGGCCTAATGTTTTCAACATTTATGCTTGGCGTGACTGAACTTCAGCCTTCCTTTCTCGCTGTCTGCATGGCTTCCTGTCGCATAAGAAAAGTGGGCAGAAGCAATTGTTCTCTCGCTAAATTTTATCGCGTCGGAAAATCTTTTTTGCCACGAAACTAAAACGACGGAGTAGGCCGATTTTCCCACCAGATGCGTTTTAATTAATCAACTTTATTCATCGAAAAAATTCGATAGCATCACAAACAAAAAGAACAAGCAAAAAAAAGAAAAAAACACTAACGCATACGCATGACAGATACACACAGAGAGTTACCACAGTCTCAAATAGGCCTAATAAACATTTTATGAGGGACACTTAAAATGTGCAAAATTCGCTTTCGGTCGGGCTATAACCCGGCCGCTGGGGGAGCTTAGGACGCTCCAAAAACCTGCAGTCGGCTGGAGAGGGAGATTCCTTTTTTATTCTTTACATCTTAGGCGCCAGTGGCTCTATATTTCGCGTCTTTATTTCCTGGAAATTCTAACGTTTATAGCGCGACCGGAAAGCCTACTGCCCAAATGGGTACTCTGTTAAATTCTGCAAAAAATGTCCCGTTGACTTTGATACCCCCTAAAACCGTGTTTACATTATTTCGTGACCCACTTCGTCCTCCTATCTTTCACAAGTCTGGAGTTTTTGTAACCGCTCTTAATCTCAGTCTAGTCAAGAGCGACGGTTGAAACTATTTCGCGTCTGTTCATAACACGTTACCGAGTGAAGTGAAGTCCTAGTGTGGATGATTGGGGCGGTGGTATGTCCACTGGCTGCAGCTGTTTCGCTGGCGCAGGCAATGGATGGCCGCATGGTGCGCTACGGTATCATTAACTCATGTCACGATGTTAATCAGCTGTCACATAGGATTTTGTAAAGCTTTTATATGGTCACGAGTCTGACCCATCTAAGCAGCGTTGTATAAATATGGACTGCGAAGGCGTCAAATGCAAAAAAGTTTTTTTGCTTACCAACCTTAGACTGCACGAGATCGTTAGCTTAAGTCCGATTTCTTTCACCGCAACGCGCGCAACGCAAGGCCGTTGCGTATTTTTGACGCATCTGACGCAAGCGATACAAAAAAAGTACGCAACAGACGCAACTGATGCAGCTGACGCAATCGACGTAACGGCTAAAACACAAGGATAGAAGCGATGTCTATTCATGCTTTGCGTTCGCTGCGTCCGTTGCGTTGTGTGCATTACGATGAATGTAAACCGAGCTTTAAAATGACACCAAGTATGTGGCATGAGCATTGTCGATGTTGACGTTTATTTTTTCGTTTAACCGTTCGCCGCCCCCTCCCTCCCAGCCTGCCGTTGTCATCGTGGGAGTGTCGCCGCCACGTTGTTCCGTGCCCCGCAGGGAAGCTGACCGACAGACGGACATCCAGACAGACACAATGTGACAGACACTAGAAGGGAGGAAAATAGGAAGAGGCGGGCGGGGTTCTCGCAGAGAGTCACCCAAGCTGGAACTACTCGGTCACAAAGACTTCACTCGCCGAGTCCGCTCTGCAGTGACACTGTAGCAGCAGATGTCGTCGCACCTGTTCCGATCGCGAACACGAACGCTCAGGACCACTCTCTAATCACATCCCAATCAATCGCTTACCGTTACAACGTCATCCTCATCAGTTTCTAGTATGCGACACGTTCGTGTTTGTTGTATTAGGCCTACATAATCCCGTTTTTCAGTTCGTTTTTGGGCCGACCGTTAAGCTGTACTAGTAGGCCTATACGTCTGTCGTCTGTCTGTCACAAAATATATTGTGGCTAAACGGTAAGTCGTAGGGAGTCGGCGATGGTACCGTTGGATAAGACGAGGGCGTCATCCTATAAGCTGTCAACAGTAACCATTGTCTTTATCTGCAGCGGTTTAGCCGCAATTTTAATGGAAAGTTTTAAGCTATAAGTCGCCGTATCTTGGAAAAAGTGACAAATAGGGTTTACATGCCGTATCTGAGAAACGGTCAGCCCTCCCTAGCGACAGCTGGGTTTTTTGTGATAGATTGTTATCGGCCAGACCTATGCTCACAAGTTACAAACTTTCTGATGTATTGCGGACGTTGTCTATTGGTTCAGGTCGTGCTTAAAACTGTCTTTAGCTGTCTGTCCTTGTCTGTCTGTCAGACAAGGACAGACAGCTAAAGACAAGGTGTCTGACAATATGGGTCACTTATAACTGGCAGCGTCGAGAACCAACTAATTATCTAAACCAACTCAGTCTGGCCATCCCTCCATGAGTTTAGGCACAATGCGTAGGCCTACCTGCGAAAGCTAAGACGAAAACAGACACACCGCGCGATGCACTAGTCTAGTATTCAGTGGTCTTGCAGTGTAAGCAGGTGTCTGGATGAGAACTAAAGAGAAAAAACTAGCACCGCGGATTATGGGCTTTATGGCTCGGGAAGGACTCAACTATACTTTACGACCAGATTTTGGTGGCATTCCGAATTCTGTCGTGGATTCACCGATTCAGGACCATAGTGGGAGACATGGCGTAAACTTTGCAGTGTGTATCTGAGGAAACTCTGAACAGATTTTGAAGAAATTTTACAGCGAGATCAACCAATCTACCACTCAGATTTTAATTCGGTGGCTAATTTTTTTTCATCGCTATCTTCGTCTTATTTTTGGTCTTTGTGCATTATTTTTTCAACTACGACAGGCGCGTTTCTTCAAAGTTAGTTATTTTGAATATTACTGGTGTATTTTCTATTAGAGATCTTTATTTTAGTGAAATTACGATAGACAGAAACTGGACGGCGTTTCCGCATTTTTCCCTTTCTCTGTGGTATCAACCCTTTTGGTGCTTAGAAGGGGGCGGATGGACGCCCCTCGACCCTCGGGACCGAGAATATCGATTACCCGTGATGCATCAGCGGCCGCCGCGTCTCGCGGGGAGAAATTCTCGCGCTTTCTCGCGAGATTTCCTACGTGATACGAGATTCTACCATTACACCGCGTGCATGAAACAAGATGAAAATCTTGATCAACGGCTACTGGACGCTGGCGGCTTGGTTCTGTTATACATTTGTACGTGATCAAATTTAGAATTTGTATATCACCCTAATTTCGGAACGTTTAGGTCTACTATGCGGCTTCACTATAGGCCGCATAATGTGTTCTGCTCATCTGTCTATTCCGTACAAACGGTAAGAAAGAGACAGATGTACTGACAGACAGACAGACGCACAGGCAAGACCCGCAAAGCAGCCTACTAAAACGGCCGCATAATAAACTTGAATACATAACTCGTTGTAATCTTATCAGTAGCACTTCTACTGTTTGCGTAAAAATATTATCATTTTAAATCAACTGTCAGTTCGCATTGTCGGTTTGACGTTTATCAAAATTTGAAGAAAAACGTCGGGGAAATTCCAGAAAACGTTAGAAACCTGTTTTCATCGGAAGAAGTTTTGAAAACGTCTGCAAAACAAACGTTCATTGGACTAAACGATGTCGTAAGCTAATCGGAGACGACGGCATGCGATCTGCAGTATACTAAAGAGTGTGAAAGTAGCCGGCCGCGAACTCGGAGCGGTATAACGAAAAACAGACTCGGCACAGGAACTCAAACATACGACATCCAGTGGCTGCAGCCACGGAATACGTTACGTGGACGGCTAGTCAGCGTACTACTGCGCGTTCGCAAGGGAGCGCTATAACAGATAGTATCAGCGTGCTCGTCTGTCTGTCTGTCTGTCTGCGAGTGTGCGGGGTCGATGGGGAATTGGCTAAGAACAGCAGCTACTGCAAGGTACAATGAGGAAGACAGAAAAAAACTCCCCCTTGAACGAATCTCGGGCCGGTGGCCAAAGGGGGATGCTCGATAGGTTTAATCCACCTCTCATTATTCTGTCAGCTAAAACCACAGAGCATTGCCAAAAATATCAAAATTTGAAACGCATTTCAGTTACCCGTGCGATAACTTGACCGTTAGCGTTAGCAATGTTGCCACAGATGACTAATAAAAAGTAGCATACGCCCTTTCAGATAAGATGAAAATCATCGACCTTGGATGATGTTGAAGGTCACTGACAACCAGTACGTTCGGCTATCCTAGCAACAGCTGGGCTTTTTGTCTTAAATCCACATATCCTTGCGTAACTTGATAAAACGTTAAACCACTGTCTGGAGTGGAATAGGCCTAAGTGAGCGTTAAACGAACTTATGCACTTCAGGCAATTGTTTAACAGATATTCCACGATGGCACGACTGTCGGTCGTGTGGACGACACTGTCGTTCGTTTAGTCACTTTTGACTGCACTGGTGGGTTATCAACACGTTATTCCACTCCAGACATTATGGTAGACATAGAAAGTACAAGTGCCAGCGTGGAGTAAGGAAATAGTAATGGTTACAATGCAAGAGAAGTATTTTTTATGTAAAGAAAATGAACAGTAACAAGCTGCAAATCGCCCGCGTATTAAGAGACATATTGTCTTTGAGGGGATTTTGTTTCATGTTACAGCAAATGCGCAAAATTTTTAGAGAAATTTTCTTAAGAGGATTCAATATCAGAGGGTTTTCCCTACAGAGACATGGCATATTTTGGTATATTTTCAGTAGGTTTTGTCTGAAGGGGATTTTCCTGGGGGTATTTTTAGAGGAAAGGGGAGGTATTGTCGGGGATTCGTCGACACGTGGCTTTGTCGCAGATGTCAATCTGAAGTCGTCATCGCTCGCAGCGCCCCCTAGTGAGCGCGGCACCGTTATGAACCAGCACACATCACTCGAGACACCCACAGAGGCAATGTCTCCTGTGTTCAGGCATACATGGACTACTCACGGCGAACGTAATGGGTCTATCTTCTTTCAGATTTTTCCGTTGTGCTGCAAAATATGCGCGTTTTATGCAATCTAGTCCGCAATGCCCGTCCAAGGTTGTCCAAGGTCGTCGACTTTGGTGCCAATTGAAAGCTCGTACAAATGCGACTTTCTGTTAGTGATCAATAGGATAGCGACGTCGGTCCTATCTTGCAGCGTTTCATATCGCAGGTTTTCAGCTCTGGGCAGCCATCCTACCCCTATTTCAGATGTAATTTAGGGGTGCTTTCGTAATATAGGATTGATTCGTTCATGTTGGGGTTTCGAAATCTAAATGATCTGCCGTAAATGTGGCAGCAGGCCGGCGTGATAACGCAATTAGGTTTCATATTGAGATATTTCTTAACGTAAACACGGTAAATAATCGATGAAGCGTTGGCCTAGCTGTTGCGTGAAACCTCGCTCGCGCATAAATGCGCTTATTTTATTAACGATGCGTGATTCTAAGGGAGATACCGACGGCGGTTACTCTCCCCCCTTCTCACACGAGAAAAAGCTTTGATTCCTGAAGGTTCTTGCGAGACGTAGTCAATTTTGGCAGCTAGTTTATATGAACCCAGTTTGATCTTAACGTCGGCCGCAATTTTATACATCTAAACTAAGCAGTAAAATGCAAAAAGTGCACAGTTTAAAGTCTCGACTTAGGCCTACAGCAAATCGTTTCGCTGTGAGGCTGAGAGCCAAACGAGATTTGTTACACTTCGAGGGCGAAGTTGTGCACACTTTTTGTCGATTTCGCAATGACGCATTGATGTCATTATACGAATTTTGTACTTTTAATAAAGTGTGGAAGCTAACGGCAGTCTATTGATGAATTAGGCTTATAACTGAGAATGGGGTTGTGAAAATGAAAGACAAGGAAAAAGTTAAAAGAATATAATAATGCACATTATAATGTAGACCTACGTAGTAACGTAAATAAATAATGTACGAAGCATAGGCCTGAAGGAAAAAAACTAAGAAATAAAGGAAACTGGAAAATGGTAAAAAGTTAGGGTGTAGGGAGCAGAGGTTGTCCCCCTCTGTAGTTAATTCTATGACTCACGGACCTGCGGGTTTATACACAGATTTGCCAACACATTAATGGCTTCATAATATAGCGGCCGCTAGCACGCTATGCAGACATTATTTAGTCTGCCAAGTCGGAATGGATAATACCTTGGACTCATGCATTCGGTGTGTAAGCTTAAAATCAATTTTCGCGGTCGCCAATGTGTCTTTTTTCCACCTGGCAAATGTGTGGTCATGCAAGTTATGCATCCATGCATGCGGGACGACAGCAGAAAATGCTGGCACATTAATCATGCACTGTCAATCATCAATCACTTTACTTGCTTAATAAAACACAACAATCTATCTATAGCCTATAATGCCTATAATGTTATGCATAATGCTTCTGTATTAGCTCATGCGCAGCGTTTAAGGGTTCAAAATAGTATTATACAATATTTGAATGAGATTCTAGTGTAGTTTGACCTTCTTTGTGTGTTTACGTGTGTTTGTGTGTTTACCTGTAGTTTCTAGTTTTATTGTGCTGTGTTTTCTTTTTTTCTGTCTCTGTTTTTACGTTTACTGTGTATTGTTTAATGGACCCTTGTGGTCTGATTTTAAATAAAGATGATAGTGATGATAAGTTTGCAGCGATAAAGCTCACCAGAGCACCTACAGCAGTTTATGAACAAGTCATAAGAAGCAAACTCAAAAGTAGGCCTATAATTAACACAGGCAATTAACTTAAAACATTTAGCCTACTTTTGAGAAAAACACCTGAGAAATTTAGTAAAATTTGAATGGATTGTCTAAAACTAGCTAATGCGCTAATATCCACATTCATGGGAAGCTAATTTCGCACGTTTACAATGCTTCGTTCACTAAAATTGTGCTCTTACCCGAGATGCGCAGATTTTTTTTTACACATTCAACTTATATTTACGGCCACTTTGTCAGAGTGCTGAAAAATGGAAAATTAACTTTACAATTTTAGTTGCTTATTTTTTATTTGTTGTGCAATTTATAATAAACTTACAAATCAAATATAATTTTATATTTCATTCAATCGTGATATTTAAGTCCTAACGTCACGTCATTCAGTCAACAAGAAACGACGTGACATGGAGAATGGTGTATAGGATCTTCTTCCTGCAGTGGTCTTAAAATTTGTGTCTTTTTACACTGAACAAAAAAAAACATTAAAAATCTAGAAAAAAAATAAAAATCAATCAATCTAAATAACCTAAAACACAAAACATTATCAAAAAACGTAGATTCTTTCAGCCGTGGTTTATTGTAAGCTTTATAATCCGGGACGCATTTACCTGCGACAGGCGGCAGGTAACATTGTGTGATCTGATTTCGTACGGCAGGTGACGCTTTGTAGCTCCGAGATGGGTGTCCAACAAAGACGACCTTTTATACACATTTTAATATCACCACAAGTATTAAGTAATGGTCACTTTGTGAGCATGTCTCAATGCGTGACACACCGCAGGGGTTCATTGAGTAGGCTTGTTTAAGATATCCCAGTCGGCTGAGCTATTGTTGTTAACTTAACGACGGAGGTGAATCACTGAGAGTCAGTCGCTGGACTGTTATCGATTCACCTGCTGCAATTATTGTCGTTAGCAAAGCTCACCTCTGGATCGGTGCCATTTATAGGGTGTTTACACGATCCAGCAAACGTCCAGCATTAGCACGTGTATTTTGCTGGAAGTTTGCTGAACGTTTGCTGAATCGTGTAAACACCCCATTAAGTTACCTGCCACAGCAACGTGCTGCGGTGTTGAAAAGGTTTGGGGGTGGCAGGAAGATGCAATTTTCCGAGAAACGGCTGCAAATTTCCGTCGGAGAAGATACGGGGAAGGGGAACACATCCACCATTACGAGGCTCCTAGACAACAGTGCGATCTCACAGCGAAATAACAGAACAGTGCAACAGTGCTTTTCTCAAGAAGGGCTTTTTGTATTGCCTCATTAAATATATAGGCCCCTACAGTTATTTTTGACTTAACTTAACCGTTACCGCAGTACCACTAGCTCATTTAGGCCTAAATATAGACTATCTTCTATGTATGGTCGTGCCCTCCTGCAGAGACACGTGACTGTCCCACACTGTTACAGTGAACGACTTAACGTGAATGAATTACAAATCGTATATAAACAAATAAATAGGGGCCTAAATAACTAAATAGGCCAAGGTGCTAAAATTTTTAAGCAACCTTCTAGGCTTATTCCCCAAATTGGTGAATTTTGGGCCCCAAATGTAGTATTTTGAACGAAAATTCTCCAACGAAAAGACAATTATCTGACAGGCTAAAAGTTAGCGATATTGCCACTTCACCCTGCCACTAGAGTTTAGGCCTATTCGAAGTTTTACCTGCGACGAACGCGATACTAAGAAGTGGCTGAAAGCTTGAGTAGGTGTCAACAGGCCTACAGTAATGAATATAGTTACAATGTCTGCCTGCTATAGATACGTTGTCTGCAAAGTGTACGTGCTGATGTCAGTACGAACAGACAGTGTGTCAGGTTCGAGTCAAAATGACAATTTAACAGCAAACGTTGTGGCAATTAGCGACCAGTCAAGCGTGAGCATAGGCACTCTCATCTCAATTATTGGCCTCGTAGCAGAGCGAGTTAAGTGCCAATAAATTTAAGCTGTTCGGAAAATGTTCTACTAATCGGAAAATGTTCGTCGAAACATACAAAATTTGAAGTTGAGTATCCCCTATTTTCGGGGAGAGGTTAAATTGAAAACCCGGACCATTCGCTGATCAATAGTTCCAGTAGACTACCGTGCTTACGGAGTCAGCCACTTAACACGTACAAGATTTTTTCTTAATGTAGGGTCCTATTGTTACTCTTTACGCATCTAAACTTAACTGAAATTACTGAAACGAAACGAAATTAAATAACTGGAATGAAATGCGGCTATCATTTAAGTTCATTTCATTTTAGTCATTTTATTTCGATTCAGTTCTGTCGCGTTGTACGCTCTTTAGTCTTAATATACAGCTACAGTACAGTTAGGTACTTCAGTAGGGTCGGCTAATAAAACGAAAGTCGCTTGGCTTTTAGGCTATCTTAGTTCAATTCGTTCCATTTTAATTAGTTTATTTTATTTCGTTTCGTTTTGGTTCAGTTTAACTGATTTCTGTCGCTTTGAAATAACACACTTTCATGAATCGAAAGCTTCATAAGCTTTCAACTTATCAGATTTGTAAGAATTGTAGCTGAATTGGGCCATTTCCGCAAGAACTTTTGTATCAAGTCACATCTCTAATCGACGGTTTTCGCGGTTGATTACTTATTTACGTAGTTGCTCGCGTACCGAGTACCCGCTTATAACGCGTCCATAGTAACGCTGTAAGTAAACAAAAACATTTGACTTGTGTTGTGTAAAATTGTCAGCAGAATCCGCGTATTTGGTAAAATTATCATGGCGTTTTTCGGCCTGACGAAGCTGGGGTATCAAGACACAATTCGTGAGCACGTCAGCGAGCAGAAAACGACACCGATATCGGCATTTCGTTCAGGGTCGTACCGCGATCCCGAGTTCCGTCTGCCGAAGGCGGACCAATGTGACTTCCCGCCGAGCGACGAACTGCCGGGAGCGAGGCAGGGCCCCACCGCACGCTATGATCGTGGACCGTGCGCTTCATTCCAGCAGCTTCACCACAACAAGATGGCTGGCATCATGTGCCCAAAAGGTACGATATCGAAGACATCGTTATTTTCTTCTTCTTTAGAATACACACCAGACTTCAAGTAAGTAAGTATACGTAAATTTGTATAAAGCACATCGCTGACACGATCCCACACAATCTGAGTTGCAGAGGGTGGGGTGGTGGAGTGGGAACTATAATTAAAGTAGCTATTAAAACTATAAATATAGAGAGAAGTGGATTTCCCAGACAGTTAGTCAATTTATTTCCGACACTATGCCTAGAAAGTGGGCATGCAGATTGTGGAATTCAGTGTCAGTTTGCGATTGCACATTATTTGTTAGTGGAATTGTTGCTGCAGGCAATTACGAGATCTATCGTCATCCGCTGACGTCTGCACAAGACATTGGAGTGTGGAACAAGGATGAGCCTTTGAGGGAGAAAGAGCCTTGGACTTATGTGAGAAGAAGAGTTCATCTTGACAGTGAAATGACCAGGTCAGGCGTAAAAAAACTCCTATCCTTCCAGTTGCTGTCTGTTTAGTTTAGTTATGTTTAGTTTAGTCCGATAATTTATGTTTACCCAACTCTAATATCAAACAGCTATCACGAACATGCTGAAAAACTTTAGGGGGCTACTTTTTTTGCCGCACGCTGTAGATCATGAATATTAATGGCCTAGCCGACGACGTCATCATTCTAGGCTAGGCCATAGCCTATAGACGTCATGAATATTAATTCATGACGTCTATAGGCTAAACTCATGACGCCATCGCAGACCGTCATGGCGGCGCGTTTTCTATGTCGTTTTCGTAGATTGTTGACTTCAAAGGTAAATTTTTCCGTGTTGACAAAACGCTGGGCGTCGATATTACTGTCAAAGTTATCAGAAAATTCTGCACATTCGGGAAAATGGATAAAATGTATATGTTAATTTTGGCGTCCACGGACCTTTAAATCAACCTCTGTTTGTGCATTTGTGTTGCAGGTTCGTGAATGATATGGCAAAATCTAACCCGGACTTCACTCTCTACTAGCAACCAACTTCTACAGCTCAGTTCCACCGACCTTACACTCTGCGTTGTCAACAGACAGATTTTGATGTCATCATATTTTTATTCCGTCTTTCAATATCTTGAAATACACATAGTTTTTGTTCAATTTTTAACATAACAGTGTTTGAATAAGCGATTGAAATTCGTCTAGTGACAGGTTTTAGAGATTGATTTGTTGACATTTTGATGGCAAACTCTGTCATTTTTGTTGGAATGATTTCTTTTTGCCACTAGTGAAATATCACTAAACTGTTTCAAAATTTGAGTTTACTTGTACAAAAAGCTCTTTAAATTTTACACATTCTTACTGGTCCCTCTGCTGGAGCAAAGTAATAAGTGACGTTGGTCGATGTTATTGGCTGGATTACTGAAGAATTCTGAACAGATTTTGATTCAAAATGTTTTCGGAGGGGTTTTATTGGCACAGCACAAAGAGGAAGTTATTCGACATTGGTTGTGGACAGGAATCTGTTGTGGATTTTTGACCATTATCGAGGATTCTTTACATTTTAGAAATAGCAGCTGTTACAATCTTTTGTACTATTCACTAGGTGGCAGTACTACTTTGGTGGAGGTTTGAGATGTGTGATAACTTTTGGTTTATTAGCCTTTGTTGGCTTATAAATGACTTTAAATAAATTCCGTATTGAATTTTTATAAGTTCTGCCAGTGAATATTTTTCATTGATTTCATGTGTTAATATTGACAGTGTTAATAATAATAATAACTTGCATGCATTGCTTTTCAGCCATATTAGCAGATTTGTTCTTTTGAATGCACTGATAATAGTTGTCGCTATTTTTATGTTATTCAAGTATCTGAGTGTAAGCAGAACATTTGTTTATAGGCTTTGATAGCTTTATTTTAATTTTTCAACCACTATGGTCTACACAGCTCACCAATTTCAGCTATATGGACTATACTGCAAGCTACTGAGATGCATTTGACAGACTCCATCTGCGTTTGAACTTTGAACATTATTTTGTTATTATTAACCAATTTATTACTAAAACTTCTGAAGCAGATACAACACAAGCAGGAGAATTAAATGCCCATTTTTATTTACAATTTTACAAAAGCAGTCTCTAATTAGGCCTGAAAAATTCTTGCACTTCCAGTTTCCGTCCATCCTTACAACAAAAACACGTGCACCTCAAAATTGGATGCTCATAAATATTGGTGCAGTTTTAAATTTGCTTTCAGTGATTTTTATTGGAAAAAAAAGTTTGCATAAAGTCTGTCATGCTGCAGTGTGTTTATTTTATTCTGACGGATACTGTTCAGTGTCTAATTTGCTTTTATATGTTGTTGGTTGCATAGCAAGTCGCAAAATAAAAAATATAAAAATTCAAAACAAATTTCCGTCCTTCATCCCTACATTTCCACCAGACTGCAGCCGGAAGCGAAAGAATTTATTAGGCCTTGCAAATAATTACTGTCATGCAATGGTTCACAATGTCCTCATCAGTATTATGAAGCAATAAGCGAATTATTTTCAGGGGAGCAGGGGACAACCCACCGCAGAATTTTTACACTGTCAGAAAATTTTCTCTATTAATCTCTCAGAAAATTGCAACTTTTTGCTCCCCACCCTAATTTTTTCACCCCTAACGCCGCTGGGACAGCCAATGAACGTTGCCGGCCACTACCACCAAACACTCACCTCATGAAATTTTGGATATGGCATCTGTGTATCACGCAAATCCCACGTGCACCATTGTCACCAGTTCTAGGCACAGTTGCAATAAATGTTGGATTTTTAAACCACAAAACACGTATTTATGGGTAAAACGCTGGTAAATGTCACCGTCTTTTTACTTGCCATATTGACTGCTAAACAGGGGATGCAATTTTATTAAATTTATAATTTTTTTGTTATCATGCATACACAAGTCGGATAGGCCTATATACCGAAATTTAAATACAAAATCCTTTATAAGTCTATTTTATGGGCAGCACTTCGATTTCTTTCACATCTGAATGTTTTAAATCATTTTCACATTTACTATTACCTGCAAGAAAACGCTGGGAAAACAAAATGAACCTTAAAACACGTTTTAATGAAATCTTTTTTTAAAAAATGCTTATTACAACTATGCACAAGACGCGTTATGATACTGATGGATTTCGAGTTTCAGAGGCAGTTGTTAAGAAAACTGGGCGAAGCGACATAGTTGTAGGGGGGTTGAAGACA
>Ga0209367_1004426_pt1 | contig 19359 bp, 16 predicted proteins | sample WorMetLIZISLAND2_FD_187412 | JGI IMG/M metagenome (GOLD analysis project Ga0209367, IMG submission 187412) | Marine gutless worms symbiont microbial communities from Max Planck institute for Marine Microbiology, Germany - Olavius geniculatus... ...
GGACTTGCTTATTTAATTGCGACGTGCACGCAAATAAAGTAATTACGTAACATTTGACGTCATTGCATATTTATTACGGCGTTTATTTTTCGTACCAGACTGCTTTAATTTACTAAACTGTCCGTATACATAGGACTGTAAATAGTCGCCATGTTTTCGCTCAGCTAAAGTCAAAAGTTGAAGTGGATTCAGACTCAGCGAAAGTTAAGCCCTAAGGGCTAAAGCTATCTCTTCCATGCAAATCGAACCGACTTTAGCCAGGTTAGTTCGGCTCAGCTTTGGTCTAAGTAGGTACTTTTGGACTCAGCGAAAAGTCTCAGCGAAATCACTTCCCCTTTTGACTTTAGTAGGTACTTAGACCGAAGTTTAGACTCAGTGAAAGTCTCAGCGAAAGTCTAAGTCAAAAAGTGAAGTGACCCAATGTACCTCACCAGCAATGAGTTTCAGGAGTGTAGTCTTGCCTGCACCCTACTACTAATACACCTACTACGACTACTATGACTGCTACTACCTCTACAACTGCTATTACAACTACTACTATTACAGACCTCGCCAGCAATGAGTTTGAGGAGGGTCGTCTTGCCTGCCCCGTTAGGTCCAACGAGAGCCACTCGCGTGTCAAGGTCAATGCCAAACTCGAGGTCAGCGTAGATCAGCGGCTGACAAACAAATTTTTACCAGTTGAAGCTGAATAAATACTAATTCAAAATGTTTTAACAAAACAAAACACGCTGACATTATAATGTGTCACGGGTACAAACAGGCTAATCCCAATTGGTGCTGCCAGTTGCTACCCTGCTTCAATGGTAAAAAATCTGGTTTGTTGATGTCAAATATTTGACGTTTTACAGTTGCAGTCACTAAAACGTGCAAAGCGATCGAATTTACGTGTCTGTGTCTGTGGGGATAGTTGGTCTTTCACATGTTCGAGCAAGATAGTGCAAGATGTTGAGTTTTTGGATCACAAGACGCCCAATTTCATGTTTCCATGTTGCTCAGTGCTGACACGATAAGCATTTTTTAATAGTGAACCAGATTAAGTTCACCATCGAAGCAGGGTAGCAACTGACAGCACCAGATGAGACTATCAAGTTTGTACCTGTGACACATTATGATGTTAGCATTACATCACAACTAGCAAAAAATATTTAATCAGCTGCCATATTTTGTTCAAATATTTCAAATTAGTATTTCTTCAGCTACAACTGGTAAAAATTTAATGTAAATTTCTCATAATTTGAGGAAATTATGAAAAAAACAAAAAGAGGTCCTTTTTTATGAAACATCGTGTATAGCACGGACAGACTAAAAAATCAGTTTTGTCTGTCTGGTTATCTGTTGACTTCTGCACAGTGGTTCAGAGCCCAAAAAGTAAGATCGAGTTTGTTTAAAGTGACAATCTGATGCCCCTTCCCCCAATTTTTTACACCAGCAATGCATTTTCAATGGAAAAAGACATCAACTACAACAAATAAGCTTACTACTTACGGCCGAGTCCTTCCAGCATGTTGAACCTGAATGAAAAGCGGCAGAACAACAACTACTACTACATCTACTACTGCTTACGATGCTGTCCTTATAGCGGAAGCTGGCGTGTTGAACCTGAATGACTGGAGGTGGAAAAACAACTACTATAACTACAAGAACAACTACAACTACTACTACTCACGGATGACTCCTTGTAGCGAAAGCTGACATGTTGCACCTGAATGACAGGAGGAGGGATCTCACCGCAATCCATGAAATAGAATGACAGATTCTAATAGGCACACACACAGCTACTACTACTATTATTACTACAACAACAACTACTACTACCCCTACTAATACAACTGCTATGACACAGTCCAGAAGACAGGATTTCATGTGTCCAAGAAAAAGAACGACAGATTCTAACTGCCACATACACAGACATACTAGCCGAATTTTTCCAGAAATAAATCCAGCTAAACCAAAAATACTGCTGATATCCAGATTGGCCCAATTTTGTAGCAAACAAAAATTTCCATCACAGGTACAGTTAATTTTCGGCTGAAATGCAGCTAAAACACTAATTTTTCAGTGCACATAAAACTAACTCCACATACGTGCGCATACTACTGTGGCTTTAAATCAGCCCGTGAGCAACTGTTTAATTCAGACTTTAGAAAAGTCCAAAATGTCATATGGCAGTTGAGTTGCGTCAGCGTTGCCGGTGTGAATTGGGTATAAAAGACAGACCAAACCGAAGCGTGGCCGAAGGTTCGCCAATTTTTTGCGGTGGCTAATGAATTTCAGAAACTCAGCAGCGACTACAGCTAGCCAGATTTTTTTTCGGCGGTGTTTTGGCGGTGGCAAAAATATCTCCAAATCCGGATATTCGACAGCAGCTAGAAAGTCTACACATACACTATTTCTACAACTGCCATTACAACTACAATCTGTTGTGGTCACATAACGTCATCAGTTACATGATCATTGGACTTGGCGTGGGTGGTTTCCTATGGGTGGTCAATGATGAGCATGCATCTATCTTGCACCGCTTTGAAGATTCAGAACCTGAAAGCTTTCAGATCTTCAACCTTTTAAACTGGAAACTGGCACATTGATTACACATTGATTGTCCTGAGAAATGCTTACGCAAATTCAGGCCTTAGCATAGAAAAAATTATTTTCACAACAAAAAAAAATTCAAAAATTTAACGTTTTTCAGGACAAATATACTGGGAAAAAATGTGTAATGCACATGGAAAGTATGTAAAATTCCTAAAAATTGTAGCTTACTAGATCACAAAAAATCTAAATATTGCATTAATTCATTACACCTGCTACAGTGTGTATGTATACATAAAGATAATCATGTCCACAATTGAGTTAGTTCGGCCTGAGGCTCACATGAGCAGCATCATGTCACCCAATCCCTAAAGCCATTTCAGCTTGTGTACCCGTAGTAAAGTTCATTCAGATTCACACAGTAATTTCAGAATTTTAAAAATTTAGGACAACTGGAAACATTTTCCAGAGACTTTGTTCATTTCAGGACATTCCGTAATATTTCAGGAATTTCAGGACTATGCCCCCAACCTGCAAATTACACTTCAACTACCTGCTGCTGCTGCTGTTACTACTACTACTACTACTACTACGGTACAGCTACAACTACCACCTTGTCCGTAGTGACACGGGCTGTCAGTCCACCCTCTACCATGCGTTTCAAGGTCTTCTCTTTGCTCTTGGCCTGACGTGCAAGCTTCGCGCTGCCGTGACCAAACCGAGCAATGTAGTTCTACCAACACAAAAACACATGCTCCCATTTGTACAGAGAGACAGACGGACAGACAGAAACTGGACGTCGGCACCTCAAATCATCAGATGTCTAGTGTCTACGCATATGCAGTCACAGATCGGTGACAGAAGCTTTACGGCAGCTGGACCCCTGTGGCTGTGGAACAATCTGCCGGTCGAACACCACATTTGAACACTTCTAGCAACTACTACCTTCACATGTGCAATCTGGTTCTGCTCCCACTTGTACGTAGTCCCAAAGACAGACAGACGTAGAGACAGACGTAGATTCATGTGCACATCTGATCCTACTCCCAGTTAGACATATAGACAGACAGACTCACAGAGAGAAAGAGACAAACAGACAGACAGGCACAGGGACAAACAAACATAGAGACAGACGTACCTTCATGTGTGCTATCTGATCTTGTTCCCAGTTGTACTTCTTCATTTGATTCTCTTCCAACTCCAAACGTGTCTGGACGTACTGATCATAGTTACCCTGACAGACAAACAGACAGACAGACATACATAGAGACTTACAAGCACACAGAAACAGTCTGGGACGTAGCATAGTGGTTAGAACGTCGGTCCTGGCCGGCGAACTTTCCCTATCCTGCGCTAGACTGAGAGATGGCTGTTTAACCACTTTGTGGGTTAAGCGTCCGCTATCAGTCAACCAACAAGGACAACTCAGCCTGCCATCCCTCCGGGGTTGGTTAAATGAGTAGTAACCCATTACATGGGTTACGAAAGGTGGGGATCTTGGTACAGCTGACTGGGGTTGCCTAGCCGGCCGCTGCGCCAGCCTGTCTGCAGGCTGCACACGCTGGCCGTACGGCAGGCGGCTCTGGTTAGTGATGAAAGTGCATTAGAGGCGTGTTCACGACGATGCGCTATACAAATTGACGACCTTTACCTTTACCTTTACCTTCACCTTTACAGACACAGACAGACAGAGATACAGACAGACTCACGGTGTAGTAGTGTAACTTGCGTTGGTGCATGTGAATTACATTTGTGCAAACTCCGTTGAGGAAATCTTGCGAGTGTGAAATCACGATCAGAATCCGCTTGTAACTGACACAAACAACATTATCAAAAGTGTGCTGTGACTGAGTGAGTAGAGTTTTGCACAAGTTACAGCCCATTCCCCCCATTGCCAACCCTCAATGGGTAGGCATAATGAGTACCAGTGATGGGTTACAGCCACCACTGGTGAAAAAAGCAGCAAGTTCTGCATCGTAACAGCACACCTGTTATCAGGAATTAGATTTGAGAACAAACTTCTACTGCAGGAAGTTTCAAATCATTTGCTTATTACAGGAAAAGGCATGGTGAGAAAATAACAAAATAAAACACACACAACAGAGTAGGAAAGTGCACAATAAACTGCTAAAAACAAGATAAAAACTGCAAGAATAAAAGCTACACAAACTGTATGCTTGCACACAAGGGCAAAAATGCCTTTTTCACATTAATTAACAAAAAATACCCAAATGTAAATGATATCTGTTCTAACCAGATGCATGCAATGCATCGAAATCAAGGTTCATCCAAAAACCAGTGATGTGTCCTCGAGGACTTGGCTTCAACCTTGAGGCACCACGAGAACTTAGCCTTGTCCCTCGAGCACTCAAAAACAAACAGCAGTGGCCTTGGTATTGATAACAAAGTCCTTGGCCTTGAGATAGAGTCCTCGGCCAAAATGTAGAACTGCTGCTGCTGCCATTACTACATAATACCTCTTGAGATACTGTTCCAGCCAGACGCAGGCATCAAGGTCCAGGTGATTTGTGGGTTCGTCGAGCAACATCATGGATGGTCGTATGTACAGCGCTCTCGCGAGTGCGATACGCATCCGCCAACCACCGGAGAAGTTCCGACATTTCTCTGCCATCATTCCGGATGTGAAGCCCAGGCCGGAGAGAATTTCTGCCGCCCGAACCTCAGCCGTGCTAACATCCAGAGCTTCCAGACGTTCATAGACTTCTAACAACCTCTCCTGAGCCTCTGTACACACCACAGTAGTATGTAGTAGTAGTAGTAGTAGAACTGCGACAGCGCTTACATCAAAAGCTTCGAGACGTTCATAAACCTCTAACATTGCTCCTGAGCCTTTGCACGGTTCACACCACTAGTAGTAGTAGTAATAGTACTGGCAGTAGTAGTAGTAGCCTGTACCTTGTTTGTGGAGATTACTACTGCCTTCGAGCATGTTATAGATTATTGGGACGCTGAGCATAGGAGGCAAGTTCACGGCACAGTGTGCAAACCTATACAGCCGCATAAAGATAGACTAAGACTAAATTACAGTTTAAATGTATTTAGCAAACACCGATACTCTCAAGTTCTCTGAGTGACAATGGCAGTCACCGACGGCCGTCTGCCTTCCTAATAGCCACACTCCTCCATTCACTCAAGTCTCACCCTCCGTCCTCACACGCAGGGTATAGCGCAGCCGGCGATCACAGCTGATAACACCTGCAGCGTGAGAGGAGCCGGCGAAAAGAGTCACCGCGTGCTGCAGCCGCTCGTCACTGCGGCTGCGTACTATTAAGCCTAACGTTCACGGCACCAGACATTAGAAATGTGCCATTTACCAAAAAAACCGAAACCGTCAATAGAGAGCCTAAAACCACGGTTTCGATAGAGTTCAATATTGCTAAAAAAACCGCGGTTTCTATGCCGATCTCGATAACCGTAACAACACTAGTTGTTGTTGTTGTATCATACCGTCACTGTTCATGGTAGTCAGTTGTCCAGCCTCATGCTCTAGCCTGTATCTTTCCTCATCTACTTCCATCACACACTGTAGAGCTGTCTTGTCGCTGGGGCTCATCTCTCGCTGGAGATGGTATATGTCGATGTGCTCAGGCACGGGCAGCTCTTGATTGCCAAGAGCCGACAGTAAACTCGATTTACCTGCATGCAAACAACAATAACAGTAGTAGTGGTAGTAAAAGCAGCTGGAGACAGTATATGTTAATGTGCTCAGACAGGAGCAGCTCCTGATTGCTGAGAGCCGACAATAAACTCGTTTTACCTGCATGTAAGCAGTAATAATAGTAGTACATCTATACAAACAACAACACAATCACAGATCATGTCATTTGTATCAATGTGATTGTCAGAGAAATTGAGTACTGCCCAGTCTTTGAAGCAAAAATTAGATCTTGGGTTAGCTAATCCCAGACCAGATGGTTGCCCCAATGTGAAATCTCAGAGTAACTTTTGCTGTTTTTGGCCTAATATACTAACAGTCACGCCATTGGCACAAGCTGTCATCTGTCATGTGACTGTAATGCATGTATTGTGGCTAAATGGTGTTGCTTACCAGAAAACTGTCTGAACAAGTACATAGTATTGCCCGACAGCTACCGTGTGGCACCAAGTTGGATCCCCATTCCCCCTACAACCCACCATTCCTCAAACAGGGATATTATTTACACCCCAAAAAATTGTGTTGCAAATAAGAAGTGTTACTTAACCGGTATTTATATTTATTTCAGATCTCAGGTCAAGGTCATATTTGTTTAGAAATGAGTTGGCTATTCTTTTTAGTCAAAACGCACTCAATTTTGACAGAACTTCGTCAACAACTCCGTAACTACTACAACAACAACTACAACTACTACTACTACTACTAGAAGCTCACCACAGCCGTTGAGACCAATAAGACCGTATCGACGTCCATTGTTTAGCTCCAGTCGAGTGTCGACAAGCAACTCTGTGCCGTGGAAAGTTATCGACAGACTGTCAATGTGGACGTCACGACAGTCAGGATGAGATGACAATGTACCAGTCACAGCGCGCTGGGACGACACTGCGTACAGATCCGCCATGTCTCCAGCCAATCTGTCCACTTGACACACATATAACTACTACTACAACAACAACTGCAACTACTGCAACAACTCTTACTACTACTATCATTACTACTACCACTGGTTAGGTGGCATGGTGTAGTGGTAACATATTGTGTCCGATCAACAAAGTTGCTCTACACCGGGCCGGGTTAGAACTTCAACGGGTGACTGCATGTGGGCAGATAAACCATCTCGGTATGTAACCGATATGTTAACTCAGCCTTCCATCCGTTCAGGGTAGGAAAATAAAGTACCAGCCTCTCTGGCTGGGGTTATGGTGCATTCACCTGTGTTGAGTGGCAGGTAACACTCTGTGTTCCCATATGGCAGGCAATGCTCCATAGCTCTGAGACGGGTTTACTAAAAAAAAGCTATACACCACCTCTAACCTTTTAACCTTATTACTAGTACTACAACAAGAACAACAACAACTAAAAGTACTATTACCATCACCACCATTATTACTGCATGACAACCTTCATCTGTAGCTCCATTGCACTGTTCAACCTCTGCATCTGTTGGTTTGTCTGTTGGATCGCCATCAGTTGTCATCGCTGACTTTTTGACATCGCGTTTCTTAGCAGCATCTTTCTTTTTCTGATCGCGTTTCTTCTTCGAATCTGATGGCATTATTGGTCACCAACCACTCTGTACAAAGTGCAGCAAAAATCCCTCTGAATAGACTCATAGGTTGAAATGATAACATAATAAGTTATGAAAATTTACTGATACACAACCTTTATTCTGATAGACCTGAACCAGTGGGCCGGGCACGTAACAGTCTGTTGCTCTTGTTTTCCAATAGCCTGCCTTTCACGTTGCATCACCAGTGATGCCGGTGCAGCCACCACTTCACTCTCTGGCACAAACTAGCAACTCACTTATGGTCTTTTTCATTCATTCCAACATGCCAAGCCTCACCTTCCCACTCACCTGGGGCGTACAGTGCTGCCCTTTGAATACAGCTGATAACATCTGCCACGAGAGGAGTGGGAGGGCAAGAGTTGTGGCACCGCTGGTGTGGTCTGTTATTACGGTTAACTGGACTTGCACTTTCAGGCCGGGTCCCGAAGGCAGGACCGGTTAGCCAGTCAACCGGTTAATTGTTAACAACCCTAGTTCAGACCGTGCACAGGCATGAAAGTTAACCGTGACTGACCGTAGGACTCTACATGCTGTATAGCATGCAAGGTCTATAACATTTTCTGCGCGACATCGGACCGTGCGTGCGCACGGTCAATAACACCATGCTTCCCTAATAATCCATAGGATTACATGGTATGTGGTTACAAGTGTAGTGGCCAATTTTTGGTTTTCTCATGTGGGATCATCCCACCAATGTCATCACCAGGATAAAATTTTAGGTCAATGGCTTAGGCTGTGTTCACACAGACACAAGTACGAGTACGAGTACGAGTCCGGGTTTCCGTTTATGGTCCATAGAAGCTTCACTCGTACGAGTGGAACGTTTACGGTCACTTGTACAAGCACATAACTCAACGCATGTCAGCCATATTGAAAATTTGTAGTGAAATTGAATCGAGGAAATGCTTCGCCATTAAAACAACAATATTCCACTACAAAGTTACTATTTTTACTAAACGCACACCGCTAACGATGAACAATTTTACGATGACGTCAGTTCTGACGTCAAATATGCGCCACGGTTTTCATAAATCATATTAATGCTATTTACAAGCAGTTTACTTTCTACGAGTTGGATAAAAACATGACCTGCACAGATACTACTCGTACGAGTGAAATTTACAGGTAACCCGTACTCGTATGTATGTGAACGGCCGCCATTGAAATACACGCAAACTCGTGTTTGCCGAAACTAGTATATGGGAACCCGTACAGTGCCAGACTCGTACTCGTGTTTATGTGAACGCAGCCTTAAGACTACGGGTGCTCAAAATCCGGTATTTCCCATATTTCCCATATTGAGTTACGCGCTACCGAATCACTGTGGCTAACAGTAACTGTTGCCAATGTGACATCGTGATAAATGGATATGTCTACACTGGTATCACTTTTTATCCACTGATATTATAAAGTAATGAGCAATAAAAAGTTGAAAACTCACGTTGAAAACAAAACAAACACGCTTACTCAAGAATGACGTCACGGATATTCCATGGTCTCGTTAAGAACCAAGTAGGACCGAATACGAAGTCGGCGGCACAAAGTCATGAATCCTAGCTGTCGCTACGGAAAGCCGGCGGTACGCCGATGTAACAAAACCAGCAAATGCGGATGAGGGGTCAGTTTAGTACTCTTAGGACATTTGCAAATGTCTGTAGCATGTTAATAATAGTAACTACTGCGCTGACACAATTGGCCCTAATGCGCCAAACAAATTTTGGGGGTCGAAACTCGGGACCCGTATTATGGGAAAACAGGTGTTCGTAGGAGTCAGCGATGGTATCGTCGGATAGGACATTGCAAGGTTCTTAATTCTTATATCGTTTAGCCACAAATCCACAATTGCATTTTATTATGTCAATGTTTACGTCACGACAGTCGGGATGAGATGACAATGTACCAGTTACCAGACAGACCGCATACAGACAGAATAGCGTAGCAAAGCAAAGACTCGATCAAAGAGCAGACTGATGAATACAATAATCAGTGTAAATAATGCAGTAATGCATTACAGTAGGCACTGTCTAACAGCGTCGGTAGCCTACGTAACATGACTACGCTCGACGTCACGTAGGCCTACGCGTCAACTAATGATTAATAGACTTGCCCTGCTCGCTCTTTGGTCAGTTCTTCAACAACTAAATCGTGTCAGTTCAGTTCAGTTCAGTTACGTCGCTCCGTACACGCCTGAAGTGCTCGGGCGTGCATGAGGGCTGCGCTGCGCAGGTGCGCGTTGCCCGCGCCGCAGCAGCAGCAGCAGCACTGGCAGTCTGCAGTCTGCTGGACTGCTCACTGCTCAGTTGTCTGTCTGACTGTGTGCGCAGCGTAAGCCTAGTTTACGTACGCAGATTAGCACATTTTCTATCGTCAAAGTTTGCTGAAGGTTGGTATTGGCCTACGCACTGCGCACGCACGTACAGTAGGCCCTATGGTATCAAATGTCTGCCACGACTCGCTTCGTACCTGCAGCGTTTACCCAATGCCCGAAGCCAGTGACGGCGTCGTACGTGGGTTGAAATTTGAGTACTGTTGCTTACAGGCTACAGGATGAAGTGCGGCTGATTGTGGCGATGGTATGTCTGCTGGCTGCAACATGGGTGCAGTTCTTCGATGATGCGGGCAATGGATGGCCGCATAGTGCGCTGCGGTATCAATATCATTAGCGCACGCCAATTAGCTCATTCAGCTGTGAGTTTCGAGACGTGCAAAGCGCTTCGTGAGTTGCAGCCAAACCGCTTCAGTTAGCGGCATTGACGCATCGTTATGTTGACAGATTAGCCTACTGGTAGGCCTATAGGAACTTTTCAATGCCCTATCCGACGGTACCATCGCCTATAACCTGTTCCTCCCTGTTTTCCCAAATAGGGGTCCCGACCACAAAATATAACGCCTGTATTGCCGACCCTCCCCTTTATTCCTAAAATGAGTATACTGACAACCGAACCGAACCCTCATTCACGTTTGCTGGCCTTTGGACACCTGCGTATAAGGTAAGTAGGGTCGGCCTTCCCTAGCGACAGCTGGGCTTCTTGTTATCTCTGTATAGTTGCATGTTGATGTGGCACGTATACAGCTATGAGTGAAGAGGCTGGCGCCGACACTGCTGCTGCTGTCGACGCAGTACATCCCGTCGACGACGATTCGACGCCGATACCGAGTATCGACGCGAAAATACCGAGTATCCGTGACATCACTAGCGTCGACATAGACCGGCTAATGGACGGCGACGGCATTGAACAGTTGCAGCGCGTGCTCAGACAACTTCAAAGACGGACGGACGATTACGTCATGAATGACGTGGTCGATGACGTCACAGGTGATAGTTTAGTCGAAACTTGCTTATGTGTGATGTTACACGAGTCATAGATTAATATGGGAAGCTATATAGTTGGTCGCACTTTTTACAAACTTTTACTTTTAGAGCTGGCTGCAATTAATTTTTTAAAATAGTTATTTTTACAAAAACTAACGACTGATTAACCGTTAATTTCGGTTCAAAACTAACACTGCAGTGGCAATTGCATGTCCCCGGAGTGTCACAGATTTCACAGATCCCTGCTCTCTGGTCTCAAGAAGTTTTTTTCAGTAAAACTGTCGAAGCAAACTAAAAACTGTGAAAATATTTTTGAGGTTCAATAATGATTTTACCGATGCAGTTTTTTGGCGGGGGAACGGACGGAAGCCGGAAGCACGCGAATTTTCAATCGTGTATTACGGGTCTGCATGTGTGCCTGTGTGCAGTGAATGACGTCATCGATGACATAACCACAGACCAGCAGCGAGCCAAGTGTAGGCCTACATTGAGTCTTGAAGATCAGACTTCATCAGTCTCCGCCACGACGTCAGAATCTCTAGCCACAACGATCAAGAACGAGGACGAAGAAACTACTGCACGAGACTATACAGCACAGGACAGCACAACGACTCATGATGATACAGCTGACTGCTGTCGTAAAACACAGGACGGGACGGGCCTTGGTGAAAGTCTACAGCATACAACATTAATTACTACTGCTGCTACTAAAACGCAGGACCGTACAGATCCTGACGCTAGCCAGCTGGCTGACGGGGAAGACCTTGGATCACAGGATAGGACTGCTGGTGGCGATGCAGAGTATAAACCGCAGGACAAGACGATGGGTCCAAACGCCAGCCATCTGGCGCTGATACTGAAGCTACAGCGTGACATGGCGACGATGCAGTTACAGCTGTCGAACCTGCAGGATGCAATGCGTACTGCGAACACGACGCTACAACTGCTGCTACAACGCGCATTCGCTGACGACCAGTAACACTAACTCAGCCTGGCCATCCCACCGTGGCTACTGGCTAGTCACACGCTGCAGCTGCCTCAATACCATAGCATTTACTGTATAGCCCCGATAAGCAGCTTACATAGTACTAGGGATTGCAATCCCGGGATCTTGAGTGCTGGAATCCCGGCCTTTTCCGCCAGTCCCAAATCCCGGGATTGGCAGTGTCCCAATCCCCGGATTTGTAGATTACAAAAATTCATTAAAATTGTACTTTTTGGAGTGTTAATTATATGCGTGCTAGTCCTATAGTCATGCGTGCCAATCCTACTCCTTGCTGTACACTGTAATTTGTATTTTGACAGCCACAGTCACCCCAAAAATATACTAGATAAAGAGATCACTCCAAAATACCTTCCGTATGGGCCTAGTTACATGCTATGCATGAAAAGCCTATTGAGGATACCAAGATACCAAAAACGACCAAAACGGGATCCGCGATTATATATTTCTTAATCTTGGATATTGATGAGAATTCAATCCCGGGATTGCAATCACTACATAGTACAGCTCAGAGGCATGTATGAATTGTTATTGTACAACTTTGTGCAAATGGGAATTAAAGTCTTAAAATGACGTTTAATTTAAAACATGCAAAAACGTTTAAAAGCTAAAATTTCCCATCACCGATGGTTCGTTCGCCGAAATTTTTCTCGTCACGGTTTGTGTAAAAGTGGAGTGTTTTAAATGTCAACCTACAGTGCAGGAATTCTGTAATAGTTTGAGACATTAGACCTATGCGTCTGTCGGAAACACCGGGCACATCGAGAGGGGGGAAAAGGCGGGGGAAAGGTCCTGTAACAGTAGTCTGGTTTTTACGTGCTAAAGCAGCTACTGCTTTCAGTGCGTCTTAGCCATCGCAATTCTGTCTGTCTGTCCGTCTGTCACGCGGGTGGATCACTCAAAAAACGGTGCAAGCTAGGATCACCAAATCTTCACCTTCGGCTGCCCGGAAGACTCAGTTTCAGGAACCGTAAAGCTTTTCCATAAATTCGAAGGCAGCTGAATGAGGGCGCTAAATAAGAGGGGGTGGGATAAATTTGCGATTTTTAGCCAGTAAGTCGCTGTATCTCAGAAACGGTGCGAGATAGGGCCCAGGTTACTATTAATCACTAATAGGAAGTCGTACACTGGCTCTCGATTGCCACCGAATTCAGTGACCTCAGATGACTGTGAACGGCAAAATAGGGGTTTTTATAAATTTTCTTGACAATTTCGGGCTGCGACACAAGTCTATATCATTCATAAGGTGGCGCCACGCAACTATCGTTATGCGATACAGATAGAGAATTTGGTATTTGTATATTAACTTAGCGTGAACACCCCAATTTTCAGCTAAACTACTGAACTGCTATAGGCTTTCGTGAGCATTAGCTCAAATTTCTTGTTGAGACACAGTGTAATATATATTCAGGTGAATAGCAAAAATCACTATGTGCTATGGCAGCAGTCGTTTTCTTGCACATTTACTGTGATTAATTGCCGCAACAGTTACACAGTGCTGACTTATCGGGACCATTCTATATTACATGTGTACAGAAAGTAAACCGGAAATTAAGCCATAACAATGCCGTGAGATCATTTAGTGCATATTATTCAGACTGAAACCACCAAAACTTGACTATGAACTGAAAATCGCATGCAAGCATGCACACAATAACGTCATCGCTTGCCAAAAATGGAACAAAAATAACACAAAAACGTATCATCAGCAGGTGACGAAATGAAGCGAAATAATAATTGCAACAACAATTATGTCAACGGAAATAACACAGCTTCAACGCGGTACAACCGCCAGGGGCGACGAACCCCATTGATCTAACTTACTTCATTCTCTCCTTTTCACCTCTTTTACCCTTTCTCCCTTTCCCTTCCCGCCTTTTCGGATTTGATCAGAGAGGATCATTCGAAAATCAGTTGGGGGATCTTGGAAGCGGTTAAGCTCCTTTGCTGGTAATGGGTGGGAAGTCACAGCTAACATCTGTTTTGGGCCTAAATGCATTTGGAAGCAAACCAGTGATAAAGTTGACACGATTCAACTTCCAAATTGTATCAGGTTAAAGAACCTTCCCCAGTGCCAAAATGGTGCGTGAAAGCAACTGCATCAGCCCTCTCCCCCCCCAAAAAACTGTCTCACTGTTGGACAATTTTCAATAGAAGATCCAACAATCTGGGGACAATCCCTGGACCCAGTGGGCACAGTTTGTGCCCCCTGAAAAATAAAGCAGTTTTGTTAAGGGCGTATGCAAAATCACCATCAGCAGAAGCACTGCTTTTAGCTCAAAATGCACCGCAAACCATTTGGAGACAGGGCTCTGCCTGGATCCAAGAAAAAGGAGGGGAGAATAGGCAGAGGGGAATTTGAGCCCAATTTTGATTCTAGATTTGGGGGGACAGAAGGCACTGCTCCAAGGTGTCAAAGCCCCTTCACATGACAACTGCACCAACAACTAAACTTGCACTTCGACTTAATGAAACTGAAGCCCAGATTGCATTTGATATTTAGATTTGCTGTTTACCGGTAACTCTGTAACAGCAAATCCAAAACAAACATCCTACAAAATACAACCTATATTTTTTTCATTTATTGACTTTCTGGCAACGGCAGGCCTGACGAAAGCCACAGCAAGGCCCAGGAAACACTTTTGCGGGGCCTATAATATGGGATGGTGTTTGGGGAGTGGGCTAGAATATTATCAATGCATTCACTCATCCTAGAAACAGTCAGATCTGTTGACGATCAGTTCTGCTGTCACAACAAAACGTAACCAAAATTAACAGCTTAAATAAGTTGCTTCATCGAGATTGATTTTAAAAATATAATCAGTACCAGCCATAATAACGTTGAATTCAAATGGGTTACTAGTTCAATCACTGACTATAAAGTTTCACGACATTACCACATCAGCCAGAAAGCGTACACCAAACCCGTAACATTTCAAAAATGATGTCCAACAAATCGAAGCAGTGGAGAGCGGCTTTAAGTCTAACGTCACTTGAGCATAACGACAATTGCCATAAATAACACGCTCAGAAATTAATACACGGAAAAACCATCATCATCACACGCGTTGCTATAACAAGGCTGTACCGTATTTGGCTCCAAACAAAATGTGGAACTGGTTCCAAGCTCCAGCCATTAATAGTTTAAGTTGTTTTTCAGGTCTGTGCAGGATTTACGAAACTTCAGTCACAGTATGGCACATTGCTGCAAGGCTGGTTTTTTTCCTATAAACAGTCCACCGAAACCATCCCTCTACCTCACGCAGCATTTTAAGATATGCATGAAACACTAATGCCTCCGAAATTCAGTGGTCAGTGAATTTTGGCTGATCTGTTGATACTGACCAATGAATTATCAAAGGCCTAAAAACTCTAGGGTACAACTCATCTTGGCAATGGAAGCACTCAAGTTGGTTGGTGCCACCCTCCCCCCCCCGTAAGGGTGCCTGGGTGTTGTGCCCCAGAAGTTGTTCAAAAATCAATGCTGAAACTGCACATATTCTTCTAGCTATCAGTAGAGTTGATTTTAGTTGTATAAATAGTCTGATTTGTGGTTTGTTCTTCCTCCCAGAAGAAATCATCCTCATATGCCAGGCAACTCATATGCCAGAAAAGAAAAAACAGCTTTTAGGCCTCGTTGAGAGTTCAGGGGACAAATTAGCGGGTTAAAGCATTACACCACATACTTTAAGCCAATCATCAAACAAGTGGCAACACAGCAGTGGGAGGAGGCAGGAGGGAAAAGCAATTCCCCCAATTCTGCGCTCTCAGAAAATTGTTGGAAAATCTTATTCTTGTCAGAAAATTTTTTCCCTGAAAATGTTCGGCCAAAAACCCCCATTCTGTGGAAATTTAGGGGGAAAAAGCAAAGTTTTGAGCAAGCATCGAAAATTTGCATCTGACTTTCAGAAAATTAAAACTTCCTGCCCTGTCTGCTTTCTAATGCTGCTACTAATCTATGGATTAACAATCCAAGAATTTCTGCCAAATCCGGTTCCAGCTGGATTTAAGAGAACAGAAATCCTGTATGGCCATAGCTGCAAACCAACTAGAAGTGAAAGCAAAATGATAAATATAGTAACAAAATTAACAGCGGCACACAACATGGTTGTAAATCGTACCTTTTGGTGACTTCGTTAACCACGAACACAGAAATATTCGAACATATATACACTCAAGCCAGTGTAAAGTACCGTATAACTTCTGACATGAGCCGCATGGGTCTCATAATACAGGCTGGAATATCTAGATGGTTCTAATAGTGTGCCCGTACTGAAAGTACTATGGTTTGGCAGGTCACTGAAACGGAGTACAACTGGCTGAGCCGGCATCACAATGTTCATTCTTTTACATCTTTTATAGGTAACCAAACTCACGCCAGCTAATATATGTCAAAAAGGTAAAAATTAACTACAAACCCAGGTACTTACCAGTGAAAACTGATTACCTGCTACACTAAAAAAGCAGACTAGAATTTCAAAAATCAGGCCTAATTATCAAGTGCATAAATGCATGTAAATCAACGCACTTGGACATTAAAAGTAGCGCAGTTCTGCGCTGAAGATAAGTTTGGCCTATTATGCTCATTACAGAGAGCGTTGTGAGGAGGACAGCAGTTTTGTTCAGGAGGGGGAGGTTAAACCCCAATGCTTGGCAAATACATTGTGTTCGGTAAAAAAGTAAACCCCTGGACATTGTACAATAAAAATGTCAAATCTGAACGAATCTAAATATAATTTCACAGACTTAATCTGCAATAAATTGCTAAAGTGACCACAAAAGTTCGTTGAAAAACATTGTTTCTTAGCGAAGTTATTAATTGTTTAATAGTGATAGCAAAATATCTCTATTACCAATATGGTGTTACATAAGTAAACCACTGAACATTTCCGTAAACAAATCAGATTTTGGCAAAATTCTACGTCAACAATGTATCGTCTAATGGCAATCAAAGTGCCAAATTTCAGTTAAATTTACCAATGCAAACTATAGTTACAGTGACTTTTGTGAGGTCACCCCAAAACGTGAAGTGTCCAGTACTAAGCAACCATTTAATAATCACGACAGCATCTGTGGATTGCTGGGAAATTCAGCAATAAACTTTTTAGCACCACACTTTCTTTTATTTCAACAGTTTAATTATAACGCGATCATCTGCAGAAAATACCACATTGTTATTGTTTACATTGATTGCATCAACAAATGTCACTTTCGATCGAGCGACTGCAGTAGGCTATGTAACACCATATTGGTAACTGAGATATTTTGTTATCAATATTCACTTATTAACCACTCCACTAAAAATAACATTTTTCAATGAAATGTGATGAATAATTTAGCAATTTACTGGAGATGGAGCGTATTAGATTTTATTCAAATTCATTGAGATTTGACATTTCTATTGTACAATGTTTAGGGGTTTACTTTTTACCAGACACAGTGTACATCCCAAACCTTAATGGCTGGTTATGGCGGGTCATCACCAACACAGGGTAGAGAGGCAAAGCTGAATACCAACCGGCTAGCTAGTGCATCGAAACAGACTTCGAAAAAGGTGCCAGATTTGGCAGAACAGTTGCAGCTCATAAGGTGCATGCAGAGCGATGTAACTGAACTGAACTGACGCGGTTTAGATTTTGACCAACTGACCAATGGGTAACCAGGGTGAGCTCATTGGTCATTGGCTGACGCATTCGTGAGCGTAGTCACCTAGGCCACCAATGCCGCTAGATGGTGCATTACTGCTCGCCCAGTTCGTCAAAAACCAAACCGTGTCAGTTCAATTCGCGACTATATGTAGGTTTCAATGCTAACGAATTTGCACAAGTGAAACAACAAAATACGACAAAATGAAACAATTGCATCGTGCACATTCTATCGCTTAGCACCACCAGCCATGTCACGTGGCATCAAACTGCGATGCTGCTGCTGGGAATTTCCAAGCTTGGACTTTCCTGTGCCAGCCGAGTTCTTTCCATGTAAAGAAGTGGCAGCGCTGATGACGGTTTTTCCACAGTTCACAACACGTGAAGATTCCACGCCGCCGGCCTTGCCGACAGAGTTCAACAATGGTGCCACCGGGGAACCCCTGGGGATATCTGTGGAGGAAATTTCTGACGTGGGGTTTTCCGGCGGGAGTAATGATGTGCCATCGGCTGCCGCGGTGACAGCAAGCAGAAGTAACTCTTGCACGAACAGACTTCTGTCTGCTAGTTCAGACTCATGCGACTCCTGGTCTGACTCCGTCGAGAACACGTCACCATTACTACAACAACAACAACAACAGAAGTAATAGTAGTAGTAGTAGTAGTAGTAGTAGTAGTAAACAACTGATCTGACTCCATCAAGAAAATGTCCGATCCATGTAAAAATAGCAGCTACAGTACTACATTCACTGTCGCCATTTATTACTACTCAGCCCGAAAAAAGCATACATCAATTCATCACCCCACAGAAGGTAGAAGGTAGATTCAACCAGAGTGCTTGGTTATATACAAACCACATCTTAACACAGGACAGGTAACATATCTATTAAAATGCAACCATGCTTTTCCTACAAGAGATCATTCAAAACAATCCATCCACACTGCAAGACATTGCTGATCAAACATTTAGGTCCGGTTTTTCCATGCACATTTGATGGCCGATCAAATTGATCTCCGATCAACTTCGGTACTTGATCTGAGATCATCTCAATAACCGTTTTTCCATCGCCAATTAGCAACTGATCGTCCATCAAATCTCCCATCAAGTTGATGGCCGAATATTGGCGGATCAAGCCAGATAATTCACGATTAAACATGGCCGACCTACAAAGTTTGTTGTTATTCGTAAAGTATGAAAAGTTATCTGAACGCAGAGAACGTGTTGTGTTACCGCGTAACAATCCGTTTGACGAGTATGACGACAAGAAATTTCGTGAGCGGTTCCGACTGTCGAAGATCGCTGTCGTGAAGTTAATGGAAAAGGTAATTATTAATCGATACACACACACATAAGTCCTACTGCTGTCAAAACGCCAACCCTTTTTGTAAATAAAAACAATAGAATAGTAAACACCTTGACCTAATAGCCTGAGCTGCCTGCACTGTCACGCCCACGTGCCGCAGTCAATTTGCATAACTAGAGCCGGCCACTGTTGGCCAGGGACCTGCCCGCGCATAAAAACGAAACTGGTGTGTGCGCGCAGGCGCCCTGTGGGAAAGTCCTGGCCGCCAAGTAGCCTGAAACCGGAACCATGGCATGTGCACAATCACTTTCCGCCA
>Ga0209367_1004427_pt1 | contig 19356 bp, 14 predicted proteins | sample WorMetLIZISLAND2_FD_187412 | JGI IMG/M metagenome (GOLD analysis project Ga0209367, IMG submission 187412) | Marine gutless worms symbiont microbial communities from Max Planck institute for Marine Microbiology, Germany - Olavius geniculatus... ...
GACAATAGTTGATGGTTGCCGGTTCAATCGCCAGAGGGACGCTGATCCCGCCGGCCATACGATAACATGCCGCTTCGTGCCCAAATAACGCGGTTACCACAGGCTGGCGTCGGCGTAACAATTCATTATGGGCAGTCTGCTGGCCTTTGTCGCGACGCCGCTTAATCGGCGCGCTTGCGTCCGACGCTGTACTGATGAAAATAGATGTTTGCAGGTTCCGGATGCTGTTGACTGGCTCGCACCGGAAGCGCCGGCTGCCATATTGTATTTGTTGGTCGGCGACGAGTTGACCACGTGATCACTGAGCACGTGATCACTGCTCGCGCCAACGAACCCACGTGATATGCCGATCTGCGACACCGTCGCCGAGATGTCTTACCGACCAGCTGCCAAGTTTTATTATATTAAGCCTAAGTGTGCATGTTGTGTCGTTATATAAATTCAATAGCAAACAAGATTATATAAGGACTAAGTTACTGCTTATGAATGAACACATTTACTGATCATAACTAAATATTAGCCTATTATTTATTGTTTTTTTATGTTGTATTATATTAATGGATTATTTTTTAATTATGTCCCAGTGTTGTCCACTCCATAGGACCATGGACGCCATGTTTGTTCTGGCACACTGTCGGGCTTTTGACAGTCTAATCTAATGTGATCTAAAACAATTTGTTACATCGTCAGCAGTCATGTCAAACTGACATTGTGAATCGGAAGCGCTGTGATGACGCCGACCTGTCCTAGGTGGGGTAAGCGGTGCACCCCGTTAGCGACCCCAAAACGCCGCGCAGTATAAGCTTAAGCCATCGCCGGAATAATGTTTTACAACTCAGAACTTCTGACTACTTTTGACTCCATCTTCTTTAGGAAACCTTGACCTGTCGACGAATGCTTGCTACTGTCACTACTGTGCATCGTTTGTATATGGCGGTTAATTCGGCGCTGCGTGCTAGCATTTGAGTTTGACCTGATGTAATTTATTGCCACCCATGTTAACAGCTATGTACGTTGCACTTGATCGATGCCGAATCTCACTCTGTGGCAGCCTGCGCACTTGCCCAAAAATAAATCACGGGCGTCGGATGACTTAAAGTTCTCTCGTCGTGGGGCATATAACATTTTACACCGATGTCATTGCCAGGGATGTGCACGAGACCTTCTGAGCCGAGACCGAGACGAGACGTTGCAGCTTCCGAGACGCTGGCCGAGACCTTGAAGCTCCCGAGACTCTCGAGAGTCTCGGGAGCTTTAAGGTCTCGCCGAGGCGTTTTCCGTGACATATGGTGAAACATATTGACAATGAAAAATAAATTGAACGTATTAATTAACTCGCACCATGGTAAGCGCTTTCTATTTGTGATATTGTGGGTTTTGCATTTTATTTTGACAATTATCACTGAATAATTAACAGCTTGCTCTATAAAGAATTGCAACTGCAGTGCCGTAGACATGAGCCATTATGTATATCGCAATTTGCAAGCAAATGAAATTGGTAAACTACAGCTGATTATAGCCTTGTACGTTGTCTACATTTGGCTGATAGTATTCATTCTGACATCATACACTTTAGCTTCATTGCGACTAGGTCATTTTATGACTAAAAAGACTGACATGAAATAAATGAATCTGCTTTATGATAAATTAGTAGATGAAAGAATAAAAACACTAAACGAATATTGTCTAAGCGACAAATGTCATGCTGGTTAGTATCGCTCTAACTGCAGATACAGACGGCGCGCGCCTGCACAAAACGTCTCGACGAGACGCAATGGCCCGAGACCCGAGACGAGACCTACTGGGCCGATACCGAGACATATTGTACCAAGACCGAGATGAGACCGAGACGAGACGTTAGTACGTCTCGAGACCGTCTCGAGACCGTCTCGAGACCGAGACGTCTCGACCGAGACCACATCTCTGGTCATTGCGCCCGCGACGTTCGTTACTGCAATGCGTGATCGGCTGCTGTTTATTTAAAAATATATTTATGTTTTTTTCTGGCCGAAATTTAACTGTGTTCCGCGAGCAGTTTGACCAACTGGAAGAAGAAAAAACGCAACATCCGTAGCAGTTGCATTCAGCCGTGATCAATCTTCTTAATTTCTTTATTAGAAAATGTCGGCGCGCCGGTTTTTCTGGTCGTCCGTAAGCTCCGGTGTCCGGGGCGCGTTCTAAATCTCGTTCAGATCAACATCAAACCGGTGTCCCATTATAAGATCATCCCCAAAAAAGTCTCCCCCGGCCGATAATTTATTGGCAAAAATCCGCCCTGTCTGGCAGTCGCCCGGGCGGGACGGATTTTTACCGGTAAATTGTCGACCGGGGGAGACTTTTCTGGGGGTGGGCGATCCTACAATGGCAGACTTTTTTTATGGGGCCGGCGATATTTTAATAAGGGAAAACATATCAAATCTGTGATTCTTGTGGACAGGTTTAATCATCGCGTGCGTGTGCGTCGATATTAAAGCTGACTTCACAAGCTTCGCAAGATGATTAGATTTCCGACGTCGTCGCTTTCGGCGCGCGGTGTACTGACGACAAAGTTTACGTCACTCCCGACTTCCGGTTCTAGCTGCACGGGTTAATGGGAACGAACCAATGGCTTGATGCAGCAAACTGCAGTATATACGGTTACTTTCTCCGTTGGATGTTGCGACTGACTTGGCTAATGGAAGCACGCAGCTCGATTTTGCTGCTTCGCACCAACGAACACTTTCGCGGCGAAATTTTCACACGCTGTCACCTGCGTGTAATATCCTGTAAGTAAGTAACAAAGCAGGTACAGACAGGATTCAAACACAGCCGGAGAGAAAGAGAATGGAGGCAGCAGAGGGAGACAGAACTGAATCGAGGCAATTTCCGCGGTCTGTAATCAAGCTTCAATTACATCAAGAAGCAACACAAAGCAGTTGCAGTAAAGATCACACAACTGCAATTACTGCAATAAGAGGTTTTTAGCTCTAGTGGCAGTCACTGATAATAAATATAACAACAATAACCGAATTTATACAGCTTTTAAAGCAACATTCATGATATTACGCAGTTTCCGGAATACCTGTGCATAATAGAGTGTTTACACGATCCAGCAAACGTCCAGCAAACGTCCGGCAATTAGCATGTGTATTTTGAATACATTTGCTGGAAGTTTGCTGGACGTTTGCTGGATCGGGTAAACACCCTATAAAAGAACTATACTTTGTTGTTTCAAGATCATCCAATAGATTATTTTAATTAATAATTCTTTCCGACGGTATTAACGACATCTGTGAATCGCTAATCGTTAGAGCCGATACATGTACAACTGGATTGGTGAATGACGCCGTCTTAATCAGGGTACACCAGCCTTCAAGTTCGGCGGCGGCGTTAATCTCAATTTCTGCAGCACGCCAGCTCGCACGCGACGCCGTAACAATTTGCCGATAGGTGCGCTTTAACGTAATCCGTCTGATCACGTGACCGTATTTAATTACGGCCACCTGCTCTTACCTGCATGCAGTCCGGTTGCAGTCCTCCTAATCCTTCGCTACTGCTACGTTGTAAGCCTTATTGTCGAGTCATGTCGGCAAAAAAAATAGATCCCTATTCTTCGCTGGTGGAAAAGAACAAAAAGTATTCACTAAGCTCCTTTATACTGCTCTGTGTACTGTCTGTGTTCTTGAAATACATGAATGAAGCGTCATGAAAAGTGGCAACAGACAATCGGCAACTGCCCCTTTCTAAATATTAGCCTGTCGGGAAATTTTCTTTTGGTCGGAACATTTTAGGAACAAAATTAAACTTTCGAGCACCCATGGTATTCTTTGTCAGAAATTTGCCACTCATGTGAAAACTGTCGGAAATTTGAGGCTAACTGTTAGAAACTTGCAACTTCTTGACTCCCTCCTTGACTTTTACGCTGGAAAGCAGCTACTGCTTTAGCGCGTTTTAGCCATCGCAATTCTGTCTGTCCGTCTGTCTGTCACACGAGTGGGTCAGTCAAAAACGGTGCAAGCTAAGTTTACCAAATCGTCTCCATCGCTTTGCCTGAACGACTCTAGTTTCAATAACCGTAAAGTTTTTTCATAAATTCGAAGGGGATCACTCCGAACGATGGCGCTAAATGAGAGGCGGTGGGCAAAATTTGCGATTTTTGGCCAACAAGTCGCTGTATCTCAGTAACGGTGCGAGATAGGGCCTAGGTTACTATTAATCACTAATAGAAAGTCGTACACTAGCTCTCGATTGGCGCCGAATTCAATGACCTTGAATGACCTTGAACTCTAAAATAGTGGGCTTTATGGATTTCTTTGGCGATTTCGGGCTGCGACACAAGTCTATATCATTCACAAGGTGGCGCCACGGAACTATCGTTATTCGATCCAGATAGAGAATTTGGTATTTGTATATTAACTTAACGTAAACACCCTAATTTTCAGCTAAACTACTGAACCAAAACTGCTATAGGCTTTCGCGCGTCTCGTGAGCATTAGATCAAATTTCTTGTTGTAACTCACAATGGCGCTGAACTAAGCAGATAGGCTGAATCGCGAACATGGCACGAAACGCAGCTGAGCTGAGTCATATTATTTTCGCAGCTTTATTTTCCATTCGTTGTTGGTTTCAAACAACGTCGTAAAGTAAGTATGTAAGTATAGCGTGGATTTATGTAGCAAATTTCTTTTCAAAAAATCCGTGCTGGTCGCAGTATAGTCTTGAGGCTCAACGGGCTTGTTATGAAACGGTTTATAGCTGTCAAAACCACATGCTAAACCTCTGAGTTCCAGTCACTAGACATATGTCATGACTTGCAGAGTTCAGTTTTTAATGCTGTCTTTTCTTCGCAATGTGTTTTGGGATGAAACGATGAAAGATTAAGATCGATTAAGTGTGGGTGGCATAGGCATGTCCAATTAACGTTTATTAGCACAGTCTACGAATTGATCAGCCAACATCATTCGTTAGATGATATTCTTCCAATCAACTGTCGCCTTTGAGACTGCACATCGCCTCTGATCGTCATGCGTTTTGTGTCACAGTATGGTCAAATGTGTCTCACAATCGCAGTATTTCCAAGAAATTATTATTGACACGACGCATATCCAGATGCCGTCAGGCCTACCTTACGCTCGTCCGTTCTTTCGTTCGTGTTAGCATGATGATCACCACTTCTCGACTGGGCAGAGAAAGTAAGTCGGCCGTGGTAAAATAGTCTCTTCACAGGTGGTCGCGATGTCCAATAACTGGCCACGCACCACGTACAAAAAGAAGCTTTTACGGTTACCCCTAGCAAGCTGCATATTGATGGCGCCGTTCTGCGTCTAAACCTGAGCGGCTGCTGCTGCTGACGCCGCAATCACGACATGGCGACGTAAATTGGGCAACCATTCCCCTTCTCATGGGCTATTGTCAGCTTCATGCGTAAAAGCAAATACTTGCAGATACTCTTCGATCGCAGCCATTTGCCGCCGAACAATTAACCATGAACCAAAAAATTTACCGACTTGTGACAAAATTTTTTACTCACCGTGAATATAGTTTTCACAAATTGATGAGGTAAATTTGGAATATAGACACAATGATGTCTAGGCAGGCAAGATATTGTGGACTTTTCTCTCGAGTGAAGGCGTTATCTTATGAGACAATCGGCAGTGACTCCAGCAGCATGCAAAGCGTTCATCTTCGCTGTTCGGTCAGCCGAAAAATCTGCCAATAATAGCGACGTTGTATTTAGAATGGTAGTATCTCAGACCTGCCTGGAATGGAAGGAGTTGGTACTGCTTTGAAGTTGATGGTTTTTTTAACAGCCTGTTTAATTGGCGCTAACGATACTACGCCAACGATCACACAGTAATCCCGCAAAGTTGGTCTATCGTTTTTTAACACGATGTGAAATTTTTAGTAAACTAGCTTTTACAATTTTATTAACACTCGTGCAAAATTTTGGAGTAAAATTTTAGTAAACTTTTTGCACGAAAAAAATTGTCAAGTGGCATTTTTATTAACTTTGTTCGGCAATAAAGTTACTGATTTTTAGTGATCACGTAATCACGTTCACACAAATGAGCAAAAGACGCATGACGTTTGCATATATGTTATCCAACATTATGTTTTTGCTGAGAATTTGACATCAATGTTCGTTGTATCGCAAAATAACATTTTTATCAGTTTCAACGTTGTACAATATAATAAACAGTTTGTGACTATAAAGCAGCTGGGCGTATACATAGATCACTAATTAGGCCTACGTTTGTGATTTTGGTTCGGTGATTTCGGTAGTTTTTTTTGTAATTAGCTATTTTAGTCGTTTTTGGATGTTGCAGATGAAAGCTATTATGTTTTTAACTGATCAGACAGTGGCGTATAGGCTGTAATAAAAACTCAAGACTGATCGGATAATTATTTTGCTGCGTGTAATGGGATCACAGAATGCATAATGACGAGGAACTTTAATCGCCCACAACAGAGACACAGTAGTACAGTACAAAGATGCACACTAGAAGATAAGCTAAAATACTATATGAAAGAGTATTTTTAGATAGCAAAATTCGTCAGTCAGTTTAGTTCAGATTTTATTCTTAAATGTACAGAATGTACACATTCTGAACTGCTTCATTCGTGGAAAAAGTGGGATATCTAACGCGTTAGCAACGTAGTGATACCAGTCCAAGACCTGAATTAACAATATCATATTGGCGTTTGCAATCACTGCTAGATACCAAGACGTGCTATAATAATTCAGGGAAAGGGAAAAAATATCGCAGTGTTCCGACAGCGTCATGCAGTGTCCGTCGTCCAGCCACTGTGCACTGTGTTCATTAAGTGTTAATAATGGGGTACACGATCCAGCAAACGTCCAGCATTAGCACGTGTATTTTGAATACATTTGCTGAAAGTTTGCTGAATCGTGTAAACACCCTATAACGGAACAGCTAAACGTCAGTCCTACCGAGGCGCGAAGTATTCAGGCGGTTCAAACATCAACAAACCGGGACCCCGAGCTCTCGAGGGCCCCAAGCGGGGGCCACACAAAATAAAAGAAAAAATGATAGACATACTTACTGAAAAATTAACACTAAGACCTAAAAAATTTTCGTCCGTTTCTAAATCATGTCACGTGTCGCAAAAAATTATTCGACCCGCAGAAATATTTCGGCATTTTTAATTTTGCTTTGAAAGTTTTACTGACCAACAATCTGCTTCATATTTAGTCTGTTATTTAAATCTTTATTCACCACACTCGTAAAAAAAGCAAAACAAAAGCAATTTTGAAAACATGAAAAGCACTTTACTTTAGTAGTAGTACTTCACTTTAGTTCTCGTGCGTAATATGCAGTATGTCAATTTGTTTTTATGAGTTTTTATGTAGAATTACGCAACATGTCATATAATCTGAATAACAATAACATTTTTGTCCCGTTTCTACTTTTTCACCAGACTGCGACCGGAAGCAAAAACAACATCTACAGTTAAAACTTTCGGCGGCTGGGGCAGCTTATTACATAGCTTTCCCGTCAGTCCCCTTGGCTGGTAGGGGACGAGAGGAAAGATTCAATGTCCTCGTCTGAAATAAAAACCCCACCTGGCTGTCAGCCTTTCTGGCTTCGTGCTTCGGCCCAGGCTTCAGACCTGAGACCTCGCAACGGAGAGTTTTCATTTCATTTTACTTTTGAACCGTGGCCTTTCAAAGCTTTGCTGCGCCACTGTCGGAATGTCTGCTGCAGCGACAGTCATCGATTGGACGCGAACGATTTCTGTTTAACTAGCTGTTAAGCGACATCAGCGACCGATGGTCCCCGAATTCTACGACGCGCAGTCACTCGGAGAACGACGCTATCAAGACATTCGCGATCCAAGTCTCAAGTTGTCTAAAATTGCGCCGTGCCATACTAAAGTATTTTAGGAGTGCGGGTTTCCCAAAAGTTTCACGTATAATTCATCTAAATCCATTTATAGCTTTGTGATACGGCATTTTCATATTCACGACTTTTTTGTCTTTACACACGCAACGTACAGTTTATCTTAGCACTAAATCCGTTATTATGACAATTTTATCAATATGTTTCGTTTTTTGCATATAGATATTTTAAACCGTCGTCGCTTGTACACCGACTGTTCAAGTTTAAAATAAAGAAAAATTTTGAAAACAGAAAAAAACGTGATAGTGTTTATAACAAATTAAAAACTGTGCACTGTCGACTAATACTTCGCCATTACCGGTTATCCGAGGGGAAGGGGAATGGGGATTGCAGATCTAGGCCTATTGTGCTACTCAGCGCGCAGGTCCGTTCGGTGCCCAAACGCGTCTTGTCGGTGGTTCGTTGTCACTGCGTTCGACCGGAAACTCGATTATGACGTCATTTCCAATCCGTGTCGTGACTCGTCGATATCACCGATGCGACTGCGACTGCCGAGTCTTGAAGTCCAATGGGGTCTTGGAAGAGAGAGGGCAGGGGCAGTTGCCCTTTCCTCTGGCTGCCTCCTACCCTAAACTTTAGGCTGTCGGAAAATTTCGGAAAAAATTTGTTTTTTTTTGTCCAAAAGCGCATAGTTTGGGGCTAAAAACCTTTTATTTTGGAAACATCTAAGGTAAACTCAATGAGACCGGTGCACAAGGCAGCTCGTCAGAACGTTTATGTATGCCAACTAATTAACCTATGAAACTCTTTGTCTGATATGGTTTATTGTAGCTCTTTGGCTGCTTCAGTCATCACTTAATGATGATTAGTCCATGTATCTGTGGTGTTGCTAACTCATATCAGTTGCCATGTCTGTGTAGTGTGTATCTGAACAACTGTTAGTGCTTGTGCTCCGTTGTCCAGCTATGATGATGTCTGTATGTGCACGACTCGAGTGTACCTACTCTGTTCATCAAATAGATAAATAAGTAAATAAATAAATGAGTAAGCTGTACGTTTGTTGCAGACACTCGTGAGCTGTGCATGCACGAGTCGTTCATGGCGCGTTGTGAGTCTGGAAGCGTGGTACTGATGCTGACCGCTGTGTACGGGCGGATGCGGCTCGGCCGCTGCATCCGCGGCGACTACAACGTCGGCTGTTCCACCGATGTGGTCGCCTACTTCGACGCACACTGCACCGGCCGGCAGTCCTGTCATGTCGGTGTCCGCAACCTCATCGACATTCACCCGTGCCAGCGCGACTTCACATCCTACCTGGAAGCATCCTACCGATGCATTCGAGGTACCGCATCGGTGGTGTAAAAATGTTCAATGATTAAAGTGATTAGAGCGCTTAGGGTGACACAACTGTTGGTCTCTTTTGCACGTTAGTGTGTCAGCCGTGTCGGGTAGCAGTAACACTATGTGATTCCATATGGCAGGTGACACTCCGTAGCTTTGAGATGGTTTTTCATGAAAAGCTATACTCTTTAAACGTTTTAAACTTTAATGTTAGAAAGTTCGTGAGAGGGCCCCACATTTTTGCCGATCAAGGCGTAATCAGGTTCAAATCCAGCCGTGTCTAATCGCTGCATTGACTTCATCTTTGTGAGTCTTGTAATGCAGTTTTGTGGTGATTATATGATGATGTGCTAACGCAGAAGTTATCACACGATTATTATTTTCACAAAGTTAACAGTTTGCATAACGTATATGCCGTAGCGAAGGAAAGACAAACACATACGCAGAATAAAATACTGCGTGTATTTTTAAGCGTTTATACAAGATGCATTCCATAACTGTAGCATCGTGAAGAAACACTAAATCAATTAAACAGTACGCGTCATTATTTAATACTTGAACGACATGCATTGCACTGAAGTATGCTATGCTTGACGCTGGGATACAAAGCTGACAGTTCTTTAACGGCAGCCCAGTGACATCACAGGCTGAACGGTAGTTCAAGCCATGTGTTAACGGCAACTTCTCTTTCCTATGGGAAAGCCAAAAATTCGACCCCCCACAGAATCAAAACCTCTGATCTAATTGAGATAAAATTTGGCATTCTATTTTTAACGTATGCGCCAATTTCATTTTAGCGTACTCTACCCGTGTCTCGAACAATGCCATCACACATCGCGGAATATTTATACGACTAGGCTCTACGTATTTATACGCCAGTGTTTCGTTTATTTAAGACACAGCAGCTTCAACATGCGACATTGGCGTCTTTTGCGCATGTGTCCGACGGCTGCTTTCGTAGCGGTCTCGAATATTTCCCCGACACCGTCGTTGTTGAGCGCGGAACACTCGTGGTAGGCCACGGCGGCAATGCGTGCGGCTACACGTTGCCCGTCAGAACTCTGAACCATGAGTGTCTGTCGTCCGTCAACATTCGTCGTCGTTTGTTCGTCAGCTCGCAAGTCAGCCTTGGTGCCGACGACGACGACCGGTACATTGGGACAGAAGTGACGCACTTCCGGCAACCATTTCTCCGAGACGTTCTGCAGACTGTCCGGACTGTCGACGGAAAAGCAGATCAGGACGACGTCTGCGTCAGGGTACGACAGAGGTCGTAGTCGGTCGTAGTCTTCTTGACCGGCCGTGTCCCACAGCGACAAGTCAACCTACGCAACAGAGAAACTTTAAAGTCAAACACGTGACAGACGAACAGGGCAAAAGGGTGTGTATGGGATTGGGAAACTCATCGCTGAGAGCCACCATCCACATGGGATCATACAATGTTATCTGCCACCCGACAAAGGCGAACGTGCCCAGCCATAATCCCAGCAAGACAGGATGGTATTCAATTTACTTACCCCGGAAGGATGAAAGGCTGAGTTGACTTAGGTGGTTGCTTGTATACCAAGATGGTTTATCTGTCAGCAGACAAGCGCCCATACTTGTAGTAGTTATTGCACAATCATTATGCAAGTCTATAAAAAAGCTATGCCATCCCATGATCCGATTTATGCGTCGTCAAATTACGTAAAAGTGATATATCGGACCTTTTGGGCATCCGTGAGCTACTTATTAAACTGAACGGATGACTGACGCTAATGAATAGCAAGAAGACCGATCCTTCTGAAATAACGATAGCCTACGGGTATTGTGAACGACAGCCAACAGCCACTGTGACTGTAATAGTTCTCAGATCGACTTGCTTAGTAGGCCTACTGTTATCATTTACACTGTGTCCGGTAAAAAACGAACTTCTTAGACATCGTGCAATAAAAATACCCAATCTGAACCAATTTAAATAGATTTTTGTACGCTTAATCCCCAATAAATTCTTTAAGCGATTGCCAAATTTCGTTGAAAAATATTATTTCTTACCAAAATTACTAATTGTTGAATATCGATAACAAAATATCTCCATTACCAATATGGTGTTACATAAGTAAACCCGTACATTTGTGTAACTTTAACAAACAATATCTGATTTTGGCAAAATTTTACATCAACAATGCATCATCTATTGGCAATCACAATGCTACATTTCAGTCAAATCTATCTACGCAAACAATAGTTACAGCGGCTTTTGTGAGGTCGCCTCAAAATGTGAAACGTCCAGTATTAGGCAACCGTTTGTTTAAACCTGACAGTGTCCATGGTTTGCTGGGAAATTCCGCAATAAACTTTTAGCACCATACCCTTTCTTTTGTCTCAACAATTTAATTAAAACATGATCGTCTGCAGAAAACACCATTCTGTCATTGTGTACGTTATTTTGACTGCAAACGTTGAGCGACTGCAGTATGTAACGCCATATTGGTAACAAAGATATTTTGTTATCGATATTCAACATCTAATAACTTTGGTAAGAAGTAATATTTTTAACGGATTTTTGCAGTTGCTTCCGAAATTTGTTGAAGATTAAGTGTACGAAACTTTTTTCAGATTCATTCAGATTTGACATTTTATTGTACGATGTCTAGGGGGTTCGTTTTTTACCGGACACCGTGTAGTAAGAAAGAAAAAAGCTATTTGAAATAAAGAAACTATAGTGGATACAAAATTAATAATTAAAGCCAGTTAATTGTGTAGAAGCATGAAAGATCTTAAAACAGCTGCAATGTACCCGGTAATGACTAATACGCCTAACCAAAAGAAATATGAAAAAATGTGTTTAAATTACCTTTTTATTGTCGACTGTAATCTGTGCGACGTATGCGTCGAATATCGTTGGAAGGTAGCTCTCTGGAAACTTGTTTTCTTTGAACACCCACAGAAGACAAGTTTTGCCGCAGGCTCCGTCTCCAACGACCACTACTTTCTTGTAAATTGCCGACATTTCTGCAAGCACAACATAAAACCGTTGACACAAGTGCCACTAGAGAAAATACTAAATGAAGATGTAAAATATAATGACTATTGACTAAAGAAAAAAAAACGGCAAAAATTGAAAATACTGAGCATAAAGCTAGGAAACAGTTTTTTCGGCCTATAGGAAAAACTACATCAACGTATGTCCCGTATAGCCAGTAATCCAGCCAGATTTCCTAAGTTTTTGGAAAACTTTTACAAAACTGTTTACAGAGCATCTTTGATAAATTTTTGCTTAATATTATTATAAGTAATTTATATCGTTTTTTTTAAAAATATAATTAGTGTAAATTCTATTAGCCTATAACACAAAATATACGAGCCGTTTATTTTCAGTAATGATTTTTTCACTGTAAGCTAAACCTGACTTCATCCTTTACCGGTTTAAGCTGCTGACAACGATAGCCAGTCAGGCGGCGTTCACAAAATACGAAATTTAAGAAGCTATAAGCCTAGTGACTCAAAAACTCAAAGAAAAACTTTATCAACACTAGTCACAGAGATCGAGCGTTGTAAACGTTCATTGATACAAACGAGCGCTTCGCATGCATTTATATAGCCAGGTGCTATTTTTAGCAGCACGGCTTCCCCGACTGCACGTCATCGACGAATAGGTGCGTTACCTGTGAGTCTATTTATAGAACTCGTTGTGTGAATTACTCAATACAGACCAGAAAGCTATTGTGCGTTGGCTATGCCGCTCCCTGTGTGGCGGGTGTTAATGGAAGCCAAAATTCCAACATTATACTGCAAAACTGCACCAGCAATTTAAAGTGCAAACTAAGAAATAAGATCCTATAAGATCACTAAATAATAAAGTTCTGCAAAAGTATTCTCGAAGAAACGCAATTAAGAAATTATTACAGTAGTATATGGGTACGTACGTTGCAATTAAGAGAAGGGTAATTTTGCCCTCAGCTGTATATCAGGTTGTGTGCCATCCAGAGATTTATGTTTTCGTGGGTACTCTGTTCAACGGTTCCAATGTCAATTTCTACTGGTGCTTTCTTCATCCCAACATTCAACATGCCGGCCATTTTGGGCCGCCGCCGTCGCGCACCTTTTTAAATGTAGGCCATCTTCAGCGTCTTCTGGGTGATATACCGGTAACTTTCTGCAAGTAAGTGACCTATAAACAGTTCGACTATAAGTTGCGAATTTAATCACAGCAAACTTACTTTGGTGTAATTTAATTTATGCACATAATTTTCGCAATAAATAAAAACGACAATTTTTTTTACTTAATTTCAAGTTATTGTACGAATCAAGTGGGTTCGAGTCCTTGTCACGAAAATAAGAACTCTAGATTCTACTCAAGTAGTTTAGGCTACTGCATGACTCGAATACTATGTCACTGACAGGCCTACAGACTGAAAATAGGAGTTGGAAGAACGCAGTGCCCACCCGCGCTTTCCCTCTTAATTTGACTCCTGCATGTAGTCTATGTAGTACTAGTGTGGTACCGGTAGTCTATACTACCGTTTGTAAATTTCAAAACCTGCAAAAATATCAAATCTGGAGGCGTTTCTTATGTAGAGGCCCGCTTTTTGCAGCACACTAGGCACATTCTTAAATCCTGCATTGACTAAGACAAAATGCATAGAGTCTTATAGTCGGCTAAAAGCATTGTCTATTGATGTGCCTGTCATCCCAGCGATCTAGCGGGGCGTATGCTGCAGTCGAACGGACTCCTTTGGCTGGCTCGTAGCGCCAGAAACAGAGGCATAAACATTCAGCAACGGTCCTACGAGATAACACGTTTCCATTATCGGCATACAGTATCCAAATTTTTGTTTGTGTATTTGGCCCTCGCAGAGACAAAAAACCTACAGATTTTGCGCAACAATTCCTTGCAATTGATGTGGGGCTGGTTTACAGAACGCAGTGGGCTACAGAATAGAACCAAGGGTTTGTAGTTATAGTTGTGCAAAAATGCATGTCATACCATGTCATACCAAACGCTAAAATAACACAATCATTACATTTGCATCATAATGCTGTATTCGACTTTACGCTGATCTAGTCAGTTAGTTGACGCCACAGTCAACCGTCCCAAAACATTTCACCAAAGTCTTTTCATTATTCTATGCATAGGCCTGATCCAACCGACTAACAGACAGGCGCAAAACGTAGACCCTTCGCCTCGACAGCGATAGGCCTATAACATTACTGGGCAGAATCGCTATAGTGCAAGCGATTCCGCCCATAACTACACGTTTCTCCGTAGCGTGGTCTGTCTGTCGTCTGTCATGTTCGTGCACCTTGCTCAAACCGTTCGCCGGATTTAGAGGCCATTTGGCAGATACACTAGCGGGGCCCAATGACGCACTGTGTCAGATGGGGGTAGATCCTTATCCCTGACCACCATAAGAGGGGGATATTTCATTTGGGATGGACCCTCTTCAGACAAAACCTGCAATTGCAAATTGCAGCCAAATCTTTAATCCTATGCTGCGAATGCAGACGAAGAGTTGGTTGAACGTGCCAGGATGATTAACACTGTGACATTTTGGCAGTACCAAATCGTTACTAAATTATATTAGATTAGATTCTGCTTTCTGTCTAATTATTTTGGTGTTTGTTGTTGCTGCTGCTGACAGTTGACGAGCCGGACACTTCATCGTGCAAGTCGCGCGGTCGAATCACTGTGCACGGATCGTCCGGATACCTGTCAAACCTCGCCAGTCCGGCTCCCTCCTCTACCACGACCGTTCAACCTCCGCCGGACGTTGGGTCCGCCAGGCCGGGCAGCGAGTCGTGTCCGTGGACGATCATTGTTCGGCCCGGACAAACGGTCGCCTTGCGAGTGATCGTGCTGCCGTTAGACGTTACGCACGGTAAGACGTCATCTGGGGGACCGCCCCGACGTGCCAGTGACTACAACCAGCCCGGCGTGGGCTACGGCTGCGCGGCGTCCTTTGTCATACGTGAACCTCCGCTTTCACCGACGTCGTCAGAGGACGTCCATGCTGACGACGTGGACGTCGCTGCCGAGCGTCTTCGTCGTCACCACTACAGCGTCTGTGCTCGCAACAGTCGCGAGCGCCATCTTTACACTTCCGCCGGAAACTCCGTCAGCGTCCACGTGACTTCGACACGATTCACCGGCGCCGGACATTCGCACCACGCGAACCGAGTACCAGCGTCATCACGCGCCGTTATACCGCGCTTCATCATCAGCTACGAAGGTATGCTATCCGGCGCGTGCCCAGGAATTTGCTGCGGGAGGGGTGGAGGAACGACACAGAAAGTTTCCAGTGGCTCCGCGGCAGAGCCTTGGTGGGATCTGGTTTCGAAGCTGAAGTTGCATGCTGTTTTGACTGACGAAGTAAGTGGAATATACAAACTATTACGACGGTGATATACGACGGGGACATGCACCGATTAACCTCAGAACGACATTGACAAACGTAACCGACTGATCACTAAATCAATCAGATATGGCGCACATGTCGCAAACGAATCCGATGCGCATAAATCAATCTATGAATAAGCGAATACCGGTGCATAAATAACCATTCTTAATGGGATATAATAACGAGTGAATAGGGCCTATATTCATATCATAATAGCCTAATACTAACTAGAAGGCAAAACCTGCGCGGATCACGTAAAGCGGAGACACGTCGCGGCGACCTAATGCGTTTGCCAGTTGATCTACCGTTAATCTCGGTCTAATCCACTCTAGCCCTGCCCACTGTATTGCCCTCCGTGTGTATTTGCGCCTGTGTGTGTGTGTGTTCCAGCGGTGGGCTGCGCTGACCTCAAAGCTCCGGCGAACGCGTGGTTGACGCGAGCTGGCGAGAACGTCATCATTCGGTGTAACGACACGCACGAGACCTGGTACTTCACGTGTCAGCGAGGTCACTGGCTCGGAGACGCTGGCAACTGTTCCACAGGTCTGTCTGTCCGTCTGTCAGGTTGTCTCTGTCTATCTCTCTGTCGCTTCCGTCGGCTGTGCCGGGCTGTCTAATGGGGTGTACAAACCGAATGAACTGAACTGAAATGAACTTGACTAAACTCATGTTACTCAAATAAACTGAACTGAAAGTTTAGTTTAGTTTTTTCTCTTCGTTCTGTGCGCGTAAATGTACTCGGGATTATAGAGTGGTGAGTGAGAATAGAGACTAATGCATTAGACTTTGCTAACGATTCGCGGATTTTTTTAAGGATTTTGGACCATTTTCTGGGATTTGTTAGGCGCCCACCTTTAGCAAATATAGCAAAAGCTGATATTTTGCAGTGATTTTTTTGCAAGTTAAAAACAGATTTCGATTACGTGTTTTAAGGAATGAAATAGAACGTAGCCCGGAAACCAGTCGATTAAATTTGCTGGCGATCCAGATAATCTATATGAAATCCAAGGGTTTTGGATCTGGACCTCGATCCCGGAAATATGTCAAATAATATATGACATTTTTGTAGGCCTATCGGTAAAACACGCGTCATATTTTGGTGACAATCCGGATCCAAGGTTTATATTATTGCCGCGATTTTTGTAGATAAATTTGAATGGAAATATGACTATCATTTGGGCAGATAGCGCTCCATGCTCTCTATTTTTTCATATTAGTAGGAAAGGGTTGAACCCTACCGATTTCAAATTAAACTTTATAGTAATTTTGCGAATAAGACAATTACTAGTTAAATTAAAAACAGCAAAATTAGTAGCAAAAGCAAACTGTGAGAGACCATAACGGTAGTAGAGACTCAATTAATAAACGTGTGAGATATGACGCGATTAACAAAACAAACGCAGCTGTATGTGCAGGGATGCAGCCATTGCAACATGAAGACCCGATCGAAGACATTGTGTTTCCAACGCATGGTAAGATCATTTTATTTTGGCGTCAAATATTATCACTTTGGACACAGTTTGGTGCGACATGGTTAATCGTATCTGAGATAGTGTTTTACTGAAATCAAATGTGCAAAAAACAAGGAACTTAGCTCCCGTTAAAACAGGCTGCATTTCGCCAGTCACTTAATGGTTACTATTCACAAGCTAAAAAGGTCTACAATGCCAATTATTGTTGAATTGAACGCTGTAATTTATTGCTTCAGCAAAAGCTTGACGATGAACTGGATAAATTGAAAACGTCGGCTTAGATTTGTTGCGATATTATTTTTTATGAAAATTCGTTATTGTGGATTAGTATCTCGTGATGGTCCACGATAAACTGCGCAGTGAAGACAAAAACACGTATTCAAACACTTCGCGTGTCAAGACTTCGGAGATTCAAGCGACAACAGCTGGCCTAGTTACTTTAAACCTTTGTATTTGTTGAACCGTAGGCCTACGAGTATCAGTAAGTTGTTTTTAATGACAGTTGCAGGATATGTCGCGCGAGCGTGTTGAATGTCAGTTTGGCTCAGTTTTCTTCTGTCATTCTGTAGTTATGTTCAACAATAAAATGTGTGTATTGTATGTCGTTACACAGGACTAGTATTAGCCGTGCTGACCGGCATAACACTGGGCATTGCAATGGGAATGATTCTGCTCATCACCGTTCACTGTGCTCGATACAGGTATTAGCTTACCTGTTCTAATTAGACACACGTGATAAGTGTACGGCGAACTTCGTTGTTTGCTATATCTGAATAAACTTAGAGTTATGTCGAAACAATAGCGAATAAACTGTAATAGCCTATAGAAATTAATTCGTCAAGTTGTAACCTTTATTCAGTAGTTAAGTTGTTGACTTTCTGCTGACTTCCTCGGAACGATTTCTGTTCGCCGACAGAGGGATACAGCAGCAGTTGTTGTTTGCACAGTTAGGTAATAAATTGGTCAATAAAGACTAACTTGATAAATTATTACGTATTTTTTACAGGTTATTCGTTGCTAAGATGATGTATTACTGCAAAATCTTGCATAACGTGCTTTAAAATTAGCCATCGATCGATTGATCGTTTGATAAAGAATTCTAAAATCTTTCGAACCCAGCCGAACTGTGCAAATTTGAACTTCAAAAGCCATGGCAGTGATTGTGCCAGATCAAATGTTTTTCAGTGAGAGTTGTTAAAAATTTGTATGAAACTATTTACCGCGTGGCATTGTTAATTTTACCAGTAGTAATGCTTTCAAACGTATTGTCGAACGTGTTCTCTTTATTATGTTCCTCCACTACTACTGTAGTAACCTTGTGCATTGCTGTTTTATCATGAGCTTTGTTATAGGGGACTGTTAGTGCACTTTAGTGCCTGTTAGTCTTGTTCTACTCATGCTCTGTATTTGTTCTCTATTACTGCTAATATCTGCAGATAAATGGAATGAAATGAAAGTAAAAGTGTAAAACAGGTCTCGGTGGCGAAGAAAGCGACGTCGTGCTGGCGGCAGTACGGGTAGCAAGCTGGCTACAAGGTCGCTTGACGGGTCTTCTGTGCTCTACACCAGTGCGCCGACCATGGCCGCATACTTCCGGCGTCGGGCTGCAGCCAGCGGCAGCCGTGGAGCCCTCGATGAGCCGTACCCCGCCCTACTCGTGTCGGGCTCGGCGGACACGTCGGGCGGCAGCGATCCCACAATGCTGCACGAGAAGCTGTACGAGTTCACGTCGTCGGCAGGTGCTGCAGACTGCTACGACGAGTCACGTGACGCCGTGATCTCAGGGTCACGTGACGTCGGCACTGATGACGTCATCGACTGCTGTGCGCGCCACTATCAGTTGATGACTGGACGCGTTCGACCGCCAACGCTGGACACGTTTAGACCTGCGGGCCAGCCTGCCGCTGTCGACACGACGACTGGTGGCGGCTACGGCGAGTGTTGTCCGTTGATGGGCGTTCAACAACGATACAATGGAGCCGCCGCAGCCGTCCTACGCCTCCACGACCGTCACAGGTAAACCGCGGTTTATTCCACGCCCGAGCTCGCATACTGCCCATGTCTACCACACACTGTTTATGTAATGTATACGTTAGACCACAGTCTGGAGTGAGTAAGCTAGTACGCAGTACGAACTTATACTACTCCGGAGACCTGAAAGTGGTCCAACCTAGCTAGACTGCGATCAGATCGCGGGGTAGGCGTGGTGTAGTGGTAACGCGTCTGATCCGATCAGCGAAGTTACTGTACGCCGGGCCCGGTTAATACTGCGATGGGTGACTGCCTGTGGGCAGGTAAACCATCTCGGGATGTAACCAACCG
>Ga0209367_1004429_pt1 | contig 19354 bp, 8 predicted proteins | sample WorMetLIZISLAND2_FD_187412 | JGI IMG/M metagenome (GOLD analysis project Ga0209367, IMG submission 187412) | Marine gutless worms symbiont microbial communities from Max Planck institute for Marine Microbiology, Germany - Olavius geniculatus... ...
AATTATGACTCTGTCTTATACATAGCCAAAGTTATGGCCGTTTTAATAATTGTTTAATTTTCCCCATAGGCCCCATTGTAATTTTTTTTGAATTTTTTGAATAAATACGTTAAATATTAATTTCAAATTTTTTAGCCCCCAAAAGGCACATCCTTGCGCGAAACCGCGTCGTTTGAGCCATCGCGCGCAAAAATCGGCCGAAGGGTCTGACCTGTAGGTGAGTTTCTGAAAAAAAGGTATATGTACAGCTAGAAAAATTTTTGCGTATATTTCACCCATTTGCTGGGAAGCCCCCCTTGGAGAGATTTGCATAAAATTTTGCATGACGGGTCCCCTCGCTGACGTAATCAACCGTGCCAAATTTTATCTTAATCGGTTCCGGGGTTTTGATTCTGTGGGGGGTCGAAATTTTGGCTTTCCCATAAGAAAGAGAAGTCGCCGTTAACACAGGGCTTGAACTACCGTTCAGCCTGTGATATAATAATAATTATGTTACCTTTTTGACTGACGAGTTACGGTAACAAATGCATTAGTCGAAATCGTGCGTTTGAAGAAGACGAACGTTGACGTGTACAGTGCAACACGATGCAGACTTGACGTGACTTGGAAATATTAATCGATCTATAACAGTGATTTAACAATTAATATATCTGTCCGCTGTTAAATGTAATCGGCGACCCGTGCTCTGCTAATAAGCTTTCAACGTACAATGGCCGACGCCGAAGCAATCAGCATAAATCTGAATTAGCAGCGACGTGGCGTGGGAGGTCTGTTACGTGCTTAAATGACGTATGTGTTCAGGAAATGATACAGAGAGCATCGAATATAATATTAAGCTATTAGCAAGAGTGCAGCTGCAGCAGTACGACCGCCCGTTTGATGCATCAAGCGCTTAATGCGACCTCAACATTCGTGACGTCAGCAATGTACGTGCACGAACATTGATGACGTCATCAATACCGCCACAACATGGCCGCCGCCATTTGCTTCAGCATGTGACTAATTTCCGCTTGCCCGCGACAGTTCTTATAGTATATCGATTGCACCTATTGTCCGGCTATACATTGCAATTAACTTATGTTTTTACCAAATCTGCTTATCATTTTTTTCTCTAAGTTTCTGGCAACGAAATTGCGTACATAAATTTGATGACATGCTAATACTGAGCTTTAGCTTTCCGGGCAAAAATACTGCACAACGTACATTCTGTTCAGATGTTTCTAATAACTGCGTGTGCTCTAAGTTTCTAGTTTTGCTGTCGCAGTTTACATTTTATTGATAGGCTACAGTTATGCTGTAGGGCGTCTACGGCATGATGTGTCGTCCGTCGTCGTCTGTCGTCTGTAAAATGTATTGTGGCTAAACGGTAGGTCGTATAAAAGTAACTTTTACACAAATAATTAACCCTGTGTTATAAAACCAAAGGTGCAAAATTTCAGCAATTTAGTGCAAGGAAAACATTTTCAAATTCGGGGTTGAATCGGAAGGAATAGGAAAAATGTGCGTTCTTCAACGGAAAATAAGCCATATCTCGGAAACGGCGAGAGATACGGCCAAGGTTACTATTAATCACCAATAGAAAGTGACATACGCCCTGTCTGATGAAATTAAAATCATTGACCTTGGATGACCTTGAAGATTATTACTGCAATAAGAACAGTGTAGGCTCTAGCAGCGCGTATTCCCTAGCGACAGCTAAACTTTCTTGTTTACTTTCGGCCTGTTTTTACGTTGTCCTCCAGCCGTCGGCTGCAGAATATAATAATGACGTTTTACTCATTAAAAAATTACAGTACTTTCAACTGGCCGTTCGTTCGTCTGTCTCCTCATCTGTCTGTCTTGTACACCAATAACGAAGTGGACGGCCGTATACGATATGTCGGCACTGCCGCCGAGCCGACATATTTTTTATAGTTACATTACGTACTGTTTAGCGACAGACACGTATGGACGTCTGGCATCGAAAAATTTCTAGCTGCTGTCGCTTCCCTCGTTTGTAACAATTGCACCGAAGTATATGGCGTTCACGCTGCGTTATGACAACGAATCGGGATAATTTCATAAAAGCAATCTGCGTCCGGGACGTAGGCCTACGTCGCGATCAAGCACTTCACAGGGCAGTCGTAACCCCGTGCGACGATTCAATCCGCCGACGCTCTGGTCGAACCATCAGATTTGCATCGTAATTCAGTTAGCACGAAGCGTCCAGATGAACTGAGCGTGCGCTGTAGGGGGGGAGCGTTGATCCTCCAGGAAGAGCGCACTGCCGTTTACACGATCAAGCAAACATCAAGCAAACGTCGAGCAATTAGAGCACACGTCGTGCAGGTGTATTTCGAATACATTTGCTTGATGTTTGCTCGATGTTTGCTTGATTTTTGCTTGGTCGTGTAAATAGGGTATAACGCATGGCTTGATATCATAGCTGATGTAGGCCTTAAGCATAAAAAAGTTAAGCCTTGGCCGTGACCTTGGTTTTGGCCTTGAATTCTACAAACCTAGTGCATGTTGCACAGTAACAAAATTACGTCAAAACTTGACCACAGATTTTCTGAGAAAAATATATCACAGCGTAAAACAGACTAAACAGGCATCAACGTTAGTTCGAAAGACAATGTTTTGCTTACAGAAAAACGCACAGTTATTTTCAGATAATCAAAGGGGACATTTCCGAAGACGGCATACTTGCAGACAGAACAGACGGTAACGCTACAGCAGTAAGTGAAATTGCTGAGACACTAAAGAGAGCCGACAGTTGATGATCGGGCGCAGGTCGTGAACTTCACGGCTCGTTTAAGCGATGGGAGATAGTCGACCGACGACCGACGACCGACCGCATCACTCAGCGCTAATGACGTCTTCATCCGCTTGCGATTCATCCGAGCATCGTTCATTGTCTTTTAACTTCTCATCCTTTTCATCATCATCAGCTGCTGCTGCTGCTGCCGATTACTCTGCTGCTATCGATGTACAGGCCGCCAGAATGTTTGCGGCACAAATGATTCTAAGAATTATATTTTGTTTTCGTTTCCTGGATTACTTTAGACTTTAGTTATGTCCAACGACTTTACTTGGCATTTTAGCCGACCGTACTTGAGTAGTTTAACGGTCGAGCTTATAGCGTGATTATCCTCCGTTCGTCTGTCTGTCCGTCGGCTGCATTGTGGCTAAGCGGTAGGTCGTAGGGAAACTTTTACACGACTAATTAGCCATTTGCCTCAAAATTAGGCAAGCAAAATTTCAGCTATCCAGTGCTAGGGGAACATTTTCAAATTTAGGGTTGAATAAAGGCAGTAACAAATTCAATGGAAAAATGGCCATATCTCGAAAACGGTGAGCAATAGGGCAGGTAGCTATTAATCAATAATAGAAAGTGGCATACGTTTATTCAGATAAGATAAAAAAAATCATTGACTTTGGATAACCTAAAAAGTCGTTACGCGCTATTGTGGCTAAACGCTGCGAGGTAAAACCAAGGTTGCTATTGATCACTAATAGGAAATCGCCTACGACCGTTCAGATGAGATGCAAATCATCCACCTTGAATGACCTTGAAGGTAACTGACAACCAGTACGGTCAGCTGAGCTAGCGACAGCTGGGCTTCTTGTTTCTCATTTTATCACCGAATGCATTTTAGTGTTATAGGCTATCTGTATTTATCGTGTTTTGCGGCAGTCCTAATAAACTAAAGTCTGCTTTGTCGTCCGCCCGTTTGTCTGCCCGTTTGTCTGTTCCATACAAGCTGCCGAAAACTATCCAGTTTAAACGGTTAATTAAATGTCAGTGCTAGAGTGAATTGCGCATTTCTAGTTAGATGGTCGCACAATACACGTATGTCGGCACCGGACAGACATTTTTAGTTTTATAGTGTATTTGTGTATCGTTGTGTCTTTCTGTCTTAATTTTGATCCACTATTTTGCTCATACTTTATCTAACTGCTTTACATATAGAAGATGTGCTAATAAAAGCAGTCCACAAGAAACTTTCATATTTGAAAATGTAGCAGTTATGTTCACCAAATTTGCAATGCTTGCATAGAAGGATTTAAGCCGCGTATCTCTCGAGTTTCGTTACATTTTGTTTGATTAAAATCATAACTAAGCCTATTTGCATTTTTTCAATGTGAACAAGTACCGGTAGCCTAGTTAAACTGCAATTTTGACCTAAAATAGCTGCCCTGATATTTTTCTACTGTTCGCATTCCATATTTTAAAACTATGACGCTATTTTCGATGTCATTGAGTTGTTGTGATGTTATTAAAATTTCGGAGAGCTTTGCTTTCGTTGGTTAATGCTTTGCGTCCTATGGTTCGTAGTAAATTGAGCAATTAAAACAAAATGCATATTGAACACTTCGAGTTTACGAATCTTTCTTCAGTAGTGGGCCCAAGTGACAAACATTGCGCTGACACTTTTAAAACACGTCCTATGCATGTGCTATTAACAGTCTGTTACGCCAATAAAAAAATTACACACTGGCTACAAAAACGTGAGACGATCGAGTTGAGTGTTTAGCGAGTCGTTGCAAGGGGCGGATATTTAGTTGTCGAACGACTAACGAGATCGAGAGATTCAGCTGTTTGGTGACTATCAATGTCAGCAGCTGGCGTCAGGGCAACAGGTGTGACATGCTAATGAACTCGCGAGCACCGCGGCACTCATTACTTCGTAGGACATGAAATCAACTTGTAACTAATTCTGTCATCTTCTCAAATCAACAACACAACTCGTACACGTGCCCACAACATGACGATCATTATAACTATACGTCTGTACATAAATAATACGTGTTTACATAGTTATAGGCCTGTGGCCAACATACACCACTTTTTACATAATTTCGCATATTTTTAACATGCTAAATAGAAAACATTTAAGCCTAAATTTTATGATTTACACGAGAAAATAAAAAAAATCTTGTGAAGATTCTCATTCATAGCACAAAAATATTATTTATTAATATATATCTATATACAAAATAATGCACAATAGTCATGTGAAGACTGTTGTGAAATATAACGAATGACTAAATTGTTTGCCTATGCGAAAACTTAAGACGATATATGACATCGTAAAATTCAGACGGACAGTTTTGCTGTTCGGCGTTGACTAAAGCCCGATTTACATTACGCCGACTTTCACCGAAACTTCTTCGCGAAGGTCGTCAACACAAATCATGAAAGTCCATGAATCACGAAGTCTCGGTGAAAGTCGCAAACAAAAATCACGAAAGTCGCGAACACGAACCATCTCAACATGTCGAAATGTTTGTGACAAAGTCCGTAAAAAACCCGTTTGTGTCGTTCTAATGGAATTTAGTCCGAAAGTCGGCGACAAAAGCCGAGGACACAAATCACGAAAGTGCGCTACACAAATCAGGAAAGTCGGCGACATTATTTGTGTCGCGAACTTTCATGATTTGTGGGCTTAAGTTTACGTCGCACCAGTTATATAACAAAAACTTCAGAGATTTCGCTGCTCACGCACGCATTGCAGCTTTTGTGTAATACCCCGTTTACATGATGAAGCAAACATGAAGCAAACGTATTCCAAATACACGTGCACGGCGTGTGCTCTAAGTTTGCTTCATGTTTGCTTCATCGTGTAAACGGGGTATAAGTGAGACTATAGTCATTCGTGGTTGCCAAACAACGGTTCCGTTGTAGAGTAATTACCCAACCGGGTGGCAAAAAGCGACACACATTTATTAGAAATTTTTAAACTATACGTCAATATAATGCCATATAAACTGCAAAACAGCACATATTTATACTGTTTAAACAACTTTTGCATATGCAATGTAAATGTAATCATTTAGTTAAAAATACTTTTACATTTTTTTCGGAACCCCAATGTTTCGCCACACGGACTGTGAATCAAACAACGTTCATCGTTAGCTAATTCAACCATGGCGACGAAATTGCGATTTATTCGTACAAAAAAAAACAAAAAGTTGTCTACATCGGCAGACGACAAACAACATCTGTAAAAAGAATGATACGGAAATAAACAAAAACTGCAAATATAACATATCCAAAACAGTTGAGAACGGAAATACCAAATCGGTGTCACTTTTTGAGCCACCCTGCATGTGTATCACCTGGATCAGCTAAACTGACGACAAAAGAAACGCGTTGTATACGAAGAAACAAAATGAGCGCTATTTCATAAATCGTACGGTGCGTCGTATATACTGAGTGTATAGCGAGCAGCGTTGTAAAAGTGGTTCGTGTTGTCTCACACTGTCAGTATAGACAGACAATCGATGAACGATCGCTGTGCCTCAGACTGTTTTATATGACGCTGATAACAAAGTATTACAGGTGAGACAAAGGTAAGGTGTTTCCGACACCGACAGCGGGTGGCAGCAGCTGTGACTGCTGCTGCTGCTGCTGATGATGATGATGATGGGGAGGTGTGATGATACCGACGTGTCCTGTCGGCGGCGGGGGCCCAATGTCGTAGAACGTCCTCGGGTCGTACGGGCCGCCGTACGTCGGCGACATCAGACGCGACTGTGACGTCGACATGACGTCAGCAGCACCGTTCGCCGAGTTCAGGTACATCGCCATTACGTCCTTGAGCTCGGTGCCGGCTCGCCCGAGACGATCGTAGAACAGTTCGTGGTCCGTCGAGCAGTTGGACTGTACGCTGCCGGACGGACTGTGTTCTTGCTTAACGCTGACACCGGCGCTGGTCGGGCCGTACGACGAGTACGACGGTACGCCCTGATGGTAGTAGGACGAGAAGCCCCCGGTCGCGTACGGGGCGGCGGCGTGGAGCGCGGCGGCGTGCTGCTGGTATGCGCTCATCTGCTGCTGTACCGACTGGTCGTGGATGTATCCGTTAACGCTGACAGCCGCTGCAGCTGCCGCTGAGACCGGGCTCATGACATTGTACTGGTAGTGATAAACGTCGCGGTGACTGAACGGTGTCGAGGACCCATGCAGCGGAGCTAAAACACTCTCTCCGCTACTGCCGACCGCCCCGCCACCGCCGCCGCCCACAGCGAGGGTCGCAGCGCTGTGGTGCGGTAACATCGAGTACTTGTCCTTCTTGAGCGGCAGCGCTTTGGTCTTGCGCCGAGGCCGGTACTTGTAGTCCGGGTGCTCCTTGAGGTGAAGCGCGCGCAGTCGCTTCGCCTCGTCGATGAACGGTCGCTTCTCCGCCTCGGTCAGCAGCTTCCAGTCGGCGCCGAGTCGCTTCGAGATCTCCGAGTTGTGCATCTTGGGGTTCTCCTGCGCCATCTTGCGCCGCTGACCACGCGACCAGACCATGAACGCGTTCATCGGTCGCTTGACGCGGTCCTCGTTCTTGCCAGAAGTGGTGGTAGACGTCGTGGAACCGTGTTTCACCGTGAACGCCCCACCACCGGTCTGAGTAAGCCGTTGTGCCCCAGTGTCGGTTTGGTGCAGCTGATGATGTTGCAGCTGGTGACGAGAGGTCGATGTGCTGCCAGACAGCAGCGGCAGTCGTGGCAGGTGGCGCTGACTCGTAGCGGCGACACCTGGCGACTGGACGGGTGACATGGACGACGTCTGACCGGCACTGTGCATGTGTGATGCCGGCAGACAGTGCACCATCTGCTGCTGCTGCTGCTGCTGCTGCTGCTGCTGCGGATGGTGCTGATGACGTGGTTGATGCTGAAGATGTGTCGCCGACAGCGCATCAATTCCTCCTCCGATCGACGGCGAGTCTTCCCTGCCATGGCTGACTGTGACCGCCGACGACGACTGGTGCTGCGACGTCTCCGCTTGATAATGGCCCGACCACATCGCATTCAGCGCGTAATATACGTGTCGACGGACTGTTTTTGTTGCGAGCGCGCGCGCGGGAACCCCCTGCGCCTTTCTATAAAACTGTATAGACGTATATAATGCACTCAATAATTCAATGTCGCCGTGAATGCGGCTCCACTTATTCACGCCACCACGGTCACAATGCCGACGCTCGGTGCTCGGTGTGAACGCACCGAGCACAGTACACTACTGTGTACAATTCGTTCTATTGAAAACGGGCGCGTTTTGTTGACGAGCGCTCGCTCGCTCATTCACAGCGGCGGGTCCGCTGCTGATGCTGCTGCTTTTATCGAGCGTCGCACCTGCTACTGGTCGGTCGGTCGGTCGTTGGTCGGCGATCGATCAGAGCCCAAGCATTGTTGACCAATCAGCGCCGCGCTTGGAAGCCTACTTGCTAGCTCTCGCGGCCGCCATTCAACCGTCGACGCCTCCACGATTATCAACGCCTCACAGTATGTCATAATATACGAGATTGTAATATCGCACAAATTAGCCACCAAGGGACGCGGCAACAATCCGTCTTGTCTCTCTCGCTAACGACGAGCGACTGGAAACAATGGTCGACACATGCCGCGCAACATGCAATAGATTTGCACTAATCATATACTGAAAGTTAAGCATTGCAATTTGCATTGCTTCGTTACTAGGCGTTGATAAACAAAATGCATCACGCTACGGTATAGCTGTTAGTCTACAACAAGATTAAGTTCTAGCAAAGTGGTGGAGACAGCAGTGAAAAAGGAACATAAACACTTATAGTCACATTTCGCAAAACATTAATCAGTCTCATTGTTAGTGGCGGTTTTAGGCCATGGCCGGAGAAAGGGGGGGCACAGGCCCCCATTTTTGCTCCAGCCCCCAGTTTCGCAGCCACCCATGATTTTTTGTAAAGGTAACATAAATATCTGATTTCTTTGCTTTTTCAAATTGCAGAAAAGTGGACAAATGTGCGGCTTTCATTGAACGTCCAAAAGCCAAAAGTGCTTCAGTTTCAGGGGGCTTTGCCTGACCCTCTGACCAGGGGTTCTGCTCCTGGACCCCGTTGGGGGCTCTGCCCCATACCCCCATTATAGTCTCGCGCTATACCGCGCTCGCCATGGGGCCGTGTCCCTCAGATGTTGCAGCCTAGAACCGCCACTGCTCATTGCATTTCATTGATCACAAACAGTAGGCCTATATGATAAACTGGCATAACCTTTCTAGAAACATTGTGAGCAAATAATGAATATACTATACAATGTATTTTTTTGTAATGTATTTTTTAGAATTTGTAGTTTATCAACAACTGGTGGTGTAAAGTTGTCGGCGTTATGAGTTGTTTTGAAGAATGCGTGCTTGCCACTTTTACAACTAATTTGTTCACAATTTTACATCGGTTTTGTATAAAATGTGACGTAATATTTCACAATACAGTAACAAAACCCAATAGGTGTTGCGCGTTCGATCTAGCGCGCGATTAATTCGAAGGAATCTAATTCTGTCGCATGCTTTTACGTCGTCCGTCTTTTGACTCGACTGCGTCCATTCGATCCTGTCTAAGCTTCTATTCCTCGGCCGATACGAAAGCACAGCGGGTGACCCGTCTTCACGTTGGTAATTTTAGAGCGACAGAGTTCCAACGGTTCTCGCCGAGCTCCAATAAAGCCACACCTGGCAGCAGAGCAAGCCGGGGGTAGGGCTGCTCTACGCACGCTGCGTCAGGATGGATAAACGAAGCGCTTTCATGCATTGTTCGTTGACAATGGCGCCCTACGATGCGTCCTAGAGTGAAAATGAACGGCTGTTGGCTCGGTCAGGGGTATAGTTCGGCAGTCGACAACGCCCAGCAGCTACAGTACGTGCGCGTCAAGTAGCCTACTCATCTAAACGAGGACCGAAGAAGTGTCTCACAATAATTACATTTGCTTCGAATTAATACGTTCCTTCCAGTGTGATTGCTTGCCTTTGCCGAAAGAATTATTAATTTGAACTGTTGTTTGATTGTTATGGAACTTTATAGTCTAAAACTATCTGTAATTTTCCAAGTGTTTTGCACATTATTGTATTGCACACGTTTTTGTTATTTTCTGCAAATAGAAGTTTCATCTTGTACAGCGTTGCTGTGTTCTGTTGTGGGGTGTTCACATGATCCAGCAAACGTTCAGCAAACTTCCACCAAATGTATTCAAAATACACGTGCTAATGCTGGACTTTTGCTGGACGTTTGCTGGATCGTGTAAACACCCTATTATTCGGCGAGTGGAAAAATGCGGAAAATGATTTTGACTGATATTAATTAAAAATTTACCAAAGTTCAAAACCACTAAACCCTCAGAACTCGCCGTTTGTTTTACAGCGGTGGCTGTAACCATCGCTAGTACTCATTTTGCCTACCCACGAAGGGATGGCCAGGCTGAGTTGGTCTGGGTGGCTTAGATGAATGCAAAAACGCTATACCCGCGAACGGTCACTCGTCTCACTACAGACCTGTCTCCGTGTAACGTCGTTAATACGACCAACGGCGTCATCGTTAAACCAAGCCGACAGCGAATAGGATCTCGAGAGGAACTTAAAACTTGATAATATGCACAAAATGTCCGCTTTTGGCTTAGTGGAAAACGTCTGTAAAAATGTCTGTTTTTCGATGTTTTAAAAAATATTTTTTGAGAAAAATATCATGTCATCTTTACACGATTTATGTAAAAGAAACAATAATTGTCGATATGGGTTAATGGGCAGAAAATAAAAATGTGTCGTTTCTGTTAAACGTGTCTCAGAATCTGCGGTCCGAGGAGTTGCATGCAAATCCATGCTCAGCGGTGCAACTAAAGAGTTTACGAGGCGATCGTTCGCTGCCATGGCTACGTGACACAACGAACTATGACTGATGATCGGGACGCACAAAGCAAACGGACGGCGCGGCGTCGCACCGGTAGGCTAACAGTCGATAAACCAGACGCAGTTATTGCTGCCGGCCGTCGTGCAGTTACTGCTAGTGGCTTCTATCCCCCCAAACTGGAATCAAAATTGAGCGCAACTTTCTCGCACTTTTGGGCTTAAATTCCCTCACCTTTGAACTCAAGTATTCTTTCTTTTTGGGCTCTTTTCCCTTTCCAGGAAGGAAGTTTTGTTGACGGTGTAGATTAAAGATAGGGGAAAATAAAAATAAGGGGAGTTTGGTTAAAAGTACAAATTGCCCAGTGAAAAGTGAAAAAGTTTTTATCTACACCCTTAACCCCTTTTGCCTTTTGGGCTCCTTTCCTTCTCTATAAGAAAAGTTTTGTTAATGGTGTAGATTAAAAAATAAAAGGAAAATAAAAATAGGAGAGGGGAGGTTGGTTAGGAGTGCAAATTGCCCACTGAAAAAGAGGGAAAAGTTTTGATCTACACCTTTAACAAAACTTCCCCTTCTCCAATTTTCCACTGGACGCAAGCTGCGCCCACCATGCAGGTATAGGGATAAAAGCCACTGGACTAATAATACTGCTGCTGCTGCTGCTGCTGGTGCTGTGGTCGATTCCCGGTCGATTGGCAGTGTCGCATGCTGCTATTCACGACTCACCAAGTTGAACGTCACCAATCGCCATTGTCTATCTGATCTACCTGCACGCTTTGCCTCAGCAGCCCTAGCTGCCACGCGGTCGCACCTTCATGTCCCAACACGCCCTCACGTCGTCGTCGTCGTTACGTCGAATCATAAAATATTCATCAATAACTTTGCAGCGTCGCGACGCTTGTTTCCACGAGCTATCGATTAGTGGCTGTGCCGACAGTAGCGCCGCAGCCGCAGCAGCATGCATAGCTTAGCTTTTGTTTGCTTCCGTTCAGTTGCAGCACCGCGTTCTTACGTACCATTAGTAGGCTGTCATTGAATGTACTCGTTAAACAGTACCTTTTATTGCGATTTTATGTCTTTCTCTCTTTGTTTCTCTCGAAGTTGCATTCGGTCATTTTTAAATTAACGAAAATGAATGAACAAGAGGACAGTTCTAGTTGCATGCAGTAGTAATGACTAATAAGCCACTTTATCTGAGTAAAGAATATTTTACTGGCAAAAATTCGTTATATTGCTGTATGTAATTGCTACCTATTAACAGCTATACTTGCGATTTTTTACTATTGTGAATGACTTTGCGTGTGTTTAAACCACGTAATAACACAACAATCAATCAGTTTTTTTCTATTACAGCACAATGCAGTTTACGGTAAAAGCTCCTAAGTTGCAGGTAATCATAAAACATACGAGAAGAATACTAAAACCTAAAATAGTACGCTGCGATTAATCTCATGTGTAGGCCTATTTACTATTTAGCAGCAACCGTATTACTGACCAATTTTTGCACACAAAATCTAAGCCTATTGATACTCCTTATTCGCGTAAGACTGTGTAGAACAGGACAGGGACAGACACAGGGAATAATACAAACAATAAGCATTCACGATGTTTCATAAAAAGCACTTTTTTCTTTCACAATTTAGTCAAATGACAATCAATATACACGAAATTTTTATTAGATGTAGCTAAAACAATACTAATTCAAAATATTTGGACAAGATGTGGCTTTTAGTTAAATATTCCTTGCTAGTCGTGACGTAATGCTGACGTCATAGTGTGCCGCGAGTACAAACTGGCTTGTTGCAACCGGTGCTGACAGACTTGCTGAATAGCTGCTCTGCGTCGATGGCAAACTTTATCTGGTTCACTAATGACAAAACTGTTAAAGTTTTACCAGTGTAGCCACAAAAAATGCCCAAAACAATTACCTTCACACTTGTGCGGATAGCTTAACTTTTACACCTTCCAGCAAGACAGTGCATTAGCACGCACCGATTGCGAAATGGTTAAGTTTTGGGATTGCAAGATGCCTGATTTTATGCCCCCATGTTGCTTAGTGCTGATACAATAAACATTTTTCATCAGTGAACAAATTAAAGTTTGCCATCGAAGCAGGGTAACAACTGACAGAACCAGCTGCGGAAAGCCAGTTTGTACTCACGACACATTATGACGTCAGCGTTACATCACGACTAGCAAGGAATATTTAACCAACGGTCACATTTTGTTGAAATATTTTGGATTAGTATTTTTCAGCTACATCTGGTAAAAATTTTATGTAAATCAATCACAATTTGACTGAGTTATAAAAGAAACAAAAAGGGTGCCTTTTTATGAAACATCGTGTAGAAAGCATTCCAAACACAAGCTTCAAAATACGAAACGGTGATCTCTCTAAATATATTCGTAATACATCTTCTACGCCGCTCTCACGGAAACTATTTTTCTGCAGCAACGTCAATTAAGAAGCCCAGCTGTCGCTAGGATAGCCGACCGTTCTGATTGTCAGTGACCTTTGAGGTCATCCGAGGTCGATGATTTTTATGTCATTTGAAAGCCAATATGCGACTTCCTATTAGTGATCAATAGCAACCTAGGCTCTATGTCGCACCGTTTAGCTACAATAGCACGTACCGACCTTTAAGGTCATCCAACGTCAATAATTTTCATCTCATTTGAAGAGCGTATGCCACTTCCTATTAGTAATTAATAATAACCTTGATCCTATCTCTCATCGTTTCCGAGATACGGACATTTATAGCTTAAAACTTTTTTTTATTAAAATTGCAGCCAAACCGCTGCAGATGGAGACATGGTTACTATTGACAAATGAAAAGTTGCCACCGCCCTATCGGACAGTATTATATATACATCTTTATTCATCAAAGAAACGATAAATTAACACATACGCACATGCATGCAATTAACAACACGAAAAGAAAAAAAAATAAACACACAAGCGTATTGCTGACCCCCTACGACTTACCGTTTAATCACAATACCGCACGATTAGCATAGCATAGTGCGTTATAACCTTTCAAAGTCATCCAAGGTCAGTGAGTTATATCATTTGAAAGCCAATATGCGATTTTCTCAGCGATTAATAGCACCGTTTAGCCACAATACATCCATGACGGAGGGACGGACGGACGACGACGACAACCATGCCAATAGCTCGACAGTTACTTAAGTACGGTCGACTAAAACGGCGATGAGTTTATGAGATGTGCGTGAAGTGGGTGCCATTATCGCAGACAAAGATGTGAAACCGCAACCGCTACATTGTAACGGCAGACGACACACACGCACGCACACACAGGCAGAGAGATGGGGGAGAGAGACGGATAGCGGTAACGAGTAAATTGGTGTCAGTCAGCGAGTCAGTCAGGAGCGCAATATTGCGTGACGTCCGTCTCCCGGTGTCACATTAAAATACCCCCTGAAAAACTTTCCCCTTCCGCCGGCCCCATAAAAATCTCCCTATTGTAGGATCGCTCCCCAGAAAAGTCTCCTCCGGCCGACAATTTGCCTGTAAATATTCGCCCCACTCGGGCGGCCGCCCGATATTTACCTGTAAATTGTCAGCCAGGGGAGACTTTTCTGGGAAGGGATAGATCCTATAATGGGACACCGGCTTATCCAAGATGACACGACTGAAGCCAGACAGACAGATCGACCCCGACTTGACAAATAATAATAATTATTATTATGTATAAGGCCTATACGATGCTGCTGCTGATCCTGACTCCTGTAATTGACGGTCACTGTCGCCGCACAGTGCACGGTTCAGTAGCAGTCCGCAGGTGCGCTGCTGCTAGCGTCATAAAGGTAAGTCGTAAAGGTGACTCGATCGTGCAGGTAGATGCAAGATGAGGTGACACAATGGGCAATTGTTTATTGCACACGAAAATTACGACTTCGGGTCTATTACAATAAAGTGGATTTAGTTTGACGACTGAGACAAACAGCATCTAGGCACTTTCGCGAGGTGATGTACTGTTACCATTTCGTTGTGTCTTTGTCTATTTTTACTCCTCGCGCGCTACGTTTCTAAGTCCTATCGTAGCGAATAAAAGTATATGAGATCAGTATAATATTGACGAGCGACTTTTTAAGGCGCCATATTGTGATAACTCTGTTAGATTGACGGGGAGACAATTTCCAATAACAACTTCGACGCCAGTCACTATTAGTATAATATTAGTCTGGTTTAAAATTGACGCCGGGCCTCCAATCCAAGTTAAAAGGAAGGAAAAAGCACTTGAAAAATACAGGAGAAAATAATGCGCGCGAGGAGTACATTAGATTGGTCACAATCTAATAACATTTTTTTGGTTTTTTTTTATTGTGACTTGTGCGTTTTTTTAATATTTTTTACTAGTTTTGCACAGTTTATTTTATATGTGCTGTGCCGATTGAGAACTGTTACTACCTGTTAGTGGCGTATTAGCTGCATTTGGTGATGTTATTGTACAAAATGTTTGCTGTTGATGAAAAAAAGTACCGGACGTACGTGGCATAAATTGTTTTTGCTTTTAACATGAGAAAATGCGCTAAGGATAAATTTTTTTGCAGTTTTTAATAAGTGGCAGCAATTTGCCAATCTACCCGTTTTACCGCCCTGCAGTGTCACAAAGATCAAGCTGTTGATCGCCAGCGACGTCGTGGCAAAGAGGGTTCATAGGCAGAGGGCAACTGCTCACCCTACATTAATTTTTTGGCTGTCAAAAATTGTCAAAAAATCTTATTGTCGAAATTTTTTTTTCAAAAATGCGAAATTTGGGCTGAAAACAACATTTTTGGAAAAGCTGAGGGTACAATTAGAATTTTGATCACCCATAATCTTCTCACATGTCAAAAATTTGCAGATATCTGTCGGAACTCTTCGGAAATTTGCAGTGTTTGTAAAAAAATGGCTCGTCTACTTTCTTTAGCCAACGACTCCTCTGTTGATCACACTGTCACGGTTCAAGAGAGGTGCCTATTCCCTTTGTCATCACACACAGCTGCCGGCAGCGAGAGGCGCTGGTCTCATAGCAATTATCGTATAGCGAGCGGCGACATTGACTCGGCCGGTGACGGCTGGGACGCAGGCAGAGGAAGTCGCGCCAGCATTAATCAGCTTGGTACCAGCCTACGGACCGACCGGAAGTCGTGCAGAGATCACGTGACCGGCGGATGAATGGTGCTGCAACATCCGGCGGGCGCCGCGACACAAACGCTCGCAGACCGCATGCGCGCGGCGTTTAACAGCGTTTGTAATAAACACGCGTTTATTTTTGCAAACGATTAGTCTAACCGACACTAAACTAAATGTGCAGTATTAGTAATAACTGCTCTTTGCTATTGTTATAAAATCAACTGACCAAGTTAACGCATCGTGGCCATGACCTAGAATCGATTTTACTGTCTTTGTTTAAATTATTCTTTTATTTTTTTCTGTAATATTTTTAGAAGCAAGCAAAATTTTGTAACACGTATTACATAAGTTGTTCTTTTGCAATAAGCTTAGTAATTTGTCGATTATTTTAACAGCTTATTTTAACCTGGCTACATTTTTTTACAATAAGCACTATGTTTTTGTCAGTGGTTAAAGGATGAGTATGAATTCAGAAGTGAGGGAACGCTACTTTGGCTTTGGACCCCTGTTGATGGTTTTGGACCCCTTGCTGCATCTTTTGGGAACTTAAGGTGGGGAACGCTTTGGATTAAGGACTAGAGGTAAGAAAAACCACTGGATTTGTACAAGTGAACAGTTTTTATTAGCCTTGCGTTGTAACACTGAAGCGGAAAGCCTATGGTGTATTACACACGTATGCCATTTTGCGGATGAATGTAACCATTTAGGCCTATCAGTTTGGCTTTAAAGCAGGACACTCCATTGAACTGTGTAATAACCTTTACAAACGTACAAACGTCGATTTCTCTGCTTTGCTCGGAAGTCATGTTTTACCGGTTTGACAAGTGCATTTAAATATATTTGACGCTGTCAGTGTTATTTGACAATATTTTATAAGCTACTTCATACACTCATACACCCTCCGTAGTTTGTATTTCCACTTCATGCAGTTGTAAGGTTCCTAAAATTCTTGATGAGCGATACATTTGCGGAAGCAGAAAATAATGCAGTAATAAGCTGTGAGTGTGAACTGGTTTTGGCGTGTAGTTGAAGCTAGAGAGCAGAAATGCGTGACGCGCGCGCCGTGGGCTGCGACTGCCTCGGTCTAACGGTACCGATACGAGTAACAACGACCACCGTGCTGGTACTACTTACTACTTTTCGCACTTAACAGCCCAGGGCAACGACATCGATAGAACGAGTGGTTTCTACGTATGCAGAACCAATGCTGCCAGCAGTCGTCCACCGCACGTCTGCACGACGTTCCCAATATTATAGGCGTAGCCAGGGAGCTCTCTTTTCAAAAATTCAAGATTGACAGATTAGCAAAAAAAATCAAATCAAATCGGATTTGTGTTTAACCTCGTTGCCTATTTCTAATATACATTTAACCGTCATTTGCATTGCACACAAACGACCAGAAATGTTTAAAATGCGAAAAAAATTCGTTTGCTGAGCCCTACCAGACCCTCTAGCTCTGGATTTCGGGGAATGAGTGGAAAAAGAAGAAAAGGAAAGAGGAGGGGAGGGGAGGGGAGAGGAAGAAAAAAAAGAGAAAGATAAAAGTGGACGTGCCCCCGTGATAACTTCCTGGTTACGCCTATGCCCAATATTGAGCACGGGCGGTTCTTTCTTTCTTCGCGTTTATTGCTCGAGTTCCACTTCACTCGTGGCGCAGTACGCTGTCGACACCGAAGACGCCGTTGTTCTGGCGTCACGAGCTTTATTCGCGTCGACCGTTCTGCTGGGCATATACGAGCCACAGCCGGTTGAATGTAACTGATTGCGCGCTCTTTTTATCCGCGTCCAAAAAACTCACAAAGCGTTCAACTTCAAAGCGATGAGTGCCTTTATGACTGACGCGTGTTTATGGCCGATTTTCTCCAAAAAACGCTGCCGCGGGAATCGAACGAAAATTAAGTTAAGAAACAAAGATCTAAAAACAAAACAAGTGGCTTGCTTGCCGTACACTACGATTTCGTATTTGCATTCAATTGCTCGTAATTAATTATAATTAATTATAATTAATGCATGCAATTCAATATAAGCAAGACAACGAGGCATTTATAGTCACACTGATAGTTTCCATTCTCCGAAGATAAATTAACGACTTCGACAACATTTTTCTGCTAATTTACGAGTAGTTGATTATGTATATAGGCCTAAACTTATACAATGTTTATTTGCTATAAACAACTAAATGAGAAAATAATCTGAGAATATTCGTAAATAATTTTAGTATTCAAATATCGATAATATTAACATATATGTAACTTAAAAGTCAGTGTGCATGTAGGTATTTAAAGCGTTGTGGGGTGTTTAGTTGTTGCGTCATTGTCTTCTCTGTTCAATGCTGTAAAGATTGGAACATTTAATTGGCATTAAAATTTGATTAAAAAATGGCAGTTTACTTTTTAAGCACCATTTACATTAACCAACTTAGGCCTACGAATTTATGAAAACTAATCTTAGTTTTGCATGTATTTGTAAATAGGCGTATAGAAGTATAGATTTACTTGTAACTTACAAGTATTCAAACGCTGACACTGCTATTTCTTAAGCGCAGTTTTTGACGCCTGGCGAAAGTACTTTGTGATATTTAGTACTGTGCCTTTAATTGAATGTTTAAGTGAAATTGTGAAATTACGTCAACTCGATAAATATTTGATGTAGGCCTACGCCGATTGGCTATGTAGGTCTAACCAAAGTAGAACTACGGCTAATTTTCGGAACATCCCTGTCTAATACTAGGGCCCCTTACTACAATATGAAACAAGAAATTTGAGCTAATGCTCACGAGACGCGCGAAAGCCTATAGCAGTTTCAATTCAGTAGTTTAGCTGAAAATTTGGGTGTTCACGCTAAGTTAATATACAAATACCAAATTCTCTATCTGGATCGCATAGGCCTAACGTGGCGCCACCTTGTGAATGATATAGACTAGTGTCGCAACCTGAAATCGCCAAAAAATCCATATAACCACCTATTTTGGCGTTCAAGGTCATTCAAGGTCATTGAATTTGGTGCCAATCGAAAGCCAGTGTACGACTTCCTATTAGTGATTAATAGTAACCTAGGTCCTATCTCGCACCGTTACTGAGATACAGCGACTTATTGGTCAAAAATCGCAAATTTTGCCTACCCCGCTCTCATTTAGCGCCCTCGTTCGGGTTGACCCCCTTCGAATTTACACGCTCTAGAGAATCACCAAGTCTTACTAGCGCACCCCCCACCGGGGACGGGGGTCCCCTTACAACTTTTTTCAAAGGGGGGTCAAAAATTGGCTTAAAATGTAATAAATTAGCGCTAATAACTTCGGAGTTAAGGGGTTTGGGAGGGCAAAAAACGTTCAAAAATCGATGCGATTTACGACAACTTTCGAGTTTGAGCGCAAATATCTCTCAAACCGATGAAGATAACGACATAATCTAAACGACGTTGACAAGTACGATCATTTCGGCGTTGAACAAAAAAAATTTGTAAAATTCCGTCCACTACGAACTAAGTTATTTATATGTTATTTATAAGCGCTAATGTTGACCTACCCTAAGTCGACAATGCGCGTTCGGCGTATGCCAATGCATTTGAGTTCGGGCCACGTGACTTTGATGCCGGGGAA
>Ga0209367_1004430_pt1 | contig 19348 bp, 11 predicted proteins | sample WorMetLIZISLAND2_FD_187412 | JGI IMG/M metagenome (GOLD analysis project Ga0209367, IMG submission 187412) | Marine gutless worms symbiont microbial communities from Max Planck institute for Marine Microbiology, Germany - Olavius geniculatus... ...
TGCACTGGATTTCCTCGTGCATCGGCGTGTCAGCTATCCGCTGCTGACGCGGGCCGGCCCGGTCAACTTCATCGGGATGGCCAGCGCCATCCTGGAAGTAATGCAGGAGTACGCCTGGCGACGAGTGACGGTGCTGTACGAGCGAGAAGCGAGGTCAGAGGTAATTCCGCCGTTCTGTCACCTGGCCACGGAGAACGTCATCTATCTCCTCGACTTCGAGTCTCCTCAACGCATCGTCAGGAAGGACTACAAAAAGATCGACGAAGACCCGACCAAGACCAATCTGGAAGACGTGCTCGTTAACGAAGTCGGACATGAATTTGCCGGTACGTGCATGACTTATAGTATTTGCTTGGCCAGTAATTAGGCACGCGTTCTGCCTCGCTTCCGATGCGTAATTTAAGTGGTCGCCCTGCCATCTTTAGATAGGACTTGACGACGTTCTTTGCGTCCGGTTGCGCTAATCATTTTGACAACTGACCTGGAATAGCCAAGAGCTGTATCATTTCTTCGGCATTTTGCAAAGTCGAAAACGTAAAATGCAAAGCTTTCTCTTTTAGTTGCCCCACGTTGTGTGTGAACACAGCAGTCAGAATGTCGTCGACTTGATCACACGATCGCAGGTAATGTGAGAAAATATAATAAAGCGAGACACTAGCAATGCAATGTGAGTCAAAAGAGTGTGCATGCGTAATGACCGGCGATTGTTTGTAAACCAGCGAAGGCTGGATATTTTTATAACCGAATATGACGCTACTTTATTACAGGCAGCATCGACACTGGGTGCTCAAAAATTATGCGATAGAATTCGCCTATATGTTAATCTTTGCCATTTTACCACGTATTTCACAATATTGTGTAGCGATGCATTAAAAATGAGGTGAGATATTCAACTTCGTTTTATTGCTAATTTTTTGCATAATATATCTTGCAAAATGTCATAATTTGTGAATATTTGATACGTAGCCTAATGTCGAAAAAATGGATGGCGAACTATCCGGATTAACAGTGTCTATGAAAATCAGTGTTTTTAAGTAAGTAACGTAGAAGTGAATGGACTGCGCGTTGATTGCACACAGCTCTAATCTATCAGCTTACACGTAATGCGTGACATTTAAGCTGCTTGCACACATTCACAATCAGAGCAAACTCGCGGCTGCGTCTGCTGTGCAACCAGGCCGTTACGCGTAAAGCGTGGACTGTTTTAATTAGTCATCTATGACAATTAAAAATTCACGCGTTGTTTGATCACGAATCGCCAATCGCTAAAGTACAGGAAACACTTTCTACACTGTGCGCAGCTAATCCCGGAGTGCAAGTAACGAATGGCCGCAGACTCAGAACTGCTGGGCGTGCTAATGTGTGGCTGCCATCGCCGAAGGCTGAACGAAGACATGCTCTAACTGCAACCACTTCCGCTTTTCTTTCAGCATAATAGGCCACTACGCAGTGCACCGATATAAAAAAAGTCATTATAAAAACTTTCGCATGTTACCTGCGACAGAACAAAATTAAACCATTTTTTTACATTTTACGTGTATGTATTTGCGCAACATATCCTGCAGATTTCATCAAAATAACTTATACACATCAATAGATATAACGTTAAAACTGCTCGCAAAGGTCACTGTTTTAGGCGACCATAGTCGCGCTCGATATGTTCAGGAACAAAGAATCAAACTTTGCAGAACTTGTTCAGTTCAACAGCATAAACGTTTCTGTAACGATGCGCCATGGCACCGGTCGCGCGATGCTTATTCCGTGCGGTTAATAATTGCACGAATGCACGCTATAGAGACTGAAGACAATAAACGAGCATCGAACGATCTAGCAGATAGAACAAGATGTCGTTCTTTATTGCGCGAAACAGCGCTAGATGACGAATTGGCCAATATTTCGTCTGTTAGCTTGTCGTTTGTTTTAGCTGCTATCGACATTCATTTGCCAGCGTTACGCTTCTTTCCAGATAAAGCAAAATTTCCGTCACCAACGGTTGTCATAAGGCGCAGGCGCGAATATATGTGAATATTTAAACACGCAGCCTGACGCCAAAATATTGGCTTTATTTCAGATGATTTTAGGCGATTATCCGATATCGTTTTCGCCTTGCATTCGACGAAAAATGCGCCTGTAGTCCGTAGTTTATGTGATTCGTCTCATATTCAGTTTGGGCAACTTTTAGCCTTTTACGATACGACAGGTGTCGCCAACGTAAGACTTACGGCGTCATCATTCAACACAGACGTCATTTGGATGCGTTATATATCTTTTTGTAAACGAGCAAACGTTGCTGTCATGCAGGCTATTTGTGATGTGATAATGTTAACATTTTTCATGTGTACTTTTTCGTTTTTTTTCTATTGGCACTAGCAAGCTGTTTAGTTTTTTAAAAACTTTTTTCATTTGTTTTCTAACTGCTAAAATAAAATCTGTATTGTATCTCTAATCTAAATCACATATGTCGCTTAGGAAAACTAAAAGTGTCAACGGCTAGGTCGTCCGTGTAATCATAATGATAAATACTTTTTGAGCATCTTTAGAACAATGGCAGTCGTAGCACGTTACAGTCAGTAAGAACTTTTTTCGTCTTATTACGACAGTATGCGTTGTAATTAAAACATGTTGTTGTTGTTGGTTCATTAAAATAAGTTATAATGACGAAATACTGTATATTAGCTTACGAGTTTATTCGAGAGAAATGTAATCCATTGAATCGAGAAAGATGTTTTCCATGGTCATTTTATCGATCTGGAACAGGTGATAGTACGACCAAGGTTGTCAAGAAACTTGTCGTGCGATCGTGCGTTGGACTAAGTGTATCAACTGCAGTGGATTGAAAAGGGAATTGAGTTGAGTTGAGTCCCAAAGGTCAGCCAGCACATTACGCAGTTTTTTTCGCACACAGCTGCAGTTTCTGCCACAAAACCCCGCGTTGCGTTGCTAGTCCTCTTCTCATCAGTCCGTAGCATAGGCTACGACAGAGCAAATGGACCTGTGGACAGCCCTGACGTCTCACAGGTGTGACGTGTGGGGGAAAGTCAAGGTGGACAAAATGGAAAACCCGACAAATGTGATGAAGCATCTAAGTCAACTCAAGCACACATCAAATGAATTCTTTATTCACTTCAGAAAAACAACAGCAGTTGAAACACTGTAGGCCTAACACCAAAAATAGACCTATAGTCTGGTGAGATAAATTTTAATCAAATAAGTGGCAAAATTAAAAAATCGAAATGTGATGGCAGCACTCTACTTACAAGCAAGACAGTAGGACCTATTATAATAACTGGACTGTGTCATAGCAGAAATTAATGCAACTACACGCACGCACATCGTAGTATTGGTTGCTCACGCTATACTAAAACGCTAATGTCCGCAAGGGACACGTTATCTACGCGTGTCTCGGGGTTCTACGAGGCATGTGGGACCACGCTGGATTATCAAGGCAAGCTAAAAGGTCCCAAAGAGCTAATGTATGCTTGTTAAAAGCAATAACAAGTTCTTCATTTTTAGTCAGGTAGTTTCGCCAATTTATGCTAAAATATAAACTAAATGAACAAAGATGTTGCCATGATTCCGACGTCATCTGCGACCGTCCATAAGAGTTATGCACATAGGACTGCAACTTATTTTTCATTTCAGGTGAAAAAGTCCTAGCGTGTCGTAGGCGTACAGGTCTGTAAAATATTTAGGCTGCGTGAAATGTGCGTCATTTTCTCGAGGTTTTGCAAGGAATAAAGTAATTTTTATATAACTATGTTGTGTCGGATAGTTTGTTGTGTTTTGCGTTTGCAAAAGCTAACATAGCTGCCACGAAGTGCCCGAGTGTTTCCTATTTTCTTCCACTTTTAGTATCTAGTTAATTTTCATCTTTATCTCTATCGGTATCTGTAGTTTGCTAGATTTAGGAAAACGAAGTTGTATGACAGAGTTTGGCCGCTTGAACGGCTAATTGAAGGCGTCGATTTAAACGTGCGATATTCGAGTGATCGTTAGTTCGTCATTTCAGCGATTGGGCTCATTAGCCGTTAAAAAGAACTGTCATAACTGATCCAGTTGCCATCTTCACTGTGAACATCCGAGCATCATGCCTATAGTAGTCGTCCGTTGCCAGCGTTACTGGTGTTCGAGCCGCGAACAGCTCACTCGTCTGCAATTAGCCACATTCCGTCAGGCATAACCGAACCACTCACTGGGTATTGATCTCGGCCGCAATTCGCGACAGTCAATCACCTGCGCCTTTCTCTACCTATCTCGTTTCGCATCTTTCAGTCCCGCGTTTTCAGCGCACCTGCCCTCAGGCCCAAGAGACCATGCGGCGGTGTCATCCCAGCGGGCGTTTGCGTCTGCACGTGGTCAACTTAGGCCTTAAAAATCCTGTGCTTCCAGTTGCAGTTAGCGAAAAAGTAAAGACGGGGAGCGGATTTTTTTCAAATATTTTTCATTTCGTGACATGTCGTGCAGTATTGCACAGCGACTCATTAAAACAATTTGACACACACAATACCACTTATGGAACTAAAGTACAGATAGTTTACTGTCGCATAACAGACTACCGGTATATGCAGACATTTTTTCAGTAAAACTTTGAAAGCACACTAAAAATTGCAAACTTATTTCTCAGAGTCTAATACAAAATTTAGGACGCAGGCTTTTTATGGACGCACGGAAACAGGAAGTATAGAATTTTTACCCCTTAGTTTTTTGTATAGAGCGTTATGTTCGACCTGTGTCCCACTGTCCCATTAAGGGGCGATTTGGTGATATCTTGTTGTTGTCTTTCTTCGTTTTTTTTGTGTTTTTTTTCTTTTTGTTTTTTCATTATCATCATCATCAGCATCATATTCATTTTGGGCTTAAACTTTTATAAAATTATATTTTCGTTGACGTAACTGTGAATGTTTCTGTTTTTTTTCATGTTCAGAATGTTACTGATTAATTTCATTTTGTTCCTGTGAATTGCTGATGAGCCGCCGTCTGTACGGATCATGTCACCCCATGCTATCACGTGACTCGCGTGCTTTGCGACGAATGAACTGTGCGATGTTCGGCGTACACGCAGATCCCACGGGTAAGACGAGCTTAAGTGTATTACTTCTGCGACGCGCAGAGTTTCACATTCTACGACGCGGCGGGGTAAATAAACTGTCAGAATCGAGTCGTCGACCGGCATCAACACTCATATGTTCGTACGTCAGAACGGCTAATTTCGTGTTGAACAGATGTGAAAGCTTGACTGCGTCGTATGCTTGTGCGCTGACCATCGCCGTCCAGTTGCTGTCATCAGTAACAATTTCTTTCCGCCGCCGACTTTTTGCATCAGTCGCAAAGCAGCACGTTCTGTACGGATGCAAACGCTAGTCTTTTTAGCCTCTGTGCCGACTTCTAAAATCTCTTTATGATTCAAGAAGCCCTGCTTTTGCTAAAATAGCCGACTGTACTGGTTGTCAGTGACCGTCAAGGTCATCAAAGGTCGATGACTTTCATATAATTTGAAAGCCAATATGCCACTTCCTATTAGTGATCAATAGCAACCTAAGCCCTATCTCGCACCATTTAGCCACAATAGCGCGTAACGACCTTCAAAGTCATCCAAGGTCAATGATTTTCATTTTATCTGAAAGAACGTATGCCACTTTTACTTGGCTTTCAGTTAATAGTAACCTATGTCCTATCTCTCACCGTTTCCAAGATATAGCCAGTTTTCCATTGAATTTCCTACCCCCGTTTATTTAACCCCCAATATGAAAATGTTGCCCTTGACTACATGGCTGAAATATTGCATGCCCGAGTTTCATACGCATGTCTAATTAATTATTCGTGGAAAAGTTTTCCCCTACGACCTAAAGCTTCGTCACAATACATCCGCTACGGACGGACGGACGGACGACAACCATGCCAACAGCTCGACCGGTTCTTTTAAGTAGGATCGGCTAAAAACGTAAAATACAACCGAGAAACGAGCTCGAGTCTGCAAACGGCTAAAAGATCTGTTGTGTTTTTCAGTTTGTTTGATAGAATGGAATGTACGTCGCCAGCATGCAGTAGACCGGGCAGAGTGGGCCTCGAAAGTAGATTTAATTCTCCATCAGTCGATATCACTAGGCCTATGTCTCTTGGGAAGTCGCATGCAAATGGTTGGGTCAACCCGCGGACTATGACTGACCTGCGCATATGCATAATTTACTAGATCTGTACAGTCCTGGTCATACAGAACATTAGTTTGTAATTTCGTATTCTGCAGCGCATCTTGATGCGGGGACGCTGAAATCGCGAGACCTGACAACGTGAGACCTAGCTGTGCAAATTGGTGCTGTTTGAAAACCTACATGTATGACTACTATGAACGACGCCCTATGAACTCCCCCTTACTTTGCACTTACAGGATGTGTCCAAAAAACATCGCGATGTCAGTCCCCACAATTTTGATGGTCTCGCGATGTCAGGTCTCGCGTTTTCAGTCGCCCCCTTGATGCATTAATTCTTGGTCGCGGCATCTCGCTGATGGCAATGGATGAAATGGTCGCCCCAAGGTGAGGTAAAGTGCTTGCCACTCTCTATAGTATACGTAGATTGTGTCCGACGATCTAGCACTTTACGACCGCGAACTTTCTGTCATCACATGAACTCGTAGGCCTATATTTCGCGCATGATATACTCCTCTACTGTCAGAATCAATCATAGATGTAAAAAACGTTCCAGGAAAAATAAAATAAACGTTAAAAAGCTTAAAAAACGTGGCAAGAATAAAAAAACGTTTTAAAACGTTGAATAAAAAACGTTGGCCATAATGTGTTCAACTTCTTGCCTAATGCCCAATGCCGTAAGCGCAGTATACCTAGAATAATAGTTTAGATGAAGAGAACTTGATATAATTTTAATTCAGCTGTGTGGTCGTTAGATAACAGCATTAAGCTAACTAAATATGCTAGTTAAAAAGTTTTATTTAGTATATTTGGATTAACTAAGTAAACTACATCACTATATATGATTTATTAATTTATTCATTTAATTAGTTCGTTTCTGTAATCCCAAAAGTGCTTCATGAAGCTTTTGATGAGATTTTCAATGCACGTTTTTAAAAATAAAAAACGTTGAGCAAAATAAAAACGTTAAAAAACGTAAAAAACGTGGCAAGAAGAAAAAACGTAAAAACGTTTTTTTACATCTATGGAATCAGTAGCAAATCGTAGGCAGAACTCTCAGTGTGTCTAAAAAGTATCTCCGACATTTTCGACATGTAACTTGAAAACCAATTATCAGATTTTGATAATTTTTGGTACAAAATTAATATTCCTGACACAACTTGCCATCAAATGACTATTCAGTTTTTCACCTCACCCAACGTTTGTTTCTGCACTAACTGGGTAGAGCACAACCAGCGAAATATCATTTTTTTTATCAAATGCGATGTGATTACTTAATTAACATAACGCGTAAAAACATATTTTGTTCACATTTTTGACACTGTGGCTGACGTTTTATTCACTTGTCCGTTTCTTAACTGCCTGCAGTAAAATTGCTTGAAGTGTTGGCTTACTATGCGAACACAGGCAAAAAGACGCTTTCTCCATTCGTTGACAGCAGTATCGATAATGTTCTGCTTCAGACCAATCCAGCATTGTAGGCTATTTAGGACAACTCAGCCTTCGATCCTTCCGCAGTAGGTAAGTCAGGTAGGCCCTACTGACCTGTCTGGTTAGGGTTAAGGGAGGCGCGCGTTCATCTGTGTCGGGTAATGAGCAACACTGTGCGATGCCGTGTGGTACGTGACGCTCCGTAGCTTTGCGATGGGTTATTCATGAAGAGCTATACATCCCTTTAACCTTTCAACCTTTAGTGGGTCCAAAATCCCGGTGGTCCTTCGCAAACGGCGGGCAATTGCTTTTGATACAAGCATCTCTTCCTAACTTAATTGAAATAGGCGCTATACACGTCTAAATACGTTGCACATTTTCTGTCTGAATTCTGCTATTTTCTGCTTCTGTTTTATTGTCTTTATTGCTGCCAGTGTCGATTAAGCTCGCCGGATCTGGCCGTATCCTGGGGATGGACTGCGCGCAGAGCAGTGTGCTCGTGGCAAGCGGTTTTGTATGTCAATTTAGCTAGGCTTTACCGTGCCGCTGATGTTTGTTCGTTTGTCACGCGACTGAACTAATGCTAGGCGAGCTGTAGTGACTGAGTGATGTAATATGAACACGATCCATTCTCGCCACACTGCGCTGTTTTCTGTCGCGGTGCTGATCGTGGCAGTGAATTGAACAACTATAATACTCATTTATTCACAATCAGTACTACTAAACGCAAGAAAAGTAATTGAACACAAAATCACAAACAAATAGTAACATTTTAGGCCTAGTATTTTTCATTGTTAAGCGCTGCTGTTCAGCGCTATACAATTTTTTTTCAATAGATTGAAAATACAAACAGGCTTAAAAGCGCATTAGAGACTTTAGCGTATCAGAGACTTGCGTTGAAGTGCTATACAAATGTATTTTAGATTAGATTTCTTAGATTAAATATCGCAGATGGAAAGAGAGACAGTACGACAAGAAAAATTTAAAAAAAAAATTTTTTTGTAAAAAAAATTCTGCGTTCTTTTACTAATCTAGCGACTAAATTGCATCTAAACTATCGATGTTTTTAAAAGAATTTCTGCAGAATACAAACTGCACTGTTGAGTTCCAGCATGACTAGATTTGTAGCTGGACTGCTCGTGTTCAAACGATTTAAACACAGCGACAACTTGCGATGTTGCAACTCAATATTAGTATGATGTGAAACTCTGGAGACAAAAGTATTACTGAAATAATACTTTCGTCTTTACTGTCGGGTCTGATTACATATATGATATTTTTCTGGTGGATTGCGTCGGGTTTGTGTATGCCTTCGCGAGAAACGACAACACGAAACGCGTTCAGACGGCTAATGACTGTAGCATGGCAGGGACTACTTGTATAGCATGAACAGAAGGTCTCTGTTTTGTTCACTTAAGGGGGGTCTAAAACGACAGGAATGCAATAGGCTAAACTAAAATGAAAACCGCAGCGCGCAGTCCAACAGCAGAACTACGTAATTTCATTACAGTTTATTTTATTTCTGTTGTCACCCTTTTACAGATATTGCACCAGTGCAGGGCTCGAAGCGGGAAAAAAATAAGTGCTGGTGTAGCAGCTGTGTCTTCCTACCCTTCCTCCCCTCAAGCTAGCGTTATTTTGGCCATGGATCGATGCAAATGTCAGCGACCAGTTGCCTGAAGGTCAGAAAAGTGCCTGTTAAGCATACCGGTATGTCTTTTCTCAGAAAAGAAATGCCGGTATGCTATACCGGTCCATACCGTCTCACTTTGAGCCCTGCAGCAGTGTGCAAATACGCATGATAGCCTACTTAAAACTATAAAAAACCGCCTTGTACATGCGTCAGATATGCTTAAGCTACTTGCGTGAATACCTACAAAGAATTATGACTAAATTTTCGGCATCATTTTTCTGCATTACTGTTTACGCAGAGTAGACGACAGAGCGGACAGACAGACCACGCTACCGAGAAATGTGTAGGAATAAGCGGAATCGCTTCTGCCGCGAGAGTGGTTCCGCCTAATTGCAACTGCAAGAAGCTTGACGTTTGATCTCACCTGTAGGCTACGTCACCTGTGCTACTGTCTGTACTGCATTGCGTGTGGTCCGGTTTGTTCGTCGCACATTTAAACGTTCAGCACGTAATGCTGTAGATAACCCTGCGCTGTCGCAGTGCTGTCGCAGCCTCATTTACTTGCAGATAGCTACAAGGCGTGTTAGTGTTAGGTCCAGCTGTGACAAAATTAGATCAGTGAGACGTCGCCAACTTATGCCGCCGCTGTCACGGCCGTCCGTCCGTTCACCGGCCTGATTAAGATTAATTCCACCTTCATGTAAATTACCAGCCTGTCTGTTATTGAATTTGTCTTGTCAACGGATTGTTGTATGTCACCCTTCTAAGTTTTAATAGTGGCGGTTCCAGAGTTATTAGCTAGGGGGCATCGAGCGACGAAGGCGAGAGAACTGAGGCACCATAGGGGAAGTGGAGTTGGGAATGGGTAGAAAACAATAATGAAAATTACAAGTACATGCATAAAAAGTTAAGTTTGGTGCATACCGGTAGTTTTGTCACAATTTTGTACAATTTAATGGCCTTTTGTGTGGAACAAATTCGACGATGAGATTATAAATTCATGTCGTTTGTATTTTGTTTCTAAACTAAGAAATCTAGAAAAAAAGTTTTAGTTGCTTTGGCGAATTTTAGTAACATTTTGTGCGCTGAGACGAGTATCGCGAAGAATGGTAAATTGAGCTAGCAGTGAGGCGTTCTTCATTCATCCGATTTCGTAGGCTATAGCCATACCTTTGTTCTGCAGAAAGCTGGATAAAGTTCCTTCAACCCTTGGCTATAGAAGGGGGCAATGCCCCCCAGAGTCATGGATTCTCCACTGTTTCTCACTGTGTATACGGTGCACGTCCACGTCGTTTATAGTATTTACGTAAAGTCACAAATCACAATATGCGTAGTGCTAAAAGCCGTATTGCCAGCCTAAGTTGTCTCTACATTCGACTGTCACTAAGTACTTAAGCCTTAAGCGGCTGAGTTACATCGAAAGTAAGTACGCGAATAATTAGCTCAAAATATTTGTTTCCCGTATCGGCAACATCGGCGACCCAATGCTAGAAAAACATCCCCAAAGTTCCGGCTGTGTGAAACGTACGATCGCGCCACAATTCAATCACTTATTTTTTTCACAGCGTGTCGTGTGACGTCATCGAACAGCAGTGTCGTGAACACAAAACCATTGCACGGTGTTCGCTGCGACAGCAGAGCGCTGTATACTTGCTCATGTCGCAGTGCACAAGAACGAAAAGCGCGTCGACGCAAATGATTCGAATCAGCGAAACGAGACCGACGCAGGAACGTATGAACGACGGCCGAGATGTGTACATAATGCCACGGATGCGACACAGCAACAGACGGACAGACTGTTGTCAGTCGTAGACAAAACCGAGTCACGGAACGATCGCTGCGCTGCTACTATTGCCTATATATAGCCTCTCAGCCGACGATTTACGATACGGCGACAACCCGTGTTTCGGCTTATGAGTTAAACGACAACAGTAAATTCAGCAACAGCAAGAACAGCAGCGAAAATCCACCGTCGGCAAAAAATGGGGAAGTAATAAGTTATCACCGGCAGCGAAATTTTTATACGACGAGTTTAGTTTGCAAAAACTGCAGGCAGTTGAAACAGAAAAAAAGTGAACATCAGTACATCGTTGAAAACTGTACAGTTACACATTAATGCCTACAGACCAAAATAAATATTAACTTTTGCCACGTTTAACACAATGAATTTTATCCTGTGGGGCAACATGAGCAAAATCGCATAATTTAGCATATTCGTTTTTGGATAGGCCCAAATGTTTCGTGAAGTCACGTGGCAGCATACCTGACAGTTGCAGTTGACGATTATTAATCCTAGCATTAACGCCGAGAGTTGAACGTCAATGGCAGGCATAGTGTAGATTAACGTTTATTGTGAAGTTTATGGCATGCTGGCTATGTGCGACTCGACACGTTGATTTAGATCCAGTCCACATATTTTGGTCTATTCCTGCTGCACTTGCAAACTCTATTTTGTAAATAAATTCTGCTTTTGCAACGTTAGCTGTAGGTCTAGCTTTTAGCTGCAGTTAGCTCCGTTGCTGAATTCACTCGCGCCCACAGTTTCCACAAATTACAGCAGTTTTCGTACCGTGTACCGAAATTGTCGTTAGCTTTGTATACCGGTTGATGTTTTCTGCTTATTGGCTACCGCTACCCGGCGGATCACCGGTACACACCACACATCGCGACAATTTCATTGCCCGCTAGTCACTGTGCATATTACCAGTGCTGTCATGTGTATGATCTGATGATACATAAATGTATATTCAGATGTCAATATTGTGTCGGCAGTGAATGGAGTACCGACAAAAGTTCAAGATAGGCTTAGAATTTTCCTCTTGCTGTTTGTTTCTACGTCAATATGCAGCTCGGACTGATTTGCGTGATGCCATAATCTCATACAGCGTCACGGAAGACTGCGGTATCTGGGCCTGTGACGAACATCGACATGACGGTCGTAACCACAACCCTCTAGATTAGTGACGATTTAGAGGGCCATGTCGTAACTCGCTATCGCTGCATAAGCACCGTCCACTCGACTGCTGATCCGCTGAATGACGTCTAGAAATTGACGCAAAAACCGTCGCGACGCAAATGTCTCGTCGTCATTGTTATCAGCTGCCGATCGGAGCGGTTTAGAGGACACGTAAACAAATGTTAATTGTCTGGCTTCCAGTTGCCATTTCCGTCGGGCGCTCTGTCTTGACTGCGTGACAGTTTGACCGGTTTTTACCATTAACGAAAGACGACGTCGTATTCTACGATGGAGAGGTGACGTTTATACAGCGTAATAGTCTTGCCAGCGCTTTTGCGCCTATGGCGTTGTACAAGTTATTATTAGGCTACGGCTGTGTAAATATGCAACGATAAGAATAAGTTAATACAATCTTATAGCTATATTTATACGTTTCTATAGCTTCAGTTTTCAAATAAACACAACACATACTGGTACACGTAAATCAATGATTTATGAAATCATAAAATTTCGTGACGGACATCTTAAGTTATTAGCAGGGATTAGTCTGTATTGACAGATATAATGTAGGTCTTATAATAAGACGAGAATGTCAGCCCAGGTCACAGTTTAGCCTATGCGGTGACTGCGTGTGTTGAAGCACGCAGTGGATTACTGCTCGGTGCCCGTTTACATGTTTTTTTTCCGGCTGGCACATATAGGAGCGACTGCGGAAACTACTAAAACCCTCGGCCGATGCATCAGTCCCAAGTTAGTTCGGCGACAACTTGCAATTCCCCCAAGCACGCGGGCGCTGATCTGAGCATCGGCAGTCGACATCGCTGACCAACTAGCCTAGGCTACTGGTCAGCACCGTATACATGCTTTTTGTCGTGATGGCGACATTTAACGTCTAGCAGTAACTGACCGTGTATCATATGAGAAAAGATTACAATGCCAAGTGGAGACAGAGCATGCGGCTGTCCGCGTTATCATCAGAATTACCCATCATAAGCGTCAAACGTATAACATACGGCCACTGGTGGAAATCCCAGCATTGATGCAGGACTGCAGACTACAGGGCAGACACAGCCGCGAATACGCAGATATGCGCTGTTTTCGGTGAGGTTTTTGACATCCGGTGACCTTGAGCATTGTTGATATCGTGCACTAAATAGCCCCCCCCCTATGAGCCTACTGGTTACTTCTGGCCTAAGAATGTTTACGTGCCCTAGGGAAGTGATGCAGTGGTAGATCTGGGCAGGTATTGCACTGCGTTAATGCCTATAGTCCAGTCCGCTCAGCGGAACGCGGACGCGAACGTATTGCTGGGTGGCCTATACTCTGGTCGAGAAGTGCGATATGGTGAAAGCAGGCGGCAGTGGCGACATGTTGCGTTGTCAAACCGTGGAGTCGAGTGTGGCACCAAAGGTCACGCGCAGTGTCGTTCGCTGGTGTGATGACGTCACTGGAAATGTGTGGCAACATGACTCGTCGGTTGTATGCAACGTACTGAGGCTGACGTCGTAGCACGTGACTTGAGCCATATTAACTCACTCCGTCTTGGACGGATTAGTTGTAAATGCCTCTGGACGCACAGTAACGGATCGTTGCAGATGGATCTGCCACGTTGAAGATATCGGCAAAGCCGAGTCAATCGGCCAGGTAGGGTCCATAGATACAGATGATATCGCTGCTGAAGGTCGGATAAGTTCTGTCCTGTTGTGTCTGCTAGTGATATTCAAACGCCCGAAGCTGTACGTAGCAGTCGATGGGCCGGACCAGTGTGCACGGTGCGTCAACCTGGGATGTCTGACTTTGGTGGTTCATGCAGATACAATGACTACTAGGCCAAGGTCAAGCGTCAGATCAGCAACTCCGAAATGTCGGCTGAGCAGAAAAACTGTCTGGCGGTCGACAGTATGCAAAACGTTCTCGAGCAACACGCTGGCATGGCGCAGACATCGCTGTTGTCGACCGCACAAACGACAACTAGAAATTTGGGGCAAAATCTAACGTGAGTCCGCCCGGCGCCCTAAGTCCCATTCGGGGAAAAATTCGGGGGGCTGAAATTCCCTCGGTAGCAAAGTCACGTGGCCCGAACTCAAATGCATTCGCATACGTAGAACACGCAATGTCGACTTAAGCTGGGTCAACATGCGCGCTTATAACTTTTTTGTTTGTGAACCAAAGTTTAGCAAATTTTTCAACTCGCAAGAGATCCTGCTTGATAACGCCGTTTTCCGCTATGCACTCCAGAGATATTTACAATCAAACTCGAAAGTTGTCCTAAATTACCGGTACACCGAAATTTGGACGTTTTTTGCCCTTCCAATTTTTAAGGGGGCGGTGCCCCAAAATTTGTGCCCGCTTTATTACCTCCATTTAGGGGCACGTCAAGTGGCAAAGTTTGGTGGGGCTATTTACTTTTCCAAAGTTATAGGCGCGCATTCGGTGAATGTTAAGCCAACTTTTGACCCCCTTTGAAAAAAAATTGTAAGGGAGACCCCCGTCCCCAGTGGGTGGAACGCTAGCAAGACGGTCATTCTCTATAGCGCGTGTAACAGTTTGGGGGCACAGTACCCTTTAAGGGCCGAAATATGGTTTCTGAAAAAGTCAATTTTGGTGTGTACGATTTCACTTGTAGATCTCCGTGATTAGTGGACCAAAGTTCACAGCACTTTCTTTGCAGACCGCGGGAGGATTCGCGGTAGAAAATGTACTTATCCGATTTTGAATATCTCCATCCGTTCCGGGGATATTTGCGCTCAAAATCTAGTCGTGCAAAATGGGGCCAAATTTTGCACGTTTTTGCCCTCCCCCATTTTTTTTTGGGGGGGGGAGGGCAGGCATCCAAATTTTTGGACTTGGATTATAAAATCGAACACATTTCCCGTCATGTGGCAAAGTTTCACGGCTATTGGCCAACGGAGCTCGGAGATCTGGTGCATGGCGAAAATAATTAAAACCGTTGTAAAACATAAGGCTTTCCGGGAACTACAGTTCCGGGCGGCATTATCAACATAGGTATAGCGTTACTTCAAGACTAATGACGTCACTGAACTGCAAGGATCTGAACTGAACTGGTGTGGTTTAGTTTTTAACGAACTGACCAATGGGCATTCGGTAATGCGTTACAGTAGGCACCGTCCTACGGCGTCGGTAACTACGTAACTATGCGCACGTACGCATCAACCAATTACCAGGATTTCGGCTTGCTCTGCTCGTCCGTTGCTCAGTTCGTCAAAAACTAAACCGTGTCATTTCAGTTCACTTTAATTACGTCGCTCTGTACGCGTCTTTATATCATGCCAGTCTAGTTTACAGTACAGCACATAAGGACAATGCGTGTGTATAATACCCCGTTTACACGATCGAGCAAACATCGAGCAAACGTCGAGCAAATGTATTCAAAATACACGTGCTAACTGCTCGACGTCTGCTGGACGTTTGCTAGCATTCATCCAGCAAACTCGACGAGCTATGGCAATTACTAATTAGCATGCTAATTAGGAGGTCGGACGAGTTGTAATTGGAAGGCTTAGGCCCCTATATAACACGTGATCAACTGTGGGCTAAGCTTAGGCCTACATTTGAGCCAGGGGCGGGGTTCCGACAGGCCTGCTTGATGTTTCCTCGATGTTTGCTCGATGTCTGCTCGACGTTTGCTCAATGTTTGCTCGATCCTGTAAACGGGGTATAAGTTTTTAGCATTCATAGCCGCAATAGTTTAAGGACACTGGTACAGCCGGATTGATTTTGAAGGCCCTGTGCACTTAGAAGTATGAGGTCTCTTTGATTGGCGGCGACAGTTCCGTTTTTTGGGTCAGCAAAAATTTGTGGTATATAACTTGCCGAACCCGTGAACGCAAAACGCTGACAGCGAAAAGTAACTCACTAGCCGACTGACCATAGGAGTTATGTGGTCTCTTGTTAGTGGGGTCTGAAGCAAAGCCCCAGACGCTAGCGAATTTTGAGCACGCAAGACACTATAAACAATCATATTCATGTAAATGATGCAAAGTCTGAAAAATTTCACTGAAAATTAAGTGGCATTTTAACTTTTATCTAGGCTATGGGCTCTCTTCAAATTTTGAAATAACACAAATCGAGCTCAACTGAACTGTTTTCAATTTCGGTATATTTTTTATGTATAACAAGAAACTTGAGCTAATGCTCACGAGACCAGCGCGAAAGCCTATAGACTTTTCGGGGGTACCGCTCCTTGATGCCCTCGTGCGCAGGTTTCCTTGAACCTAGAAAATCAAGACTTGAACCACCGAAATCTACATTTAATGCTGAAAATTTCATACGCAGCTTCTCCATGTCTATCTCAATTGGTTTTAGCGCAATTCGCTCTTGAAAAGTGTCTCGCAGCCCAAAATCGCAAATTTTTTTATAAAAACCTTTATTTTAGCGTTCAAGGTCATACAAGGTCATTGAATTCGGTGGCAATCGAGAGCCAGTGTACGACTTTCTATTAGTGATTAATAGTAACCTAGGTCCTATCTCGCACATTTACTGAGATACAGCGACTTGTTGGCTAAAAATTGCCAATTTTCCCACCCTTTCTCGTTTAGCGCTTTCTTTCAGGGTGATCCCTTCGAATTTATGGAAAAGCTTTACGGTTTCTAAAACTAGAGTCTTTAAGGCAGCCGACGGTGAAGATTTGTTGAGTCTATCTTGCACCGTTTTTGACTGATCCACCCGTGTGACGGACAGACACGTACGGACGGACGGACGGACGGACACAATTGCGATGGCTAAGACGCGCTGAAAGCAGTAGCTGCTTTCGCGCGTAAAAATGTCGTCATTAGTGCTTGTTATGATAAGCAACATGTCTGTACCTAATTGCAACCGTTTTTATGCTAGACGAGGCAATAGCGGCAAAATCTTTTAGGGTATTCTTTTTGACGCCCTCGTTTGATCTGAACCCTTTCACATAGGGGTACGAAATTTTGTCACAAAAAACTAGATTCTTTGGAGCAACTGACGGTGAAGATTTCGTTGTCCTAGCTTGGACCGTTTTGATACGGCTCAAGGGTGTGACAGACAGACAGACAGACTGACAGACAGACAGACACTTTGACAATAAAGAAGCATTACATGCTGTCGCGCGTAAAAATAAAAGTTCAAATGCATGCGTGAAGCATCAGCATCATAAGGCTTATCGTATGTTAGGTCTGTGGTTATAGGCTTATCAGTAAATCGGTCTGTATGTCGGCAATTATAACAATGTTAAGCGGCCTGTATTTTGCTCATTGCAATGTTGTAAAATTTTGTGTAGACCCATTTCTGCTTTTGGACGACAATTTTTAGGCAAAAAACAAGTTTTTCTACGAAGTACAATAATTTAATGTGTCTCGTTTCCCTCCTGCGACGACACCACTGCCATTAAACTAGTTATTGCACTAACAAATATGGCTTATGGGGGAAAGGAAATTCAGTCTGTCTTGGGCGTCCGTCACCGTCATCGCCAGGAAGCGACCTCCCCCATGTCACACCAACCCTTCCTCCTTTGTCTCCGTTTCTTTCCTCTTTTTCCCCCTTTTATTTCGTACTTCTTCCCCAAATCCAGTTAGGTTGTCTGGAGGAGGGAGCGATGTAAGCTTTCCCAGCGGTCGCAAGCGCATTTTTTACACATTTTGGGCCCTTAGAACACATCCTACGGCAACATTTTCAATCGCTCATGTGCAATGCATATTGCTGTTTTGTCGATTTGTCAAGTGGAAAAAACGTTCCCAGTTTAATTTCTCCGATTTATCATTCCCACCTGTCACTGGCGTAGACGCGTCTGCCGTCGATCATCTAACGGGAGGATTTAACTTCTTAACCAGTCTAGGCTAACCGGAGGGAAGGTAAAAAGTACCCCATCTTTATTTATGGAACATAGTTTTTTTGTTTTATGCAGTTAAACAATTTTTCTCATGGCTTTTTTATATTTTGTTTTACAGAAAACACACATTTTTATTATAGTTAGAGAGTAATGTAGGCCTATCTTCGTAAGAAATGATGACAAAAATGCTTGATTTTTATTTGAGCGAAAAATTACCTAATCGCGTAACTGCGTAGATTAAGCGAAGATGCTGTCAGATTTAACGTATTTACTTCCGGTTTGTCGGCCGCCATCTTGAATTTCCGACTTTCGTTTGTATCTGGCAGCATTTTCGTTTATATCAAACAGACCAACAGTAACGAAATTATTGTGATGTGACGCAATTTCGTCCGTTGAGTGGTAAAAGTGCATAAGTGGCGTTTCTATAATTTTGAGAAAAACGACATTGAAAGTTTTCATACAAATCACACTGTTACTATCCACTGGTAGGTATACTATTATTTTGACGTTTTTATTTGTTTGTTGATTAGCAAAGACATTTGGTTTTTACAGAAATAAACTGTTTTGTACCAGTTATTTGAAATTAGCGAAGTTTTTTGCAAAGTGTGTCGATGTTATGTGAATTTTGTCATTTATGCACTTTTTTGTTGTCATTTCTGTATTTCTTTGAGTGCGCATTGATCTTAGCTTCAGATACTAAATTTACTTATGCACTTCTTTTAGTTAGTTATGAACTTTTACCGCCCGATATAGGAGCTAATTCATTTGTGCATAAACTTTGAATGCTCGTATCTCAGCAACGTTTTCGAATATTACGCTTTTAGTTTTATCACTAGATTCTACGCATTTTTCTGCATACGGTGGTATAAAAAACTGCAAAAAGTGCATAAGTGCGTTTATGCACTTTTACCACTCAATGGACGATTTGCCGCGTGCGGCAGAGTTGCAGACTCTGGAGGGGCGACTGAAATCGCGGGAGTGGACATCGTGGCACGGTCAAAAATGCAGGGGTGGACATCGCGGGAGTGGACATTGAGGGAGTAGCGAAACAGCAATAAGCAGCGATCAAAACCTCCAGCGGTGCGGGAGACAGGGGGGACAAGAAAATCTGGAGAGAAAAAACACTGGCCCTGTTGTACGCCACATTGTATATTGGTAAAATAACGCTGTATATACTCTCTTGTTTTGTGAGATACGGTGACATATCGGTTAAAAACCCACGCGAGTTGCTGAGATGGACGCAGGGTGTCCGGTGTGTCGTGGTATGATCACGATGGTGATGCGTATTTTTCATTAGAGACAGTGCTTTTAATTAGAGACAGTGTGAACTTTGCTACTAATGTAGACTGTTTGTGTGCTTTATTTCA
>Ga0209367_1004431_pt1 | contig 19346 bp, 8 predicted proteins | sample WorMetLIZISLAND2_FD_187412 | JGI IMG/M metagenome (GOLD analysis project Ga0209367, IMG submission 187412) | Marine gutless worms symbiont microbial communities from Max Planck institute for Marine Microbiology, Germany - Olavius geniculatus... ...
TGCAGCAAGCAGACATACCACCGCCCCAATCAGCCACACTAGGCCTTCACCCCGTAGCCCGTAAGCTACTACTCATTTCCCGTCCCACGAAGGGTAGGAGGCTGAGTTGACCTATTTAGCGTATTTAACCTTATAATGCTGCGACGCACTTCAATTGTGAGCGTTTACATATAATAGTGTATTTTTCAATTACATTTAGACTATAGGAAATTAGCTAACGCGCCGTCGGTCTTCTAAAAACAGCGCAGTATAAAAGAATGTAGCTGCAAATAACGACATGATTATGCGGCCGTCTAACCAGTTTTCAATCGTCTCAGGCGTTCACAGCAAAGTGATTTAGGCCTAACAATGGCTTGGGATCGTTTTCAGGCAGCGTTTGAGCTGCCCGAGGATTAATTCACCACGAACCCTAATGTTTTTTTTCTAATATCCGGTGACTTCAGCTTTTACCAACGTTACATGTACGTCGAAGTCTTTCGACAAGTTTTATTTGATAGTTCGATATTGCTAATTTTGTTTCACAGCGACTACGAGCAGCAAGAAATTTAATTAAATTAGAATGTTATTGTATCTTCTAATCATTACAACTTAGTCTAAAATTCCGCAGGCACAGTGGGATCCATCTGTGTTTAGAGTGCCGGTGAATTCTAAAAGCGCGCGCATGCAGAGCGACGTAACTGAACTGAACTGACACGGTTTAGTTTTTGACGAACTGACCTATTGGCAAGCATGCAGTAACGCACTATAGTAGGCATCGTACAACCGCGTTGGTCACTACGTGACTACGCGCACGTACGCCTCAGCCAGTGACCAGTGGGCTCTTCTGCTTGCTTATTGGTCGGCTTAACTAATCAGTAACTAGCCAGGGCGACTTCCGGCTGTACTTATTTCTAGCCAGCAGCGGGCACAATAGGCTGGCAGGTGCGCGCTCGACTGCGCATGCCCGGTGACAGGCAGGTCGTCGCGCGTGCCAAAAACGCCAAGAACTGCGTTTTCGACCAGGAAGAAAGCACACACAAGCACAACCGTGCAGAAGACAATGGAAATACCGACCATTATCGTGGCTCCTCGGATCAGATGTAAAGTGGGATGACTTGGTACGTGAATGTGAAGTCGGTGGTCAAAAAGAGAAGAAAAGAGAGACATTGGATTCGGCTTATATGGGCTGAAAAACCGAAATTCTTATAAATATAAATAAGTATAAATAGGTTCAACGTTAATCAACAGGCAACTTTTCAGATACGACCAGTGATTTTCCACTGATTATCAAACCATTTTTGTCAAAAAATTATCCGTTTTATTTCTGTTCCAGACGCCAGCCGCTCGCATCCGGTACCCAACGGAAGAAAGGGATTAAATTGTATGATGGATATGCAGGAAGAATACATCGATCGATTACTGCAGAAATAGGCTAAGTTAAATATTCGTGAAATATCTAAACTGACACTAATAAATCGCTCACTGGTACACTTGTAGGTTGCCGTTAGCGTATCTTTCTCGTTGGAATCACCAGTTTCTCCAAATTTATGGATCAAAAGCAGGTACCTGGGCGTCTCTGCTTGGTTGGAAGACAATGTCCGGTGACCTGAGTGCGTGGCGTTGCGGGCAAGCTATTGTCTGTGAACAATAAAACAACAATGCAAAATGCGCTAGCCACATAAAGGCAAATGCGCATAAAATTGAAAACACGAAAATTCTTTTTGAGCAAGTGAGAATGAGCCACAAATTCCACTGACTACTGCCCAAATAAGTTAATTATTCGTACCGTATTCTGCGTGCGTGTTTCGTCCTATGAGGTTTTTTTGCTTCCGTATTTGTTTCTTTTTCGTGTATTTCGCTCGTGATTTCTGGCGGACGCACTGTCTTTATTTTCGCATTATCAGTCGACGGATATTAGCGTTGTATTCTCAGGGGAGAGTCATACCGATGATACTAGCGGCTCGGCTCTAGACGCCAAAGAGTCGGACCGCCCAACAAGACACTAACGCCGTAGACAGTAGGACCGAGACGTCCATAGGGACCACCAGCAATCGTGAAGTCGCAGTGTTTAGGCCCGGAGTGTAGTGGGGTGCCGTTCTCCCGTTTTTTTTCGGCAGGGAGAAGCGTTCCTCACCATTTTGCTGAAATTTATGTAAAAATGGGCCGCAGTATAATGCCAATTTTCTGTGACAGTTGCAGTATAAATCCATGTTAGTAAAGTTTTATGATACCAGGGGAGATATAAACTGGTGCCACAGCTGTGTAAATATGATCTCCGTAAACACTTTTTTTGTAAATAAACTACTTAAGCTATGGAACTCGCTACCTGATGATGTAGGCCTAGTGTTAGTAGTTTCAAGAGACGTTTAGATTTGTTCTGGCATGATTTGAGTTTGTATTATGATTACAAGTTCGTCATCTAGTACCAGAAGTCAGTGTATCAACAGTATTGTTGATATTTGTGTTAAAGTATCTACTTCGGACGGAAATAGAGGCTTTCGGCCTGCTTCCGGCTATTCATCGATGATGATGATGATGACGAAACACGTTTTTTGTCTCTCTGTCAGATACTAGGCTATATTACTTTTATTGTATCTTGTATCGTTTGTTGTTGTTGAAATTTTTGTCTACTGTTTATTTTGCTTGTTGGCAATATTGTTTCTAATGTTTACAATAGCTTCTGTAGCTGAGAAAATTACAAATTTACGACAAATTTTTGTTAGGCGTATTGTAATAAGTTTGTCATAGTCTGCGTGCATAGGCTATTACAGTTTTAAAGCAATGCGAAAGACGTGCAAAAGTTTAAGCAAGAGTCTGGATTACCCTACGTACCCTCTTTTTTAGCACTAAAGCTCTAATCATGGTTTGTTAAAACTGGCTTGGTTGGGAGATCAGCAGCAGCGCTGTCATAATCTAGACCACAATGCACTTTCAGTCAAGGTTGTAATTATGAATAAAAAACTGGGAAACGTCTGTGACTTAGTAGCATGAGTCAAAATTGTACTTGTATTTTTTCGTATATTTGCGCATGGTTTAAAAAAAACTGAAAGCTACAATAAAATCTTAGTAATACATTGTAATTCGTTGTGAATTTGTAACGTTTTGACTACAGAGACTATAATAAGTAGGCCTAAAATAAAATTGCAAACAATAATTATATGGACAGGGAGATATAGAGTACGAATTCATAGCTCTGTATATACTAAAATATTTTAAACACAATTATTACCGGTATACCGACATACTGGCAGATGAAACTGTAAACCACCTGCATGGATTTTTAGAGAAGAAAAAAAGTGAGGTGGGGCGTTCCCCTTTTCTGCTCCCACTATTAGGCCTACATCCCTGCTGGCAGCCCCGCAGCTTTACGGTGTCTGTCGGTATATCGATGTTTGACCGATGCTACTGGCTGCCGTATAGCCAGGTGGCGGTGTGCTGCTCTTTCATGACAATGATAAGAATACGACGATGATCATGATGCAGTGCGTTATGATGCACGGATTTGCCGCTCAAGCTATACACTGGAGATATATATGACATTTCTCTACGTAGGCCCATAGACAAATATAGGGCTATGCGTAGGCCTACAGTTTGCGATCAATGCTGCCACTAAGTTGTCTGCAGCTTTCCGCTGTACAACAACGGAACAGAACGTATTTTAAGGCATTGTTGAACTTTGTACGAAGAAGCTAAAGAATGTATACTTAGGGAGTAGAGAGACGGAGTACTCGTTTTAGGCTCAGCAATTATCTTTTCTTGATAAAATCATAAAAGTGCATTTATCCGACTTTCCAGGCCACCAGTAAGAATTCATTACATGCATAGGCCTAGTTGTCGCGGTTAATCGGCCAGTAGCGGTCTGTCTATTTGTAGCGGTGCACCGTTTATTATATTTTTGTTTCATGTGTATTAACAAAGCTGTATTGGGCTACACTGGCGCCTACAGAGCGACGTAACTGAACTGAACAGAAACGACATGTTTTTGAATAGACTCATAGATTGAACCATGTAGGCCCTAACTTAATAATTTATGGCGGACAGTCGTTCAAAAGAAGGCAGCAGCGGTTGCCGAATCGTCAACAATAACAAAAAAAGTTGTATTTCGATGAATTTACGTAACTTAACTGACATGGTTTTAGTTTTGACGAACTGACCAGTGGACAAACAGTAATGCATTACAGTAGGCACCGTTTAACAGCGTCGGCGACTACGTGACTGCGCACACGTACGCGTCAAATGACCAATGAGCTCGCCTTGCTTGTCCATTGGTCAGTTCGTCTTAAACTAAACCGTGTCAGTTTAGTGCAGTTCAGTTACGTCGATCTGTTCGCGCCTTTAGCTGTCTATTCCGTTGCGCACAGCGTTTGCGAGCATAAAGCGTTTAACGCCACCGGTATTTCTGCCGGGTTTATTAAGCCGACCTGTTGACCTCGGGCGGCAGTGGTCATCCAGTCACTCGTTGTATTTGCATAGGCCTACATCGCCGTTGCTGCGGTGGTTTGTTGGTTTGCTAAGCACGCCGGGTGGCCTGGCGGCCCGCATTCTGCAAGTGGTAATGCGAATGCGAATGCATGGAGTTGAAAATGCAAAATCTGACATTGGCGAACCTCCCCAGTTCTGTTTTTTGGACAGCAAAGTGATGCTCAACTTCGAAGTATCAGGTCCCTCCCCCTGCAAAATTTCAAAACGTGGAGAGACTACCGCGGGGATCGGGGAAACGGAGTAACTGCAACCAAAACGAAGTATTAATACTGCTTATTGAATGACCAGGCACAGGGCTTATGCGAAATTTTTACGAAATTACGAGTGCTCAGTTAAGCCCAAATTCCATTACGCCGACTTTGCGCATTTTCAGGCGACCCGAATGTCTTCCTGTATTGCTATGGTTCGCATCACACGGAGATAATTGTCTGCCTATACGTGGCGACATCCTGCGCGCCCAGATGGATGCAGTTGCGTGACTTATCCTCTGCTTTATATAATTCAATCGACTGCAGCAGCAGAAGCAGCAACAGCATTGCAGAGCTATATTTCACGCTCTGATACCCAGTACTAGAGATGCACAAATCGCCATTTTAGTGGATTATCAGAAATCGATTTGCTGCAAAAAAATATTCTGCAAGTTTGTTCGGCACGCAAGTTCTACGTTGATATGACTCGTAACGTAATAAAATGAAAACACGCTTTAATTTAATTGGTTCTAGTAGGCATACGTCACATGCTGGTATAACAGTGTTCTTTGTTTGCTTATAGTGATGACATATTGGGCAGTTTCAGGCGCCTGTTTCAGACGCCGGAAACAGGCACCTGTTGTTTGGTGCCAGAAACCATGACACACTTAGCCGGCAAATGATACAGGCAGAAAGAAATAAAGATGGTTTTTAATTTTGAGAATTTTCAGCACGATGATGTTGTAGTCGTCGCTTTTTAGAATTCAGGTTTTTGAAAAATACAAAAGAAAAAGCAACTTTATTTTTTATCTACGAGCAGTGCTATCGTCTGCTCAGACTGACCAATTACAGTTCAGCTTTCCAGCCGGTTTCCGGCACGAAATTGAACATGTTTTAACCGGCGCCGGTTTCTGGCACCAAAAAATCTGGCACCAGCAAAGTATGACACACTGACCAGTTTCAACTGGTACCAGAAACAAGCGCCTGAAACTGGCCAGTGTGTCATCAACTTTAGAGTAGGCTACTAATAGGTCTTGTGCGATATAGCCTATTTTTTGCAGTAACGATTTGTACAAAAACTGTAAAAAAAATTTTTAAACGTTTATATCATATACTGCAACGCGATGTAATTTACACACATTTACAAACCCTTACGCTAAAGAAGTAAGCAACAGATCCCAGTTCTTTCTTTACCATTGCAATCCATTATACGCTTTTGTTGTGCAGTGCAAGGACGTCGAGAGCCACATCGGAGCCCGGGGAAGACATTTTCGCGGGGCCTTTAACAAGGTGGTGCCCCGAGAAAAAAAAATTGAACTTTGCTTTCTAAAATGGAGCATTATGGCTTACTTTATATTTCTGAACGAGTGCAGGGCCCTCAAACGTCGCTGGGCCCAGGGAAAACTTTTCCATCTCTCCTCTCTTCGACGGGCCTGCTGTTCTGTTATACGTTTTGCCCGATGCGATGGTTATGTCAGCCGGATCCGTTGCGTTACGTACTTTCTTGCATTCTTTGCGCACGTTGGATGAAAACAACGCTTTAAAATATAAACCAGAGTCAACCGGACATTGAACGGAATCGAAAGATAATCAATCGGTGGAACGGCGCATCACTAATATGAATCAGTGTTCTTCTGCGTGAGCTGCGGCCCGCATCAATTGGGTTCAACGCCGACTGTTCCACACGATCGCGCGCACGATATTTCTTCTTCCGCTTCCGGCTTCGTTACGACGCCTTGGGCCGGCCGGTAGATATAACGAGATTCCGTGCGCAGAGCTGATGTCTTGTCCTGTACCGACTTGTTAGCTCTAGGGGCCGGGCAGCCAGCCGGAAGAATTGCATTCGCGTTCTGATAGCTACTGGCACGTGTTGGGTGGTCCGGCTGCCTGCCTGGACACATAGAACGATTAGAACATGTATACAGTGAGGGAGTGAGAGGGAGGAGTTTAGAAAACAGGGAAAGCACGAGTGAAAAGAGAACAATTAACCGACTAAGATGGTCGCATTAAGATGATAAATGCAGTCCGATTCTAGCCATGACGTCGTTAGCTCAACTTAGTGGCTGGCTATATCCAATTAACTCTTTCACCACGCTGTCTCGTTTATCTGTTGCTTAACACTGCAAATAGCACTATCAGCTGTAATTACTTTCCTTTAATGTCGCATACATTAATGCGTTAGTTGATTCAATGGTCGTTCGCAGTTTGATTGCGTCTTACATCTATAAATGCACCTTTTTAAAACTATTGTAGTTTACTGAAAAAATTAATATTCTTGTGTATGTATATTTAATTCATCATATAGCCTTTAGTGTTACATACTTTTGTAACTACATCTTTTTGTTATATTTGGTACAGCGAAAAAAGAATGGCTGTAATAGTTAGGCCATTGAGAACCAGTATAGATATCATCTTTTCTTAAAAAGTTCAATTATTATGTCAGTTAAGCGTAAAGGGTTAAGTAGTAAACGTAATGTAGGTCTATATCAGCAAAGTTAGCATATAGTGTCGATTGTCTTACGGTGTAAAACGGTCCATTAATATCTGCAGCATAGTCCTACAATGCCTATTTCGCCGGCTTGCATTTAATGGACAGCTGTCTGTTGCAACTAAACCATATAGCACGCTCTGTTCATCTATGTATGAAATTGTTTGCTCTTTTCGGCTGGTTTTGTTAAGTAACGGTCGAGCTATTGGCATGGTTGTCGTCATCTCTCCGTCCGTCCGTCTGTAACGGATGTACTGTGGGTCATTGTGGCTAAGCTTAAGGTCGTAGAGAAATACTTTTTACACGAGTAATTAGCCATGTATGTTAAACTCGGATATGCAAAATTTCAGCCATCTAATGCAAAAGAAACATTTTCAAATTGGGGTTGAATGGAGGGGTAGGAAAACTGTGCGTTTTTCAACGGAAAACTGGCTATATCTCAGAAACGGTGAGATATACGGTCAAGGTTAGTATTAATTACTAATGGAAAGTGGCATACGCCCTTTCAGATAAAATAAAAATTATCTGCCTTGAATGACTTTGAGGGTCGATCACTGACAACCAATACGGCTATCCTATAGCGACAGCTGGGCTTCTTGTTATTTTTATCATTCTATGTGACTAGTGACACGTTGGCGGACATCAAACATGCTCGACGTCCACCAGGATCTGAAAAACGTCTTTCTTATACAATGCATAATATATAAACTTTATATTTATCTTACCAAGCTTTGGCGGCAAGCGAGCAATATGGCATGTAGGCTACAGAAATAATAGGACCACAGTGTGAGACTATTGCGAAGGAACTGCTTTTTAAAACGTTTAAAGCAGTTTCCTAAGAAAATTCGTTATCATAATCATTAACTATAATCATAAAGAGGTTGACATGGCTCAAACAATGAGCCTTACCTCATGTGATTTTTAACTCTTAGGCCCAGGTCATTTGGGCCCAGGTATGACAAACGGGACTAAAAGTCTTGAGACGCTGTTTGAAGACCGAGAGTGGCGGTACTGTGGTTAGTGATCCTTGAGGATCCCTAGAGGATCCCTAGATTACTCTTATCATAGGTAGCGGGCTGAAGGAACTATAAAGAAGTATTTATAAATATAACTCGAATACCAACAAATTCCCCTTTGCACGGCGGCGCGCGCAAGTCTTGGGCGAAAAGAAGTGTGGTGTGAATTTGAGGAAAAAGTGTGGTGTAAAAAAGAACCGTGGTGTAAACTGGAGAGAGGTTGTCGCTTCCGGGCCACTGTATTGTCCGACCAAACAGTAGCGGCAAGTGAAGCGATCTACTCCGCTGCAGCCTGATACAGCGAGTTGCTGCTTGCTGCTGTTAACTCTTTGCACTTCAACGTTAGACCTTAACCCTATAGGCTACCTACAGTACCGTAGTTGGTTTAAAATGTTCGAGAGAAAGTTTATTCTCCAAAACACACAGAAATTATACCATGAAACAATAATCAATAACATATGAGTGTGGCCAGAAAGGTACAATGTGGGTCGTCAGCCAAACGACTAAAACGGCTGGCTAAAAGTCAGCTTAAATTTGTTTAAAATTTAGTTTTGTTTGCAGGGAGAAAAGAAAAATATCCCAACAGTAAACTTACTTGCCTGGATGACTGCAATTATGTCTTGTCATTTTCTTACATTTCGACGAAAAGGCATTGACTTTGTAGCAGTGCCCAGGACCTCACATATCCAGGCCCTGTCCATGCACGTAGGTCCATTTTAGGAGGTATTTTTCAGTTTTTTTGCTACAAAGAAAACTGGTCTACATTTCAAACGAAATCCGAACTGATTTCAAGCAAGCAATTTCTGTTCCCTGGTTAACGTTTTTTTCTTCCTCAACTACAGTAAGTAAACGTGTTGGTCGTGCAGTCTGTCTGTCAAAGTGACAGCGCTTTGGCTTAATGATCAGTCTGAACAGCATTTTATTAGTCTCGCAGCAGTCAACTTAAGTCAATAACTCACGCTTCAGATGTAATGTAATGTAAACTTGCGGCACGCACGTCGATCCCGTAATCCATCTTGCAACGTTGAAACGTCGCTGTAGTCTTACCCTCACACGTCGGACGTTAATTTCATTTCGTCGACGATGTATTGAACAATCGCCGCCGAGAAAACGAATGTCCTCCGCCTTCAACTCGGTCTATACTCAGTTAACGTGCAGTGGTCACACTTGACAGGTAATAGACCGTGATTTTTGGGTCGACCTTTAAGCTTAGTCAAGCTTAACGGTCTGCGTTATGACACGGGCTGTTGTCATTTGTCTGTCTGACAGTGTCTTTTTGTGTGTAACAGATGTATTGTGGTTAAACAGTGAGAATTATGGCCAAGGTTGCTATTAATACCTAATAGGCGATCACATTTGCTGCTTTTCGGACGGCCCCATATGGTCGGCCCACCCTAGCGACAGCTTGTTTTTTTTGTTAACGATCTTATCATTTACACTCCAAACGTGCTCTTACATTACCTTGTGAAATGTAGTCAGTTTCAGAAAAAGTGAGTTACAAGGTAACTTTGCATGTAGTATTTTAAAGCTGACTGTATGTATGACGCTTTTAGAATGTCAATATCATCAACAAATTAATCAAAACACATTTGTATAGCGCCATTATTTCGCCAACGAATCAGACGCAGTGCATTATAACAAAGACTAGGCTAAGTGTTCACAATGTCGAACAGTTCAATTTTCAAATTACGCTTAAATACCGCGAAGATCGGCGGAAAGTGAGTTTCGAACGTAACGAATCTTTAACAATTAAGCCCAAAGCGTAGCCTAGTTATTTTCAAGTTCATTGCTGATTTGATCATAGAAAATTTGTGAAAATGGGTAACTTTGATAATGTTAGGGATGTGACGCAGTTAGAGTCTTACGTTTCAGCTGCTTGTGTTTTTACAGCGGGCTTAAAATGGCGAGTGATAGTGATAGAAAGATGATAATAAAGATGATGATGGTGAGGTTACTGATGCTGCTGCTTACTGTAATCTCCACCGCTCACGGTTCAACGTCAACGTCCGACAGCCTACGGGTAACAGACTCAACAACAAAATTTTGTCTGCGACTTTTAATAAATTAAAGAAATTAACTTGTATCTATCGTATTCAATGTGATTCGTATAAATGTCTGCGTAATTTGAAAACAACAGGCTTTTGGTTACAATTTTGAGTATATATTATTACTTGAAGTTATTTGATCAGCGGTGAGCATAAAACACGATTTTCATTGCAACACGGCATATTATGACAAACGTTTTGGTTTATAAATTTAATTTCTCGTAAGCCGAAAACCATTAACAAAAATGCACATTAATTTTTAGTTACTAATTTCAAGTTAGATTACAAACTGCTTAAGACGTACATGTATTTTTGTATAAGCTAGAAACGTGGGTCAAAAATGTCAAAAATTCGTGAATTTTTTTTATAACAATTTGGCAAACGAACTGAATTTTCCGGCTTTGTCTAATACCGCGCATTGTATGACGACGAATGCGTGTTAAAATTATAGTTGCAAACTTGTGACGTTTGAACATTTTGAATAAAAAAGGTTTATATAGTTCAAGAAAACAAATAATAGAACGAATTTAGCTATGAAATTCTTGCTGTTATTTAGCCATCTCTGATATTAGATGCGATTCGTTAAAAAGGAGTAGGCCCTATTATCAGACTAGTGTGAAATACCGAAGTCAAATGTTGCATTACTAGCTGGAAAGAACAATTTAAATATTGAACTAAATGCGAGTGGATCTCGAACATTTTAAAACTTTGTCGAATTTTATTAGGCCTTTTATTTCTTCAACTTTCGCAAAATTTCTCGAACTGCAAAACCGTTTTTCGAACTTCGCCAGTGGCTAGAACGTAAGCGACTGTCAGCCGGTATGATTTTCATTCTGATTTATTTTTCCTTTTCGTTTTCGTTTTCGTTAACGCAGATCACACCGCTGTGAACAAATCCTGCTGGTGTACCGTAGGTGACGTACGAGGTGGACGAAGAAACGTCTGTTGGAACGTTCGTCGGCAACATCATCACGGACGCCCGGCTAGTCGAAGTCTACCCGTCGGTCGACATCAGTCAGCTGAGGTTCCGCTTCCTGAGACGCCGAGTCACTGGATTCAGTCTGGATTCTGTCACCGGCGTACTGACGACTAGCGGCCGGTTAGACCGCGAGGCTCTTTGTGCCGGTGCACCAGCCGCAGCAGGTGGTTTTTACGCACAACGCACTGTGTGCTAAGCGCATATTAGCCATCGTAATTCTGTCCGTTCGTCCGTCTGTCTGTCACAGCCCAGGAAGTTTTGTTAAAGGTGTATAGATCAGAATTTCTTCCTTATTTTTCACTGAGAAATTTACATCCTTAACAAAGAGCGCAAAAAAGGGAGGGTTGAGCCTAAAAGTGGAAAGGGGGAACTTGAGTCTCACAGTGGGAGAGGGAAACTTGGCCTGATTTCGACTTCGGATTTGGTGGGATAGAAGTCACTGCTTACCGATTCATGCCTCGGTGAGATAGAAACTTTGAGTTTTCACCGCATAGTAGCGTAGTAGTGTTCAGTTTCTTGTGACAAAATTTCGTGCTGTTGGGTGAGGGGGTTCCTCTCGAACAAGCCGTCAGTCTTTAATATGATACGATATGATGGGCGCCCCTTATTTTTACCTCCGCCAAGGAGGTAATGTTTTTGCCGGACTTTGTTTGTCTGTTTGTCTGTCTGTGTGTGAGCAAGATAACTCGAAAAGTTATGGACGGATCTTTCTGAAATTTTGAGGATATGTCGGGCATAGCATAAACTACCAGCGATTCAATTTTGGGCATGATCCGGCAGGAATCCTGGATTCTAGATTACTTTGAAATTTTGGTTACCATTGCGTTAAAGGGGGCATAAGGGAACCGCTGGCAAAGCGAAGATGGTGACGCCACCTGGCGGATAGCTTTGCCTTGGCGGAGGTACCTGCGGGCTACAACTGCTTTTCTAGTACTACATGCGTCGGCCTATAGTGTGCAAACGGTTGCAGAATGCAGATAGACACAAACTTGCTGCTTATCAGAACAGGCAGAAAGTTTAATATGTCTGTCGTCGTTTGTCGTCATCGTCTATATCGCATGTATTGTGGCTAAACCGTACGTAGTAGGGGGTCGGCGATGGTACCATTGGATAGAGCGAAGACAAGTTCCTATAGGCTGGCAATACTAACCAAATCTCTATCTGCAGCGGTTTGGCCGAAATTTTGAATGCAAAGTTTTTTGCCTACAGACATTACCCACGTACTTGCGCTGAATTATCCTGTGGTATGCACCATATGCTGTTGAAAAAGAGGAGAGTAAAAGGAAAAGGAAAGAAACCTGGGGAAGGTAGTGAAGAAAAGGGAGATAATTAAAAGATAAGAAAAAGGAGTGGAAAGAAACGAAAGAAGAGAAACGAACGGAGGGAAAAGAAACTTAAGGTGTCTAAATTTGAGGGGGGACAAAAACCCCTATATTTGGGGAATTAAATGATTGTTTGATTCTATGCTTGCTTGTTTGTTTGGTTGATGATGATCAGGGTCGTGTGCGCTACGCGTGGACGTGGCCATTCAACCGATGCAGTTCTTTCGCATCGTCCGTGTCGTCGTCTACGTCCGAGACATTAACGATCACGCCCCACAGTTTGTATATTAAGTTATAGGCCTGATTTACCAGTAGCGTAGACAAAGGGAGCCCAGATGCCCATCCGTTTCACTTCAATCCAGGGCCTCAAATAATGTGTTTTTCAACACAAAATGTGCAGTAGGAAATGGGGAGAGTGTAGCCTAGTAGAAATTTACTTCATTTGCAGTAGAATTTTTTAGCAATAAAGAACGATTGCGTCATCAGTACACAGTATTGCCAAATCTTAAGTCAAACATTGAGAAATATTTTCGAAATTGTTGCCCCAGGTGTCGTATTTGTCGAAAATGCACCGAATTACAACGCTCCCAGACTTTTTGCTGGATTTGAGGGAACCTGCTTCTAAAGGGAGGGAAAGAAAAGAAAAGGGGAAAGGGAGAGTGAGGGGTAAGATAGAGAGGAAACCACGTTATAAAGGAGAGTAAAGGTGGATAGAGAAAAGGAGAGGGAAAGAAAGGAGAAAGAAAATTAAACTAAGAAGAGGGAAGAAAAAAGGGGAGAGGATTCAGGAGAGGTGTTCAGTAATACCCCGTTTACACGATCTAGCAAACGTCTAGCAAACGTCCAGCAAATGTATTTAAAATACACGTGCTAATTGCTCGACGTTTGCTGGAAATTTGCTGGACGTTTGTCGGACGTTTGCTGCTAATATATGATATAATGGACGAGCCAGCTCGATGTTTGCTGGACGTTTGCTGGATCGTGTAAACGGTGTATAAAAGCTGCCCCAATCTCCAAACAAGACATAAGCACAGATTTAAACTGCACTAAATGTGATTAGTTTATTCTGATTATAGTACTAATTAAAACTGTTGCCACAAAATCTCATATTTTAATTATATACGACGTAATGCATTAAATTCGATGTCAGCTGGGGCTCCGCCCAAACCCCGCTGCAGGGGCTTACAGCGCTCCACCAGACCCTCTAGCTAGATTTTAGGGGTCGCACTTCTGAAGAGAAAGAGGAAGGGAAAGGGGAGGAAAGGTGTATGCAGAGGAGAAAAAGGTAGGAAAGGGGAAGGAAAGAAAAATGCGAGGAGACCCCCAATTCACATTTCTTTGGCTACGCCACTGTAGTTTATCGCAGACTAAACTGCTCCTGTCTATAGGCTACAATAGTACGCCAAGATAACTGGACCTGTTTGAGCGTTGATAACTTAGTGACGGTTAGTCAAAGAAAAGCGCGTGATGCGTCAACATTTTCAGAATTTTGTACAGAAAAGCGTAGAATTTGCATAGCTGCACATTTAAATATTATTGTCTAATTTGCGAAAAAATAATTACCACATCCGAAACTAAATTACCAACGCTTAGACAGAACCTGTTTTCTGTCCCAGCCACCAGTTTTTACGCGCGAAAGCAGAATGCTTCGCGCGTCTTTGCCATCGTCTGGGCGTCTGTCCGTTCGTCCGTCTGTCTGTCTGTCTGTCCGTCTGTCACACTCATGAGCTGTATCAAAACGGTGCAAGTTAGGATCACGAAATCTTTACTGTGGGCTGCCCCAAGGTCTCTAGTTTATCGTGACAAAATTCCGTGCCACTGAGTGCAGTGGTTCCTCTCGAACGAGGACGTCAAAGAGGGGTACCCCCTAAAAAGACGTCGATTTGCCGTTATTGGCTCGAATAATGTGAAAACGGTTGCAGATAGGTACATACATGCTGCTTATCATAACAAGCACTGGTGACAGGCTTTTTGGATTTATTAACGTCGATGATCTTGAACGACCTTAAACCCCTCACAAAGAGGTTTTTATTGAATTTTTCGCAATTTTTGGACGCAGCGCACATTTCAACACTGAATTGCGACGAAATGGCTGGAGATAGACCAAGACAACCGCGTATGAAATTTTCAGCATTCAACGTAGATTTTAGCAGTTCAAGTCCCGACCCCCTAGGTTCAAGGAGGCCGGCGCAGGTGGGCGTCAAAGACAGCTACCCCCTAAAAAGTGGTTATTTTTCCGCAATTATCACGTGTAGCGTGAACACGGTTGCAGATAGGCACAGACATCCTGTTTATCATAACAAGCACTGGTGACAGGCTTTTTAAAATTATCAACATCGATGACCTTGAATGACCTTGAACCTTAAAAATATTGATTTAACGTGATTTTTTGGCGATTTTTGGCTGCAAAAGAGTGAATTACGACGAAATGGATGGAGATAGACTACGATTACCTGCGAACAGGAACTGCTTTAGGCTTTCGCGCGTCTCGTGAGCTTTGCTGAAATTACTTGTCATTCAACGCTTTGAATTGAAACTAGGTTTTATGCGGCAACACTTAATTATCTCGCATTGCGGGCATTATTTTGCAGGCATTATTGTGTCAAGAGCAACACGTTAATTAAAATTTATGTGGTTACTTAATTAGTGAAAATTGACGATACCTAAACTCAGGTCAACTCAACCTGGCCGTCCCTTTTCGGTAGGCGCAATGAGTACCAGTGAAAGCTGGGGCGTAAACGGGGCACATCGCACAATCTCTGACTAAAAGGCAAGGAAAGGGCAGTGGCTTCTATTTCTATACCTGGTGGGCGTAGCTTGCGCCCAGTGAAAAATAGGGGGGAGAAGGTTGTAGATCAAAACTTTTCCCCTAATTTTTACTTTCCCCTATTTTTCATTGGGCAAACTACACTTTTAACAAAACTTTATCCCTAAAGGGGAAAGAAGCCCAAAATGGAGGGGAAAATTTGAGTCAGAAACTGGGGAGAACCTCAGCCCAAAACTGGGGAGAAGTTGCGCCCGATTTTGATTTCAGATTTGGCTGATAGAAGCCACTGGGAAAGGGTAAGAATATTGGTACATACTTTGTAGACCTTGTACGGTTCTAGAAAGACTTTACATTTTTAACGTTAACGATAGTCGATAGTTAATAATAATATAACTATAGTAATGTGTAACCAGTCAATGCTGATTACGTGACAGGTTTTCGGATGAGGTGGTATCGCTGAGCTTCAGTGAGTCGGTTTCAGTTGGTACTCTGTTGCCTCTGCCTACAGCCAATGATCCGGACTACGGCGAGTTTTCTGTGACCGGCTACCGGCTTCAGGCCGACCAGGATGTCGCCGACACATTTGAGCTGCAGGTGAATTATAAGCCTACTTATTTATTTTCTTTCTTTTTTCTGAGTATGGTCGAACTTCGACAAACGACTATAGTGATTGCGACCGTGCCGATGTCTGTATGCGCGATGTCTGCGGTCCTCACTGACACACCAGTCGCAGTGCGCAACTGTTGGTGACCGAGCCTTCGCTGTTGCTGGTGCTCGGCTATGGAACAGTTTACCACTGGACATTGTCGCGTCCAACACACTGTCACAGTTCCGCCGTCAACTGAAAACATTTCTGTTTAGACAATCTTATCCATCTGTACTTTTGTCGTGACTTGCGCTTTTACCTTATGGTCCTAGCAGTTTTTTTTTACTTAGGCCACGTTAAAAATCTGTAATGTAATGTAATGTAACTGTGCGTGTAACTTCTGGACCAATGCTGCAGTCCTTAAAATGTTAGAATAATCATATCTAAATGCTATTTTGGTTATTTTCATCTAAACGGCACAGGGTATTACTGTTTCTACAGAACGAATTTTCTATTACATCCATTATGTAGACAGTGATACTTTGTGCCGTTTCGATCAGAATCAGTGGCGTCATTTCAGTAAATCGTTTAATGGTCTCAGTGATCCTTGGGTTCTAAGTCTGCAGGGAAAAAACTAAAATCGCAAATTCTTGGGGGATCCGTAGAGCCCATCACCCCCTTCCCTTAAATGACGCCCCTGATCAGAATGGCCAAAATAGCACTTAGATATGTTTATTTTGACATAAAATTAAAAAAGTACAGTAATGATCCGAAATTGAGGTGTTCGTGTTTTTGACATGAAGATCAGTTTGGTCGTCTGTAGGTGACGCGTGGTGGTGGTCGAGAGAATGAGGCGCTGAGCGTACAGTTGGTAGTACTAAGGGCACTGGATCGCGAGACAATTGACCGATACTCGATGAGGCTTTACGCAACCGACGGAGACACTCGAGGTGTTTATTATTACCTCCGCCAAGGAGGTTATGTTTTTGTCGGACTTTGTCTCTTTGTCTGTTTGTCTGTCTGTGTGTGAGCAAGATAACTCGAAAAGTTATGGACAAATCTTTCTGAAATTTTGAGGGTGTGTCGGGCATGGCATAAACTACCAGTGATTTAATTTTGGGCGTGATCCAGCAGGAATCCTGAATTCTGGATCACTGCGAAATTTTCGTTACTATTGCGTGAAAGAGGGCATAAGCGAACCGCTGGCAAAGCGAAGATGGTGACGCCACCTTCTTCTTATGGCGTACTCTTCCAGAGCGTAGCCGTGTCCACGACGTGGCGCCAGTCCGCCCGCCCAGAAGCTTTTCTCCACGCAGAAGAAAGACCAATGTTCAGAGGTCTCAGGTCTGCCTCCACCGAACGTAACCAGGTGTAACTGGGTCTCCCTGCGGGCCTTCTCCAATCCGGAGGAGGCTTGCGTATCGCGGCAGCAATGGCACGATGGTGATCTTCGTCAGGAGAGCTGCGGGCGATGTAACCGAAGAAACGGAGCCGTCTGCTTGTAACTATGCTAGAGAGCGGCTGGTAATTCGAGCGGGACCGGACTTCATCCTTGGTTATGTGGCGGGTGTATGGGATCCTCAGAATCTTGCGTAACGCCCACATATCAAACGCATCCAGGCGGGCGCACAAGTATTTCGTAGTGGTCCACGTTTTACACCCATACAACACGACTAGCACAATGTAGGTCTGATAGAGACGGATTTTAGTATCCAGTCTGATGCCTAAAGCTGTATCGACTCCGGAACAATAATTGCGCGAAACCGTCGGCGACTGAAATACCGACTGACGCCGCTATTTGAAGGGTGGGTCGAAGCTGTAAGTTTCACCGCACTGAAAGATCGAAGTATACTCGGAGACAATTTAGCAGCCGGAAATGCATGCGGTAGCAAAAACAGGAAGCGTTTCATTTACTTTGCTATTTCTTTGTACCGAAAACTATAGCAAGCCGTGCAACAACACTGTACAGCGCGTTAGCAAAGAGAACTGATTGGTGGGAACTCAGTTGCCCTGGAATAAAAAAAAATCTCATCCGAAATTGCACAAATAATTTTCTGAGTTAGCTATGTACATGACATGTAGGCTAATTATGTTGTTTAATTTAGCGATCGTCTGTGCTTTGCTTACGTAGACGGCGGTGTTATGGAGGAAATGTCCGGGTCGAACGTAATGACTAACGGTACGGAAGAGATTCCTGCTAAACACCACAAGTCATCAGGTATTAGCTTATTTCATGAATTTACTCGTTAACTTACTCCTGAATTTTATTCAATTTTTTTCATTTTAAAAAAAACTGTGCGACTGTGTTTTTACGGCTACGTTTCACATTTCTACGAGCTGTGCAGTGCAAACGTCACTTGAGCAGTAGGTCCATCGCAGGCCTATTATAGAACACGTCACGAACAAATGTTGCAGCGAAAAAAATGTGCACTGTGATAAAATTCGACTCGATAATTGTATCTACTGTAGTATATGCTAAAACTGGTTGACTCCGAGCTACCTATAGCCTGTGTTACGAGCGTTGATGAATTCAAAAATACGTCTTCGTCGTTCGACAATCAAGCTGGTGATTTTGGCTGCTTGAAGTGCCCCAGTTGCGCCAAGCCCTACATTTCTCTGCACCAACTGGCATCGGAAACACCTCAGCAAGTGCCTTCGATCAAGGACAAGGGCTGAACTAAAGTGCAGCCTACTGTTAGGATCAGGAGGCGCTGAAAAAGATAAAGCGATAGGAACCTTAAGCCCTACTAAAATATCTATATGCGCTCGTTAAGTCGGAAAGAAGAAAGTAGGCGTGCGTTAACTTTGTGCTTGCGACCATGACAGAAAATCGATGTTTATTGCCTGCTGACAAGTTTCGCTGCTGAAACCAATTACGGTCGCACTCAGCTGTTTTAGCTATAGTATAGCTATAGTACTGCGTCGTATTTTTCACGGCAGAATGTGATGGTGCTCTTTGATGTACAGTCTCCGCGAAGCGGACGAAGGACGAAGAAAACAAATTGCGAAAATGTGCAGCTAGTCGACGTCAGCATCGTCATTCTGTGTGTTAATAAATATGAAGGACAGTCGGAGAACGCAAACCTCTGCCAACGCTATGCCATTTTTGTTGTATTCGCCAGGTGTCAGCACTAAATTCGGCGGAAGTTTGCCCTATCTGGCAATGGTAAAGAATCTTTCAATTTTGTCCTGGATCCAGACGCTGATCCGGATCAATATCAAAATCTTATCACCTCTAAGTTGGGCCAAGTCTAACTTTTCTTGAAAATTATTGTAGACGAATCCTTCTGTAACTTTTCTTGCTAACAAACCAACGGACATAAAACGCCAGATATTATCATCATCATCATCTCTTTAATAAAACAGATTGACAAAATGCAATCATACATAACATAAAAAACATGAAAATCTGATAAATGTCATTGAAGAGAACTTTGTCCAAATGGTTACTACTGTAGTGAGACTATTAGGTGGAAATTGCTGACTAATAAATG
>Ga0209367_1004432_pt1 | contig 19342 bp, 10 predicted proteins | sample WorMetLIZISLAND2_FD_187412 | JGI IMG/M metagenome (GOLD analysis project Ga0209367, IMG submission 187412) | Marine gutless worms symbiont microbial communities from Max Planck institute for Marine Microbiology, Germany - Olavius geniculatus... ...
CCCTCGAACGAGGGCGTCGAAGAGGGGTACCCCCTAAAAAAGACGTCATTTTGCCGTTATTGGCTCGAATAATGTGAAAACGGTTGCAGATAGGTGCATACATGCTGCTTATCATAACAAGCACTGGCGACAGGCTTTTTGGATTTATTAACATCGATGACCTTGAACGACCTTGAACCCCTCAAAAACAGGTTTTTAGTGAATTTTTCGCAATTTTTGAATGCAGCGCACATTTCAACACTGAATTGCGACGAAATGGCTGGCGATAGACCAAGACAATTTGCGTATGAAATTTTCAGCAATCAACGTAAATTTTAGCAGTTCAAGTCCCGACCCCTAGGTTCAAGGAGGCCAGCGCAGGCGGGCGTCAAAGACAGTTACCCCCCTAAAAAGTGGTTATTTTACCGCAATTATCTCGTGTAGCGTGAACACGGTTGCAGATAGGCACAGACATTCTGCTTATCATAACAAGCACTGGTGACAGGCTTTTTAAATTTATCAACATTGATGACCTTGAATGACCTTGAACCCTAACAATATTGATTTAACGTGATTTTTTGGCGATTTTTGGCTGCAAAAAAGTGAATTACGACGAAATGGATGGAGTTAGACTACCATTACCTGCGAACAGGAACTGCTGTAGGCTTTCGCGCGTCTCGTGAGCTTTTCTCAAATTACTTGTTTCATAATGTACCGTATTGAACACATTTGGGCAACTCAGACGTAAAATGTACAGTTAAACATTTAGCTATGCTAATTGTATAGGCCTAAATTGTGCACAACTGCACACAGCACACAGAAAATGATTCCACACATTTCACCAAAAAAATCAAAAACTTCTAGTTTGGTTGTTGTAAAGTTATTTCGTTAGAAACTTGCAAAAAAAGCAGCCAATTAATTCAACGCCAAAAACAACAAAACACATAATATAACGCGCTTCACTAACGAAAAACGAACACTTAGTTAATTGAAGACATAGGTCTAACTTCCAAAACCCGCTTTTTCTATTTTATTGTTTTTGCATAAAATGACAAATGGTATAACCAAGTTTTGTAATGTAACTGTTTTCTCCATAATATAAAAATGGTCTCGACCAACTTCTGAAATTTAGCTTTTCAATTATAACATCACAGGCTTATTTATTGCTTGCAGCTTACGTATCAACCTGTCTAAAACGATGAGATGATTGTCAGATTGGAAGTGTCGTCGCGATGGATCTGCCGTCAGTGATGCGACTGACTCTGACCGGTCAGGACAATTCAAGCTACGTCGGCACGTTGTATCTGCGGAATGCCAGCAGCATCCCACTGGCTGCGGTCAATAGTGTCGACTACTCGCCGGCTGCAGGCGGCTCGCCGGCTCAGCACGATTCCCTCGGCATCAAACCTGCACCTCCGCCGCCACATCCTGTCTTCTCCCGAGCCGGCTCCGGACGCAGCAGTTCCGCCGACCCTAATGGCGCGACGTACTATGTTCGCCCGTACGTCGTACCCCAGTGTATGGTACGTGCGTGTGACGTACTATGTCGTCGCCGTCGTGCTAGTTTACGGCTTTTCCATCGTTCTGCTAATCGCTTCGCACATCAAGCGAAAGAACGCCAAGGCGCTGGAAGACCGGCAGATTAACAAGTACCTCCAAGAGTTTCAGGTCTACCTTCAGCTTCAGCTACTATAGCGACTGCTACTACATTATCATCGTCGTGTCATCATTGTCATGTTCGTTTATTGATTGCTTTAATAAAGACTATAATGAAGATGATCAGTTTGAGAAACGACAGCTTGCTTACGCAATATCAAGTCTTGCAAAATAATAGATGAAGATTATCACACAGATTAAAAAACGTTATAAAAGTAAAAACAAACAACACTGAAAACAGTAATCACAACTAATAAAAAATCACGATCAGTTAAGTAGGCCTATAAAGTTTTGTTAACGACTTCTAGCGTGTCTGGTTTCTAAGACCACTGTTGAGTTCAAACAAATAGGTTTCTGTTTGATTTGAAGAACGTCGTTATTTCCGGCAAATTCGTGATACAGCACAGTTGTTTGAACGCCGGTAACTGTAGGCAGTGAAAACCACGAAAACGTTTCAGTTTCTAGTCATGGAGACCAATGTTTAGTACTTAATATAGCGCTGCTTAAACACAAGTCAGACTCGTAACCGGAAGCGTTTTACAGTCTCAGAACTAGCAGTTGGTCGGCATTAGCTAATGAACTGTCCTTGGTACTAAGGAAGTTGTAATAGGTTGATTGACTGGCTGTAGCCGACGCGTGTCGCTGTGTATACAGGTGGTGCGTGAAACGTCGTCACGTGATCGCTACAGGAAACTCAAGCGCGACATCACCGACAAGTTGACCTACGAACGTTTAGCTCTGCAGAGTGCCGGGGTCGCCAAGACAGCCACGTCATACCGTGCGGCGTTGACGAAAGCTGCACTGCTTCCGCTCACCGCAGTCGCATTACCGACAATACGTGAGTCCAACGACGCTATGGCCAAACGGGCGCTGTCTGAACCGCAACAGCCTCGCACCACGTCTCTAACAGGGCCCAGTCCACCGGCGTGTCGTCGCGCTGGTTGCTCGGTGCGTCCGATGTCGTTGCTGCGCCCGAGTCTGGCGCCGATGCGCAGTTGGAACAGCGACGACTCCAACTTTCTGGCCGCGTCTTGTGACGCACCCAATGACGTCACGCGCAATGAGGTCACGTACAAGAGCGGAGCGGTGAAGCGCGCCAGACTGTGTCGCAATGCACGGGTCGACGACACAACTGAATCAGTCGTCAACGCCGTCGTCATAGAGGAGTTTAACGGGACCGCAGTAATGAACAATATTTCTAATACCACGACTGTAAAATTACTGATAAGTAGGTCCGTATGTGAACGACAATAAAGGAAAGTGTTAATATTCACGAAAATCGTGTGAGCGACGCTGGAGAAGTGATGTGCGTCCGATGCTTCATGCAGACGACTGAATCAGTCGTCACTATCGCTAACATCCCGATCATAATATCGTCTCCGGACGACTGCGTCACAGGAAGCAAGTCGGAGGAGTCAGCAGAACTGCAGTTGCCTGTCCCAGCACAGCGACGCTCGTCATGCCCGTTCACTCTGTATCGCGCCAACACTGAAGACAAGTCATCACCGTCATCGCCGGGTCTGGGTCTGCGTAGATTGCGCCCGTCGCGCAAACGGAGACACGACACGGACCCTCTGTCATCCGAGTCAGACGCCGGTCAAAGACGTACGAGTCTGCAATCAGTTATCGGCGACGACCAAACTCCCGCGAGTATCACGTCGACAGCTGCGGCTAATTGCACCCAGAAGCAGCAGCAGCAGACACAACATCCTCGTCACAACTAATCCGCCACTGAGCATCCTGAAATCTGGTCTGCTGCAGGTGATCGTGTACGCGCTGTGACAGACCGTTCTCTCGTGGCACACGGCACACAAGCACTCAGCAGCAGCAGCAGGCGGCAGTACGAGCAACATCAGTCGTAACAGCAGCAGTGGGTCGTGCTAACAGCGAGTGTCACAGTCATACGTCATCACTGGATGTTGCTAGCTGGAGGCCAGCTCGACGCCTGTCACTGCCCCAGCAGTCGACGACGTCTTCAGCCGCTGTAACCGTTTCACGACTTCAGCTGCCGTCGCCCATACACCCGTGACAGACAGACAGACAGACAGACGCAATGCACGTCCGAACCACGTTTATCACACGCTCGCATTTCTTCTGTCTGTGTCTACCTTACTGTCTTTGTACTAGATACCAGACTATTGGAGTGGGCAAGCGAGTACGCATACGCAACGCGAGCTTATATCACTCCAGACAGTGCGGTATCGTACTTAAATCACGCTCAGATGGCGTCGTTTGCTTTATGACGCACGACTGCAACAAATAAGTTGCGAAAACAGTCGCGCTGCGACCTGGGTGTGGTTTGAACAGTGTGAGCCTCAGTCATGTGCAAGCGTGCAAGCGACAATGTATGGGCTACACGGTTTACCGTCGGCAAGCATGAGATATTAAGTGTGTTAAACAGAATGTCTGGAGTGTGTAAGTTCGTTTAACACTCACTGTTGTACTCCAGACCCTGGTTTCACATGCACGTAGCCTAAACTCTACTATTTCGAGTTGTTGTAGAGTTGTCGGCCAACAAGTCGTACGGAAACATCTTAATATTAACATATCAAAAACTGTTGTGTAAGTTTTCGATTATTGTGGATCTGTGTTGTACAGACTAGGGCCTACAATTAAGTTGCTGTGGATTTGCTACGCGGGCCCTACTTGCGTGGGGTGGGCGACTGCCTGTGGACAGATAGCAGTAGCTTAAACTATTTCAGTATTATTTAGCCAATCAACCAAGTTAAGTAGTCAACTTAGCTTTCCGTCCCTTCGCGGTAGGTAAATTGAGTACAACCTGTTTGTAGTTTCGGTTAAGACGGGTGCGTTCACCTATGGGCTGACTAGTTTATGTGATCCCGTATGACAGGTGACGCTTTGTAGCTTTGTAGCTCTGAGACGAATTTTCGTAAGAAACACCCTTTAGACCATTTTTAAAGTCGCATTTTGCTGGCGATTACCAGGACAATAGCAACCAATGCCGCTCAATGTAATGCTGGAGTCACATTAATGTGTATTTCTTTACTTTATTAATGCTGTCGACGACCGAATGCTCAGACACTAAACTCTGCTGAATATTGTCTGCAGTAGCGCTTTTATTTGACTCAATGTCTGTGCTAACCAACAAACAAATAAAAGCGTTAAAATAATAGTATACCTACCAGTGGATAGTAACAGTGTGATTTGTATGAAAACTTTCAATGTCGTTTTTCTCAAAACTATAGAAACGCCTCTTATGCACTTTTACCACTCAACGGACGATTTATGTGCTTCCAGTTGCAGTTTGCGAAAAAGAATCCCCTTCTAAATTATGTTATTTTGCGTAAAGACGGTTGCAGATAGGCACATACATACTGCTTATCATAACAAGCACCGATGACAAGCTGCTTTTAATGGTATCAACATTGATGACTTTGAACGACCTTGAATTTCCGTAATAGGGTGTTTAGTAAATTTTAGCGATTTGTGGCTGAAGCGCACACTTTAAGAGTGAATTGCGACGAAATGGACGCAGATAAACCAGTACAACCTGCGAACAGGAACTGCTATAGGCTGTCGCGCGAGCGTTAGCTCAGATTTCTTGTTAGAACCCGTAAAGGTTTTCGAAAATTCAAAAAAGTTAAGGTAGCCTAACTTACTGTCAAAAGCGTTAAATCAGAAAAGGGACGGTGAGGAAAATTGGCGATTTTTAACCAATAAGTCGTATCACAGAAATGGCGTTAGATAGGGCCAAAGTCACTATGGATATAGAAAGTCGTATGCTCGCTTTCGATCGGTACCAAAATAAACAAATTTGGGGTGCCCTTCAATAGGCACTTATACACTCTACTGCACGAATGAGAATGGTATCGTAAGGTTATTTAAGGTCACGCGCATTTTCAGGCCGATTGATGCAGCACATTAGAACGGCCGCATAATGCCGGGCGGCACATTGATTGGCGGCCAGGTATTATGGTAATAGCAGAGCGGCTGTAGCGGGCTAACCGTTACAGTCGAGTAGGGGCAGTGAATTGTTGCAGGCATTCAATAGCTGTAGGCTATACAGGTGCGCTTTCTGACTCTTCAGTGCCATGCCTCTGCTTAGCTACCAGTCAACGCCGAGGTCGTCTCTATTTTAACACGCTACAATACTGTGAATCGGTTGACTTCGACTGTTGACGATGACCAGGTCTAGAAGTGTCGGATCGACGCCCCAGTCGCCAGGTATGCCGACCAGCACACGCAACAAATCATCTGACAAATTGCGGTAGCACTAATTGCTGAATCAGCTGAATTAGCCTGAATCGGCCCACTGCTGCGTTCATGACGCCGATGGATTAACAGTAATTATTGAATCGGCCCACTGCTAGTTCAGGTTTTGGTTTGTTTTTGGGTTTAGGTTTAAAGTTTAGATTTATTACTTAAAACTATTGCTTATTCAGTTACATCCATCGGCGCCGATTCAGGCCGATTCAGCTGATTCAGCAATTAGTGCTACCCGACAAATTGTGTTATGCTTCGACGACAGTGTCACCGTTCGTGACCTCGGGGCGTGTGTGTGTTTTTCGACGTTAATTCCACTAATATATCGGTGATTCTATCGTGGGGCGTTGACTATACGCCCCCGTATGCGTCCACCACTACTTGGTCGGAACGTCACAACAGAATTGGTCTTAGCCCTTGTGCTTTTATGTCAAAAGTTTTTAATGTTTGGTAATTTGCCGTTTAGTATGCTTCGCACTAACACTGGCATTGTACACTGCAGACATAGTGCTAGAGATAATGTACAAACATGTGGCACAGTGATTGAGACGTCACAGCGCATCGGCGGCGACAATGATGCAGTTACAACAGCTGCTGCGGTACAACAGTGCGAAGGACACGAACATTTCGACATTCCGGTCGTCGATGAACTGATCTCAATGACCGTTGACGACTTGTTCAACAGAATCTTCAACGACGCAACGTTTTACGCCGAGTTCACGCGACGACGACACACTACCGGTATGTATTAGTATAGAGTCGCCATTAAACAGCATTGAAGCAGCTCGCAAACACAATAGCTTGCAACTAAAAGAGATTGCATTAGGCCTACAGCATTACAACAATTGTATTTGTTGGTGTTGTTAGATGTGCAGTTGGCGCCGTGGCCGAAAGAAGCAGACGACAATGGCCAGAAAACGCGAATCATGCACTACAATTTGAACGTCAACTTTGGCTTTGGCATGAAATGCTGCCCGACTACTGAAACTCAGGTAAACTTAATGTATAAGAACATTTATCATAGTTGTAATAAACGTTTAGGAAAGTTCAATTCATTAAGCCGGTCTCCCGTAAGTACGATCGTCTGTGCGTTCGTTCATCGATAAAACAAGAAATCTGAGCTAGTTCTCGCGCGTAAAAATCGTTTCGATTCAAATAAAATTTTATCTGTAAGTAGAGTGATTGAGTGCTATGCCGCGTGGTCTGATATTTAAAACTAAAATTATTTGCCGCCAGCTTCCCTGTATACCGATACGATACTGGCCGCAACGACACAGCTGGGTGAACGCGTCTCACCTTAATCCTAGCCAGGCAGACCAGTACTCGATTTGGGCCGGAAAGGACGGAAGGCTGAGTTGATGTTATGTTGGTTATAGGCCTATACCTAAATGTTCAACCTCAGCAGAGAGTCACCCATTCATCCAAATAGTAACCATTAATTTTTGATAGCGACTCGACCGGGAGTTTAACCCACGACCTCTCGATCGTAAGTCCGACATGTTATACCAACAAGTCAGTGTATTGCTCATGCTGCTGATTGCTGCACGAAGGTATTGCATGCGGAAAGTCGTGTCGGCTGCGGTTACGTCGTGGATGCCGACTGTATCAACGTTAGTGTCCCGTACGGAGATCATTTCAACACGGTCGTCAGATATTGCCTCAAGCGCGTCACCGCAAATCTAACACAGCTGTGCGTAACCGGCAAAGTCCGATACCACAAGAGCGTCTGGACATTCATGAAAAGTGCGCAAGCTTTCTAGCCATTTACACGCATGGTGCATCTGTAGGCATGTGTATTTTTGATTCCGATGTTTTTTTACATAATGCATGTATAGTTTAGATCTACTCCGCTTAATTATTATACTTCAGCCCATGCAAGGTTACAGACTATTTTTGGTTCCTTCTACTGATTGTAAAAAATAAGCATTGTGGGGCCTCAGTCATCAGGGGGATATCTCCCTTAGCGTCAAGACGCAACCATTCTCCTCAACTCGCACGAACCCCTCCCTCCTTTCTCTTCCGCCCTTCGATCGACTTTATTTCTCTTTCTTGTCTTTTCCTTTTCGCTCCCCATTTTTCCCAAATCTAGCTCGGCGGTCTCTAAGCTCCGCACCAACTTTTGACATTGTGTAGAAATGCATTAACAGTCACCATCAGTTAATAATGTGAGCTGACGTGTTAGGTTTAATTCAGAAGAGTGCTGCAAATGGATTAACTCAAAACTTCGGCGTGATGGGTAAGTACACGCAGAATAATAGTTAATCGTCTAATACGCTATTTAAGTTGTTTTTGTACAAATTGCTATTCTAATTCATCAGATTGTCCCAACAATGCTTTTCTGTGATACATTATAAGTCAGTTCCGCCGATATTTTAGCAAATTAAGTGACAGTTTAAACGGTAATATTGCAACAGCTATGGCGGCATGGTTAATATCAAATAAGCTGCATATCAATTGTTGTCCGTCCGTCTTTATGGGCTTCTAACACAAAACATGAACAAAACAAAAAAGTATCGGTACAGAAAACCAAAGTTGGTGTGAACGTCCCACGCTACAGCAAAAGTTACCAGTGTGTTAAATTCTAGCTTAAAAAGTCAAAAAGGTTAGCATTAGTTTTAGGGTTAACACAGGGCATGTAGCTAGGCGGACGGTCGCATATTATGTCAACATTGGGCCAACATCTTCGCTGGTCTTTGTATTCAACAGTTTAATGCCCGGTTGTTGAGACGATAATGCCATTGTCTGGATAATTTTGGGCGAGTGTAGCCCGAGGATAACCCAAGCTTCGAGGATGCTAAACGCTGTTTTTTTTTCTTGTCCAAAAGGCAAGTCGAGATTCTCGAGGTAACTCGTGTTTCTGAAACTGGGCATAAAGGACGTACGTTTTTGCAAGCTTTGGATATACGTTGACTTGTATTGCATGGGTGTGGACAGTGGAGCTGCTACACGAGGTCGCTGCTGCTGCGCTGAATAAGCCGGCTACAGCGAGTGGTCATCACGGGCGTCCGTGCACGCTGGCGGTCAACAGTCGGCGCAGTCGGACCAGGTTGACATCATCTGTAGCGTCGTCGTCGTGTCGACAGCGGGCGTCACGCTGTGCTGCTCCCGCTGTCAATACACAGTCGTCACCAGCGGCCAGTCCTCGTGACAGCGGCCTATGTACAGCTACATCATCGTCCGCCGCGCGCTGTCAGCAGTCTGGCTCGCCGCATCAGTTCTTTCTATGCCCAGTCTCATACGGTGCGTGTCGTCGGTCCAGTCATAGTTGCCAACCAGTGTTTAATCTGTAGCAATAGAAGTAAATTGGTGGTACCGTCAGTCGAGGTGCCGCGTGTTCAACTTCAAGGTGTTCAACATCGTGAACGGAGGGAAATAAAGGGAGGCTCTGAGAGGGTAATGGGTATCCCTTTGATCCCCAACCAATTAAGAAATTTAAAAGAGCGTTACGCTGCAGGAGGAGGTTACATAACTCCGCAGAGTAGCCTGAAACTTCTTTGCTACATTCATTCCTTTACTGCCCGAAGACCTCCCTGATCCGGAGTGTTCTGAAAACACTCGTGTTCTGCAAACTCCCACAGTCAGTCGCTGAAGACGCTGTTCTCGCATCATAAGTGTGCCCAGCGCAATAAAGGTTTTCACGAGGAAGGACTATATAAATTTAGCGCACGACTTTTCACATGTGACTTAGGCCTACTATGTGATGCGTAGATAAACGTGCTGAAGCTGAGTTGTGGAGATCGTCGTGGTCAGTAGATTCAGACGCTGGTTTGCTGCACCTGCTGGTCGTTCTGCTTCTCATTATGTCAGTATTCGTTGGCTAGACGCTCTCTTTAATCATTCTCGTGCGAATAAGTTATTGCCTGTTTGCTATTAGGTCGTGAACAATATGCAATTGATTCATACAGCTCAGAGGCACAAAAAGTTTCTGTTGCACTGTAGCGTCGAGCAGACAAGAAATTATTGTCCGCTTTTGCTAATGAAGTTAAAATAATGCGTAGACTTAGGTCATACAGTAGAGTAATGCGAAATGCAATTGTAGCTGCCTGACAGTTTAGTTGCAGAGATGTAGAGGCTTAGTCTTCGAGGCCAGTGGTCTCGAGGCCGAAACTTTGGCCTCAGTCTCTAGACATCACGCTTAAAAACTGGACTGAAACTTTGACAGGTCTTAGCCTCGAAAGCATGACTGAATTTCACGACGCGTTTAAGGTGCGACTGTTAGTGTATTTCAAGTTTAGCACTCGTGGTTAGTGTAGTGTAAGAATTAGGCCTACAGATATTGGAAATCGGCTAATCTTATATGAACGTATCTAACTAGAGGCTGACCAGCTAGTAGCCTACATTATATATTGTGTGTCTGTGTCGTGCAGTATATTGTCTCTAGTCGTCATCAACGCACTGCTCTACTATCAACTGGCCGCACTCGAGTCAACAGTCGCCAGTAGACTCGGTTTTGACACCTCCATCACTCGGACCACATAAACAACAGCTGTACATGCTGCAGATTTCAACTGATCAATCGATTCCCAATTACAACATTACATTACTATGTTTTTATTGCGTTTTGCAGTTGTAGGCCTATGTTTGGATGCAACTGCTGTGTTGTTAGGGGAGTGGAAAGGTGGGTTGTAGGCCTAACTCCCACATTATGAGATGGGGTTGCCAATGTATTCCGAGCCGAGAATTTGAAAATATTGCAAACTAGAAATTTGGTACAAAGCCCAACGTGAGTCCGCCCGGCGCCCTAAGTCCGATTGGAGGGGCAATTAGGGGGCTTACATTCCTTTCGTAGCAAAGTCACGTGGCCCGAACTCCACCGCATTAGCATACGCAGAACGCGCAGTGTCGACTTAGGGTAGGTAGACATTAGCCAACTAACCGTTAGTGGACCAAAATTCACCAAATTTTTTGGTTCAACGCGGGATATCTCTGTCCATTCCAGAGATATTTGCGCTCAAAGTTGAAAGTTGTCCTGAATCGTGCCGAATTTTTGACGTTTTTCGCTATCCCAAATTTTAATGGGGCGGTGCCCCCAAAATTTGTACGCACGTTATCAGCCCCACTTTGCACTATATCACGTGACAGTTTCATTAGGCTACTCCATTTGGCTTTAAAGTTATAGTGGCTAATTCGCTACAGTTAAGGCCAATTTTGGACCCCCGTTTGAATAAAATTGCGAGGGGGACCCAGGTCCCCGGTGGGGAAAGCGCTAGCAAGACTTGGTCATTCTATGGCACGTGTAAAAATTTGGGGGCGCAGCACCGCCTAGGGACCGAAATATGGTCTTCCGAAAAAGTCAATTTGGGTGGGCATGATTCCACATCGAGATCTCCGTAATTAGTGGACCAAAGTTCACCAAGCTTGTTTCGCCTAACGAGAGAGGAATCTCGGTAGATAAAATACTTATCCGATTTTGAATATCTTCATCCGTTTCGGAGATATTCGCCACCGAACTTCGAAGTCGTCCGAAATTGGGCCAAATTTTGCATGTTTTTGGCCCCTAAAATTTTTTTGGAGTGGGCCCCCGAAATTTTGGACCGGCATTATAAAACTCGGCCTAGAACTGACCAGCGTGCAAAACTATCGTTTCCGGTTACGAGTATTTTGCACAAACGAGTTCTTAGAATGAAAAACCGTACAACAGCAGAAAAGTAGTAATTGCATTAAATCTTAAAAGCACAGTTCATCCAAACTATTTTGCTACAGTCTTCATTTTCAATAGGGTCTATCTGTCCATTATTCCTGTCAGTGGCGTAACTTCGTCGTTGGCGCCCGGAGGCAAGATAACGCATGGCGCTTCTCCACGTCCTTCCACTTATAGGCCTACTGGATATTCTACACACTGTGTTTCATAAAAGGCTGCCTTCTTCTTTCTGTCATAATTCGGTCGAATGATGATCAATTTACACAAAATTTTTGCCTCCCTCTCTTCGTCCCCTGCCGTTTTCCTTCTTTCTTTCCTTAACAGGCCACTGAAGTCTAAATAAGGGATTTGAAGAGCGCCGTAAGCTCCTCCAGCAGGTCTCCGAAATTGAACTTGGTGCATTTTAGCCTTAATAGATGACATCTGGTGGTAACAGTTGTAAAGATGTCCTCAGTATTTGACTTAGTATTTAACAAATGATGTCTGTATTTTTGACTAACTAGGTTACTGCTTTTCACACTCGACAGCCATCTTAGCCATCGGCGAGGCGTCCGTCTGTCACACTCCAATATTGTGTCAACACAACGCAAGCTAGGATCACGAAATCTTCACCATGGGTTGCCACGGAAACTAGTTTTAGGTTCCGTAAAGCTTTTCACGAAATTCGAGAGGGGTCACCCCGATCGAAGGTGCTAAATGAGAGGGGGGTACAAAAAATTGGCCATTTTGAGCCAATAAGTCGCCGTATCTCAGGAACAGTGCGAGATAGGGCCTAGGTTACTATTATATCACTAATAGGAAGTCCCATACGCCCTTTAGATTGACATCAAGATCTACGCCCTTTAGATTGACATCAAGATCAACGACCTTGAACTCTCAAAATAGGGGTTTTTAGTGATTCTTTCGCGATTTTGGGCTGCAACACACATTTTAAGAGTAAATTGCGCCGAAATGGCTTGAGATAGACCAAGATAACCTGCATATGGAAGTTTAAGCATTAAACGTAGATTTTAGCAGTTGAGAGTCTCGACCCCCTAGGTTCAAAGAAGACTTCGCACGCAGGCGTCAAAGAGGGGTACCCCCATAAAAATCGTTATTTTACCGCTGTTGGCTCGTCTAGCGCTTGCAGATAGACTTGTTGCCTGCCATAACAATACCAGCCGACAAGCTTTTAACTTCAAATTCAAAAACGTTCTTCTTGCAATGCATCCCCAAAAATTTATACGCAGAAAGCCTCGACAGAGGGGTAATTATTTCTGTAAAAAGTTTTCCCCTACTACTGGATGCTTAGCCACAAAATAACCGTGATGGACGGACGACAGACAGAAGACACGACAACCGTATCATAACTCGGACCATTACGTTAGTCCGGTCGGCTAAAATGCTATGCAGTACACTCGTATAAGATGGATCCTGAATACACACTCGCTATTTTCTACTGCACATTTTGTGGCGGGAAACACACACAATTTCAAACCCTGTTCGATGACGAATTTTATCTGGTTCACCAATGAAACGATGGTCAATATTGGTCGTCGTGGTCAAAATGTATAGAAAATTGGTCGTGGTGTGTTGCACGTGTTGTACACCAGTCTCATTAAAATTTGCTACATGTTTGTGATTACTTCACCAAACTTGAAACTGCAGAAGAAGCGGAAGCAAAACCCCAGCACGTCGTCGAAAACCTGTTACTGGCTACCTTGTGAAACTTTTATTTTTCTGAGTACGTGCCACAGATTATTTTGATAAAAGTGAAATAAAGGAAAAATCACATTACTACACTGTATTCATTTCGTACTATTTACATATCAGCAAATATCAAACAACAGACTAACAATTCGGTTACACACAATGTGAAATGTACGTGACGTACACACTAACCAATAAATTACGCAGTTTGAGTATGAGGGCATATATCTTTTAGAGACACAACCACAAAGTAAAAATAAACTAATAAATGATAAAAATGCAAAAATGTCAGTAATCTAAGTAATCTAACTGCAGCATGATACATGAACACGGCATACAGACCATCACTGGTAGGAAAAATATACACGATACGCAGAAAGCAAAGAACAAAAAGCAGAACATTGGTCCAATAAGCTAACTGCCGTCAACTGATCCCATAATTCAAAGATAACTTGCAGCAAATAGTTTAAATGGTCGTGGAAGACACAAGTCAGTCCATAATTGCAAAGTGCTGTAAATACACACTATTAACAAGCAATAAAATTATTTCAGCATATAGCTGTGTAAATTGTTATACTGGTGGACTGTCATAGCATTCGCATAATACGGACAGATGCTAATACTGTACACGCATAATAACATGACTGCCTTGACTGCCGCGTTGCCATTCACATCTATTTACATGAATAAACACCTCACAAACTAAGCATCAGAATGACGCACACTGCATCACGTGATTTGCAATGGTAACTGTCACTAACTTGATATGAACAAAATCTGGCAAATACACAAAGCTACAGTGCTGGTCACATTAATAGCAAATAAGACTATAAATGAAAAATGCAAAACACATCTAAATTTGGGGATGGGGCTCCACCCATTTCCAAGAACTTGGCCTGCTACACCTACTTTTTGATTCATTTTCATTAGATGACCATGTATTTCTGTTAATTTGGCCAACACTGCACATGAGACTAGTAGACGTCAACATCCTTACTGACGCTTAAGAACTGCACCGAAAAAATGATGCTCATTTCTTATTGTTATAATTTGCAACAATTATTATAATAATATACCTAGACACCTGTATGGCTTTGTTCTGACTAGCCTAACATGTAGGCTAACCAAAAATCTAAATTATAGATTTTTATCATTATTTCCATAATCATCAGTGCAAATTCATGTTTGGTAACAGATGACAAATATCAGATAACATAGATGACAAAAATGACAAATCTGCAAACCCCCAGTTAACTAGAAATTTGGGGCAAAGCCCAATGTGAGCTGGCGCCATAATTCCGATAGGGGAAAAAATTTAGGAGGCTGAAATTCTCCTCCTTGCAAAGTTATGTGACCCAAACTCAAATGCATTAACACATGCAGAACGCGCAGTCTCGACTTTGCGTAAGCCGAAATGAGACAACAAAACTTTTTTGTTAGTGGACCAAATTTCACCAAATTTTTTCGGCCCAACAGGGGAGGGGCTGTAGTTGATAAGTTGCTATTCTAATTTGTGATGTCTTGTTTTGTTCAGAAATATTAGCGGCAGTCTAAAATTGTCCGAAATCGTGCCACTAGGCAAAATGGAAATTGGTACGAAATTGCACCAAATTTTAGATCTCTTTGCCCTCCAAAATTTTAAGGGGATGGTGCCCCCAAAAGTTGTGCTCATGTTATCACTCCTACAGCAAATCACATGGCAAAGTTTTGTTAGGCTACTCCACTTAGCTTCAAAGTTACAAAGGCTTATATGCTACATTTCAAGCCAATTTTTTACCCCCTTCTGTAAAAATTGTTGGGGGAACACCTGTTTGCAGTGCGGTGTTCTCGAGCAAGACTTTGTCATTCTCTAGTGCATGTAAAAATTTGGGGGTGCACACCCCCTAAGGGCTAAAATATGGTTTTCCAAAATAGTCAAATTGGGCAGGTATGATTCCACCTCTAGATCTTGGAAATTACTGCACCAAAGTTCAACCACACCAAAGTTCTCCGCACGTATTTCACCAAATGCAGCAGGAATCGTTGCAGATCAAATACTTGACCAATTTTGAATATCTTCATCCACTCCGGAGATATCCGCCGTCAAGTCATCCGAAATCAGCCAAATTTGGCAAGTGCATTGCCCCTAATTTTTTGGGAAGGGACCCAACATTATGGACCAAATTTTCAAAATTCAGTTCACTACAAACCACAGTGCAAAATTTCATGCCGATCGGCCCACGGAGATACCTTGGCAAAATGAATAAAAATAAAACAACTGCAGTAAAACATAAGTCTGCTCCGAAAACTATCATTTGCGGGCAAACTAATAAGCGAAAACTACACAAAACGCGTACCTGTAAAATCTTTTTATGGCTCAAAATTTTGTGTGCCTACAGATACTATGCCAGCCCTGTTGTTTGCTACATTTTTAGACAGACTGAAAAAGCTAATTGGGCAACATTACGAAATGCACTAGTGAACATGGATCTGGGTTACTTAAGCAGTAAAAGATGGGGAATGTTAACGAGAGATCACAAGTCACGGTAGCCACAAGTCACACAGTAACACCAGCAATATGACATGACATTGACCAGAATCACTAACTTTTTAACTCCATTCACAACTTTCTACGCTGTTCTTCCACTTGCTGACTGACTGAGTTATTAATTAACATCACACTAATGAAAATCAATTCATCAAGAAACTGCACATCTAACAAGGTATTTGTGTCAATTTAAAAACAACAAAACTAATCACATGATTATGTGATAAATTATAAATAATCAGAGCTTGCTAATTGCAGACCTTAAGATTACTTATGCTTAGCGACCAACTTAATTCACGACTTCACGGCCGTGACATTTTCCGTGAAATTGGCCTTCTTCCGTGAAAAACGCCGATTTCCGTGAAATCCGTAATTGTTCGTGAATTTTAGTGCTTTTAGTTTAATTTATGACAATTCCAGAGTTTTATCAGCAGCTTTTGTACGGATGTTGCTGTTTGCTACGTGTCGCACTTCAGCACTAAGTAGCTGACATTGACTGTCTTGAGTCTTGACTTAATGTAGTAAATATTCGTTGTTCTGAAATTTCTTCGTTTGCAATAGCGCAGCACCTCGAAATAACGTCTGTGGGACCCATGAATTTTCCGTGAAATTTGACACATTTAAAAAATTCTGCCATGAAATCATGCATTTTTTCTGTGAATTCGGTTGGTCCCTACTTATGCTAATACATTCATCTGCATGTCTTTAACCTTACACTACGTACCAAACCAGCAAGCGAATTAGATAAAAGTAATATACAGAACTGATATCTTCATGCAACTATAACCCATAAATGCAAACCCATAAATGCAACGGTATCTGCATGAGTCTTCTAAAACTGGTAAAATGTGTGAAGCCAAATACCACATAGCGAGTTTCTGACAATTATTACTCAGGAGTAGTGCTAGTGGTATTGCCAGCCAATAACATGTGCGAACAGAAGGCAATTAACAGCATGTATACATGATCATCATCATCATCATCATCGTGACTATGGTATATACAACAATAACAAACAATAATCCAACAAAATTGGCCACTGCGGTACAGTACACAGAAACAGTTGGTCTGCAGCATCAAGTCAACTAACACATGTAATTATAATATGTCACAGGACGGAGCTTGCACGACCAAGTAACTATGACGGACGCATGCTGCTACTGCGGATACTACACTAACGTGTTTGACCATGATTCACAATCAAACTGCCATCGTTACACTGTACAATAGAAAGCAAAATATCATCGCCATTGTCTCAAGACAGCAGTATATTGCACCACCATTGACAGCATCCGGTTAATCATATTGCATTGCTGCCAACTGGCACCGACTCGATGCATTGTTGCATAAACGTATAAACTCAGCGTCAGTCACATAGGTATCATTGCCGACATTACCAACCATTCATACGATGCACAAATATTATATTACAAAGTTTATGCTGTAGAAAACTGCTGCTGCCAGCCGAACCTGGCAAATAAAACTAGCACAGCGGCATGACAGCAAAAATACTTTGACAAGAGCACAACATAATAAATTAGCAAAGACCAACATAAGTAAACGTTGGCAGAATGGCTCACAGCATGATGTGTCAAATACAGCCGACTCAAGACTTAACAAATATCACACAATGTCAACTACCACACACTGCCATCAAGTATGTAAACAAACGAGCCACATGGGTCAACTCAGCCTGCGTGTAGGTGCTGCAGGTACCAGCGAAACCTGGGGCGTAAACAGGCACACCATGCAATGTACTAGCTCCTGTACCTGCAGTCTCACAGTGTAAACTGGTGTCTGGACGAATGCTAAGAAAATGGAGATCAGTGCCACCCTATGGGAAGGACTCGGTGTTTGCTCTTTATGCTTACACACTGGTAACTGCCAATGTACATGCTGAACTATATGAACTAGAGACGGATGGCATCACACAGTGGCCAGTGCTTGGGACAGCAGCCGGGTGAAGTCCACTGACCATTTCACTCATAGCTACGCCGACCATGCTGGAATGCTGCTGATGTGATGCTGACTGCTGCAAATTATGCATTAAATGCCGCTGCTGTTGTTGCTGCTGCTGATGTTGCAGCTGTTGTTGTTGTTGTAGTTTCTGTTGTACTTGCTGCTGATGCTGTTGTTGTAGTTGCTGTTGCTGATGCTGCTGTTGTAGTTGTTGTAACTGTTGCTGTGGCCGATGTTGTTGTTGCTGCTGCCATGTGTGCTTTGAAGACATCATGTCATGATGCAGTCGCTGATCAATGATGGCGTGCTGGTATGTCGGTGGCTGCAGCTGTCGCGGGTGCATCACTGCAGCACCGGTTGGTGGTAACATCTGTCTCTGTAGCTGACCACGCTGAAGCACTGGTAATCTCTCCGTATGATACGGCGCCAGCTGACTGCCGCTCATCCTTGCTGATGACCAATCCGGCGGTCCTGTACCAGACACTGGCGCACCTCGCAGTGGTGCTTGCTGTGCTGGCATCATGTACGCAGGCATCGGCTGCACCTGTAGTCGTGAGTTCTGCTGGTGCTGATGTGGAGCATTAAACTGATTGCTACTGTTCTGCTGCCACAGTGCAGCTGCAGGACCACGCATCATCCGAGCTCCCTGCACATCTGCTGGCGGGTTACCGTACAGTCGGTCATTCATCAGCGCAATGCGCGGAGGAGGCCGGCCGCTGACGTTAGTCTGCGGGCCGTACTGTGGTACCATCATATGTTGCATACGAGCTGGCAGCACTGGTTGCGGGGGCCGTGTGGATGTGTTGTAAGCTGGACTGCTGACTGTACTGACAGGTAGTGATGATGACGACGCTGGGAGAGAACCACTGTGTGACTGCTGCATCAGTGCTGCTACTGACGATGGCTACACAACAGCAACACAACTTAACATTAGATGACAACTCATAATAGCCAGACGTCATAGTGGCTTGGTAGTTTAACATTAGTGAGTGAGTGAGTAGGATTTAATGTCCCACCCAACACAGTACGGCCTTTTTAAGCAGAATGCACACAAACACATAATAATGAAACAGTAAGTTTGACCTTTACAATAAACAAAAAAGTTTAACCTCTACAGAAACACAGAACACAAAAATGACATATGACATGGCTTATGACTGAGAGGTCGGGGCTTCAACTCCAGGTCAGGTCGCTGTGAAGTGTTTAATAGTGGTTACTACTTGGATGGGTGACTGTCTGCAGACAGGTAAACATCACGGTATAACCAAAATCAACTCAGCCTTCCATCCCTCTAGGGTAGATTAACTGAGTAACAGTGGGCTAGCTGTGATTGAGGATGGGTGCATTTGCCTGTGTTGCATGGCAGATAACAATGCGTGATCCCATATGGCAGGTGACACTCTGTTGCTCTAACAGGGATTTTGATACACAGTTTTAACCTAAACGTAAAAGATATCGATGAATGCACAACACGAGAGCCAGAAACTTTGTGCAAGGGAAAACTAGCAAACACAAAGATCTTAATACACCAGCCGTGTGTACATACATTATTTGGGACTGGAGTCGGGAAATCCAAATCCTAAACTTGATCATCACCAACATCTGAATGGCTGATCCAACCAAAAATTAATTAAACTAGAAATATGAGGCAAAGCCCAACGTTTGTC
>Ga0209367_1004433_pt1 | contig 19340 bp, 12 predicted proteins | sample WorMetLIZISLAND2_FD_187412 | JGI IMG/M metagenome (GOLD analysis project Ga0209367, IMG submission 187412) | Marine gutless worms symbiont microbial communities from Max Planck institute for Marine Microbiology, Germany - Olavius geniculatus... ...
CGCTAGGGGGGGGGGAGGGCAGGCGTACGTATCATGTCATCCGCACCGATGAACCCCAGCGTTTCTGGACGCATGAATGTCTAACCTCTCGCAGCAAGAGAGCATTGCAAGACAGACAACGTGATAAATGATACATTGTTTGGCTCAACTCGGGAAACAGTATGATCACGCGCTCTGCAGGCGTTTTCTTCGTCGCGCGCAATGTAGGAACAATGGAGGCCACCGAAAGACGTGGCTATATCACACCCATTACCTTAGAATCCATGCGGTCGCAATTTTCTCAGTGCTTTGTTTCTAAAAAATTGATTGTATTTCAAGCTTTTCTTTTTTAAGCTAGAGATGTGATTCGGCGCCATTGCGTAACTTCCGAGCAATTGAAGAGATGAAAAGCAGACGAGATGATGCTATAGTAGCTGATGCCGCTCGTAGCGTAAACAGCAGCAAGAATGCGGCAACTGTCACTGGTCCGAAGGGGCACCAGTCCGAATTTGACCAGGTTTCCTTAATTCTGGGGCTGTTCCGACTAGTGCACCTTCGGACGGGGACGCTGAAAATGCAAGACTGAAATTTGCGAGACTGGAATTTGCGCACAAACGCGGTCAAAAGTCCGTAGATACAGACTGTCTACTTCAAGCAGTTTTATATGGATGGATGCATATCATAGACTGCGGATGCGTGATTATTTTAGCAAACGAGAACGAAAATTAGAACCATATGGTTAGTTTTTACGCGCGAAAGCAGCTACTGCTTTCAGCGCGTCTTAGCCATCGCAATTCTGTCCGTCTGTTTGTCCGTCCGTCCGTCTGTCACACGGGTGGATCAGTCAAAACGGTGCAAGCTAGGATCACCAAATCTTCACCTTCGGCTGCCGGGAAGACTCTAGTTTCAGGAACCGTAAAGCTTTTCCATAAATTCGAAGGGAGTCACCCCGAACAAGGGCGCTAAATGAGAGGCGGGTAGGCAAAATTTGCGATTTTTGGCCAGTAAGTTGCTGTATCTCAGTAACGGTGCGAGATAGGGCCTAGGTTACTATTAATCACTAATAGGAAGTCGTACGCTGGCTCTCGATTGGCGCCGAATTGATTGACCTTGAATGACTTTGAACGCCAAAATAGTGGGTTTTATGGATTTTTTTGGCGATTTCGGGCTGCGACACAAGTCTATATCATTCACAAGGTGGCTTCACGTTACTATCGTTAGGCCTATGCGATCCAGATAGAGAATTTGGTATTTGTATATTAATTTAGCGTGAACACCCCAATTTTCAGGTAAACTACTGAATCGGAACTGCTATAAGCTTTCGCGCGTCTAGTGAGCATTAGCTCAAATTTCTTGTTTTACCCAGTGGGACTAGAACTAGAAGGCTAGAACTACAGCTTAAATAGTATTTTCAGACTGAAATAATACTGTGGGCGAAATATTTTGTAGCAGAGTGATGTTTGTTGTTAGATCAGTGCTAATAGAACAAGTCGTTATAATTTTGTCGCACTCGCATCCGCCAAACACGTCAGGTTTTACCGGTTGTTCTGTCTCGCGGCAGTGTTCTAGGTACGAACTGATTGATGTAAACCAGCCAGTGTACGCGTGGCAGCTTTACAGCCAGCAAGCTTCGCGACCTGTCCAGGCGATTTACGAAATAGTAAAATAATTATAAACATTCTCGGAGCAGTCGCCGCCAGCGCCCCGGCGCAGCAGCCGCAGCCGTCGTCCAATTTATATCATGGACTCGACTCAACTCGATAGTAACTGACTGACCGTAGCGACTGCGCGACTAGAAAAATAATCCGCGAGTTCAGTGTGGTGAGAGCGAAGTTGAGCGTATAGTGCTGAGGTGATTGATAATGATGTCCAGTGCACTGTGCCAGGATACATTGGGTGCTTGATGAAGGCGGGAAGACGGCGCTATTAGATATCAGATTTCAAGACGCCCTCGATTGACCTCGCCTGACCCTCGCCGCACGACATTCACAGTCTGTTCCACCAGCAGCCCAAGGAGCTACTATACTAGGCCTAGCAGCCTCCAGTCGCAGTGGGTCACACGCTGGCTTCAGCGCAGCACGGAACGTCGAACCCTGCGTCGTGGCGTAATGATGTTCTCACACGTCGCGTCTGCTTGCGTCCTCCTGCCGTGCTCATCGCGAACTTTGATCCTCGTATGAGACGTATCTCGCATACGGTGGAACAGACGCTCAATAACTTAGCACGGCACTGATATATCGGGCTATGTATATCTCCTATGAATCCTATCGAACTCTAAGAGTTATATGGTGGGGGCGGTGGTTCTACAAGTCGGATTCACAGCGCTTTTTATAGCCTACAGTTTCCAGGAAGCCAGGAAAAAACTACGTAGAAATTGCACGGAATACCCTGTACTGAGTAATATAGCTAGCAGTCCTGGTAACAGGGCTTATATATACTGTTACGTTCACCCTAACCGAAGAAACCACCGCCAGTACTCATTTTGCCTACGCCGGGATGGATGGCCAGGCTATGTTGGCCTGTGTGGGTTATTTGTTCTGTGTACTAACATGGCTCAGCGTAGAGTAACCTGGTTGACGCGACCAACGATGTTACGATTAGACCAAGCCGCCAGTGTGTTCTGTGTACTGACCAGTTAATTACAGGAAATCGCACGTGGGTATCACAAGGCCAGTCGGGGACCCTGTACGATTCTGAGTATAGGAGAAGCACAGCATTATGAGCTGCCGTCGACTAATGTACGCACTTTATTGCAATGTGTGACACCAGAGTCGTGTTCATTTTCAATTGATTGTTGCTGCTGCTGATCACTGACTAACTGATAAAATGTCGCCGCTGATAATGTGCGTTTGCTATGAACAAGTCGTGTGGGCTTTGTTTACAAAATGAGTCATTCTATACGCGCTGTCCGTGCCTTACTGGTTTACGTCTGTGTAGTTTAACGTGGCAGAAATAAACAGAACGAGACAGTAGCGTCACTCAGTCCTGGTGGTTGATAACAATTGTCTGTAGACGAAATGGTGCACTTCTAGGACGTTGCGCCTGTCTGTCAGCTGACCTTTATTTGTATAACCTTCGCCGACGGAAGGAGCTTTCTGGCTGTTTGGTTATCTGTTTTTCAGGCTGCTGAAAAAGTGAGGAGTGGATTTTGAGGACATTTTTATGACGGCGGGGAGGGGGACATTTGGTGTCGAGTGTTTGCATGAAGTTATGGAGCGTTGATTGTTCACACCGCTGCATGGGCGGGAGCTGAATAGACCAATATGGACTAGGACGCTGTTGACTTTTCATTTATCTGCCAATGAAAACAGTAGAGTAATAACTAATAATATATATATATACAGTGTGTCAGTCGTGTCGGGTGTCGGCGGACCGACATCATCAAGGCGAGTGTTGCTTACCCGCACACGTCGTAAAGCACGACGTCGTCGGCGTGTCGTTATTATTACAGTTGGCGTGTGATGCGTTTGTCTGTGTGACAGGTGCGTCATCATCACCTCGCTTCACGTCGCAGTCTCAGCAGCTCGGAGTGCTCGAGGGAGCTCACGTGACACTGCGATGTGCCGTCATTGGTCTTGGTAAGTCAATTAATGACAGTTATTATTAATATAATCCGCACTCGATGAGAAAGCCGCGATGTTCGTGCATGCGCGACGTACAGTCAGTGTCATAATCATTGGGAGCTTCGGTTAATTCAATTAGACTGAAATGTTACCCGTACAAAATAATTTTGCGTAGCTAATCCTTGAACTGCAGAAGCACGCATTTGGTGAGAGAAGATGGTCAGCAATAGGCTACTGCAGGAAAATAGTGAGTTGGAGGTCATCGTTGAGGGTAAACTGCGGTAGCTTGGACTATGCGATGTGTTTTTATGTTTCGATGGACTTAATATGCCTGAAATGAAATGCACTCATTCATGCATTCATTCATTCAGTCATTCAGTCATAAATCATAATAGCATTGCGATTGCATCGTACTTGTGACCACTGGTTTAGCGTGGAGTGAAATTGACTGAGTGACTCACACGCCAAGCAAGACTTCAGTTGTGCCGCGCCGCCGAGTAGCTTAGGTTGCTGAGTCTGAGGTCATTGTTTCGACCGTCCGTCCATGCACTACACGTCAAACTGACAGACATACGGAACTTGTCCTTCTGGCTGGCGTTAATTGCACGCCCCTGACACCCCGCGGTAGCCGTGAATCATACCTCGCCTAACCGTCCACCCGCAGACCACCTGCCCGCCATGACATTCTGCACACTGACGAGTTCTCTGCGGCGTGAAATTCGTCGTCGGGCAACCGCCTCGGTAGACTGGAAGACTGAAGTACTACCGACTGACTCTAGGGTCTACTTCCCACTTGAGATTGCTAGAATAGTGTTTATCGTTAAGAAAAGAATAATACCCCTACGTCATCATTGTAATTTGTCGCATGTCTAATAAATATTTTATTCTACACAGTTTTTCCATTAATTTCTGCAGTTTTTTTTCCGGACAGGAGCCTGTCTTCCAGCTAATTTCTAACAACTGTTGGTCGTATGCTGCATTGTGACATTTTTTCAGTTTTCACTCTCTTAAGTTCTGTGTAGTTCTGCTGACCTTTTTTCGTAAATTTATAGCAGCTGGTCTGGGATCCAGGCCGTTCTTTTGATTTTTCATGTAGATCACCGTCTAAAGAACGCGTGGAATGTCGTCGACTGATAACACGGTTAACGTAACTCGGTCCCCGTGAAGCGACACAACAACGAACGCTTTTCCAGTTTCGCGGAAAGTGGGACTTTTGAGTGAAACTGCACAGCGCAAGGAAGGTCGGCCTCGGCCTAGAATTGTATGTGACCCGAGCTGATAACGGCAGGGCGGATTCCATGCGAAGAATAACAGCTGCCAGTCATATCTGGTCTTGTGCGTGATATCATTGACCGCCTAGTTCAACCCAATGCCATTGTGTCCATTCCGTCTGTCTGTCACTTGCCATACTGTACACAGTGTCTCGTGTTTCGTAATAATGCTGCTCGTTTATATTATTGAGTGAACCGATGTGCACGATATCTATTACACCTAACACAGTTAATAGAAATTTTTGCTTACATCATTTTTTGCATATATTTAAATGTTTCCCTGTAAAACGAAACTTGAAACTTTTGCAAAACGTTTTCGAAAAGCGTTTGTCATGCTTTATGCGTAACTACGGCCTTAACTTTGCTGTAGATTTTCACTGAGCGCGTGCACGTTGCCGGCTATCGTTATCGTTATCGTGACTTCGTCGTGTGTGGCATGGACCCAGTGTGTGTCAGCAGGCTCGTAGCCGGACATTTCCAACAAGGCTTTCGACTCCAACCCATGGGTCATGAATCGGCTTCTATTAATCCAACTATAGTGGGAATCTGAGTTCTCCACTTCATCCGAGGCAAAACCCGCGGGCCGCAAAAGCATTTTGCAGACATATTTCCAGCGCGAAAACTGCATCCGATGATGACGTTTTTGGTTATGTTTTATGCAGTGTTTCCTGATTCAGGCTAACGTAAGGGTGGGAAGTTTTAATCGTATAGTTTAAACCCATCGAGTCCCTTTGGCCACGCGCCTGGTGTCTATTGGCTAGTATAAGCCTATACATGAGTCCATGTGTGTGGTCTGTTGTGATACAGGCGAGGATCACACGGTGTTCTGGAACCACGGCGGCTCGGTGCTTTCAATGAACGAACGAGTGTTCGTGCCCAGTGCAGACCGGCTCATCACAGTGACCGCCGGTGACGCGCCGGATACAGACGCTGATGATGACGCTGGTAGCCATGGCAACGACCTAGTAGTCTACACTCTACGACTAGACTCCATCAGCTTGGAGGATGAGGGAGACTATTCGTGTCAGGTGCCTTCTCAGCCGGGACTCGTACAGAGACATCGAATTGACGTCCACGGTCAGACCTTTCAACTGAATTGCTCATCACATACCCTATACAAACTGTTTTATCGTTTTAATCATCGTCGTCGTAGGTTTTACTTAAAGAAGAACATTATTTCTAGGATCAAGCCAGTAGTGTGTCAGATAGGTCCAGATAAGAGAGGAAACAGGAAAGACTTGAGCCGCTGCATGAAGACCGACAGTGACGGTGCAGAGGTGATGTCAGGTGAAACTTCATGTTTGGACAAAAGACCGTTTATTGAGTTTTGTTGTAACTCGCCACTCGGCGTTAAGACGTGTTTAGCGTTACTCGTTACGCGTCATCGATGTCGGCCGTGTTGTCAGCGTCAGCAACGCTGTTTTTAACAATCTTGTAATAAAGGAAAATAGAACTTTACGAAAAAAATATTAAACACCACGGACTCAGACTGGTCGGTTTACTGCATAAGGACTGATTAATAAAAATCAATAATCTCTTGTAATCCGTAGTAGTGACGGTATCCCCCCATATTAACAGTGTAGCAGTTCAGTGCACTGCCAATAGAATACTGCGGTCGCGGTCATCAGATCATAATTCGCGGTCGATTCATTGAACGAACGCGACATTTAACGTGAATCGTGGTCATTATTGCTGCAGTGTTGCCGTCAATAACGGAGCTGAGTCCCGAGTCCGGGTGGACGGAGGTGGCCCAAGGTGACAGTCTCGAGTTGACATGTAGAGCAAGCGGCAAACCTGAGCCGGTCATCAGCTGGACACATCGACCGCAGCATCATACTACAGACGTAAGACCGTTCTATAAAACATAAAACATGTGCTGAATATGTCTAACAGTGACCGTCAGTGTCCGTCCGTCTCAAACGGGCAGTGGCATTGTGCCGATAGGCCTGGCGGGGTCCGGCCCCCGAAATATTTTCAAAAAATGGAAAAAATATTTTTATATAAAACATTTTGCACACATGAGGCGTTACCCCCCAGTGCATGATAATGTGCAATTTCAATGTTGTTTTTAAATAATCATTCTGGGGGGCATAACGCCCAGAACCACATGGGTAAGGCTCCCCAGACCGCATCTTTCTTGGCGCTTCGGCGCTTACTCGCCTACCGCGCCTCGCTCAGTGCAATTTTCTGAACGCGTATTACTTTTTAAATCGACTGCACCTTAATAATTCTGTGCGTTTCACCCTGTTACTGGAGCTGCCATCTCAGAGTTCTTATTCCATCGTGTCTGCTTTGCGTCAGCTGTAGTTTGCTGACGTTGTTTAGCCGGCGTTGGTTGAAATGTTTGTGTCTGAGCGTCTTTCACGGTCAGTCGCACTCGCTGTGTATAGGCCTAAGTCTGCATCGCGCCAGTCATTCTGCGAGTCGCCGTGGAGTCGTCTTGCCGCCAGAGATCTTGTATGTTGTTGGCACGATTGAACACTTGATTGCAAACAACGCGTAGAAGTGTTTTGACGCGCTGCTAGTGATGGGTCATCGTGATAAATTACCGCATATACTCTGCTCTCGATATCCGAACAAAAAACGGTTATCAGTAAAATGCGGCGGCGAGATGGGACGGTTTATCTGATTCCAGCCATCGACTCGTCGCATCACTCAGCCCTGCTCGGTTGTTATGGCAACTGCTGCTGCAGCAGCTGTACGCAGTTCGTCTGCTGGTGTGCGACAATCTCGAAGCAGTTTGCCAAACTGTAACTGTGACGTAAACATGCTATCCTGCACTACAGCGGCATCGCTGGATCTGGATCTGACTGTTAGTCGGCGGGGCTTTAGAACTGGGGCATCACAGTGATGGGAATCATTTTGCTGTGCACTTGCTAATACTACTACTACTACTACTAATAATAATAATAATAAGAAGAAGAAGAAGAAGAAGTAACTAACAGATCTTCTCAGGCGTGATGGCAAATGCGCAGATGGAGCGACGTTGACACTATGGTCCAGAGGGAAGTCGATGGCGTGGAACCACATGCATCTTAGAGATAGCAGGCTCGTGGGTCCGGCTCATCCAGCCATAGAACTAGTGCAGGAGATCAGGGTTTGGACACGGTATAAGTTCAACTAGACTTTGTTTTTATATAATTCTTAGGAAAACCTAATAATTAATTGTTTATGCTAGTTCATGCTTGTTTTGCTGTGTTTGCCGCTGTAACGCACGGGAAGGCAGCACTGCTATACTTACCTGTTTTTTTTGCGGGTGTATTGCAGAGCGAACGTAACGTGGGCGTTGGCGAAGTGTTGCGAGTGGAGTCGGTGACGCAACAAGATGGCGGACTGTACGTCTGTACTGCGGACAACGGCGCCGGGTCACAGTCACGTGACTTCACCATACACGTCCAATGTACGTTTTATTATCTACAGCATGGCGCGTTAGTAAGCGGAACATACATGCTTTAAGTTGTAGTCGGACAGTTTCGGAAAGGATTAACTGCATTCTAACGGCAAATGGTTCTTATAAGGTTCCATATAGAACCCAAAGGTTTTATGCAAAGCGCAAAGGTTCAATCCCATCCCATTTTCAGGAAAAGGTTCTTCAGCGTAACCGGCTGAGATCAGGGTTTCATATGGAACCTTTCGCAAAACGCAGAAACTCGATAAAATGCTAAAATAGTATTCTAATCATATAGGATTAATTATTTCAGTGTTATTATACTCCGAGTTCGTAGTATATCACATATTTTAGACTGTAAAGGAACGCGTCGGCCTTTGGCGACCCATTTACTGCCCCTACATTAGTTATGCACGGTTCTTCAAAAGGTTCCATTATTGGCTGCGTTAAAATGTTCCATATAGAACCCCATAAAGGTTCCAGATATATACCAAGGCATTAAACCTTTAAGGATTCTATATCGAACTCTTTGCCGGGAGAGTGTGCTATCGTTTCAGTGAAGCGCGCTTATATTGAACCCTGTGTTCAAGTATTCAACATGACCGCACTTCGCTGTGAAGATCACGACGTTTGGGGCCCCACCATCGCTCACAAATATAAAGTAAACAGGACATTTTATTTTAAAAAGCAAAATTCCTAATTTTTTCCCAAGACGGTTCCCGAGAATATTTTCCCCGAGACCCCGCGGTGGCTTTTGACGTCCGTGCTTTTTGTGCGCTATACCCTGTATACGCCTAGAAGCACTCCGACATCTGAAAGAGTATCATCACTTCTGTTTTCGTTCTATTTAATTGTTTGGTGGTTTAATTGTTTCTTTTCAGTGCTTTGATGCCATTAATGGCGTTCGGCCTGCAAAAGTCTTTGAATAAGCTCATAGGTTGAAACGGTCATTAATATACTGTATTAATTCATCAAATTTTATTTGCTATTTTGTTGACGTTTGGCAATCGCGTAGAAGCCCAACAAGTCATTTTTTTGCGATCGTCCTATGCTAACCTGAGACATTTCCGGAAAATTGACTGGTAATCGTCTAGACTTACTTCTGACCAGTTTTTTTTGCAAATTTTAGTTAGTTTTTTGTCCAACCATTGTTTTATCAATCAGTCATAACATATTTATAGCGCCGTAGATCGTGGACCAATCACGCGCACAATCTTATCTTTCGGTGTAAGTAATTGGCGATAGAAAAAAATGCTGATAAGATCGAGTCTTTAATGGCACTGTATTATTGCTGCTATTGCTGGTGAATGATGTATTTGAAAGACACCAGAACGTCTGTACTTTATCGGATGTGTAATAAATATTTTATTTCACACAATTCATTTCATTAGAAGAAATGTGTTTCGTAGAAAATAAGTCGTCGGTGGTGGCTGTTGATGACGATGTCCGTGTGTATCTATGACGTAGATGGTCCGCTGGCGGAAGTGGTTGATGCGGAGGTTTATGTCGGGTATGATCAACAGGCTGAGATCAGCTGCTTTGTGCAAGCCTATCCGGCTCCGGAGATGACTTGGATGCACAACGACACGCAGATTGACGTCTACGACAGCATGAATGTATTCGCCAGTTAGTAACAGCTATTTTTTAGCATAATTTCTGCTTAACGTTTACAAGGTTAATAACAATATGGACATATAGCTCACAAAAATAAGGTGCACGATAACGGATCAGCTGATTATAGGTGGAGATGGGACATGAGACTGAGGGCAGCAGGATCAACTGAGTAAATGGAAGACGATTTTGTTACTGCGTAGCATTGTTGGTTTTGATCACTGAATTTAGAACATCGATTTAACCCTATGATTTGGCGTATTGGTCGGGACTGCAGCTGATAGGCCTATGTTCATTGCAGTACCAACTACCAGATTAACAAATTGTTTGTAGACTAGGCCCACTAGTTTACTATAGCAGTATAAATATTGGTATGTACGTGCAAAAATATTTATGACATCATGACATTTCGTCTGGGTATCGTGAGCATTCTGTAGCCGAATCGAATACAAGTCAAAGCTGAAGACAAAGTTTTCTTGCATAGTGCAAACAAAAAAGGGCTAGAGCTCTATCAGACTTAGTGATTATAATAATAGGCTATTTTCGGAAGTATATATTGCAGATACATCTTATGCGTAAACTTATTTTTTGCAATTTTGCATAGAGTTAAACATATTTTTGTCGACTTTTTCACTAGATTTGATTCCAGCGGATGAGAAGGATACTTCGCTGGCGAAGTTGACCATCTACCGCGTTGGCCTTGATGACGTCGGGAATTACCACTGCGTCGCCAGTAACGGTTTCGGTTTCTCTTCTGCCAGCATCGCGGTTATCGGTGAGCAGCGTCTAGCTTCCACTGTGTAGGCCTACCTTTGCAAAACTGAAATTAATACAATTAAAAAATTTAAAGTTTAAAGTTTAGTTTTTTGGGGGATTTCTAATTGTAAAAATTTGGATAAGCCTATGTAAGTTTCAGTATATACTTACATGAGCTGCTGTTAGTGCTGCGTGTCTTCATCTGGTCACCTTCGTCTAATATGGAGGTCATGTCTTCACGCGAGTCTGTAGTTTAGCCTATCTCTGTTTACCTTTTCCGGAGGATTACTGAAAGAAACTTGTGAACGGATTTCGTAAAAAAATTTGGAGTGGTGGAAGTGGCCCAAAGAACAGTCGATCAGATTTTTCTGGCGATCCGAATTACGATCCCTATCCAGGGTTTATATTTTCACTCATGCGTTGTGCATTTTTACGGCGATGTTTCAATCTATTCGCAGCTTTATAATTCCAGCAGTGAAGTCAGACGGATATCCTGGCGCCGGCGGAGGTTTATGCTTTCTGTTTTCTGAGTGCTTCTAGTTTTCTTCGTGTCGGCGGACTTCGTGATGCTTTGAACAAACACGATCGAGACGTTGATCAGCCTGTTGCAGTAGATTTGACGCCTGGTTGCATGTGATGCAGGTCTGCCGGTGAATCTGACGGTTGTGAAGAGCGCACATGAAGCGGCGGCTCACAGTGACAAATACGAGCTATCGTGGAGTGTCCGTTCACTGTCTCCCATCATCAGTCACCAGCTACAGCTGCTGCGAGCTGTCTCTGACTCGGTCAGTTAGTTCGTGCTTCGTGTGTTCGGTTGCAAAATGAATTTGTGCATGCTCTATACCAGAGATGGAACCGGGTCAAACAAATAGACCCGTGACCCGACTTGACCTGGATAAATTGAAAAGTGTATAATGTTCAACAACAATAATAATATTTGACATCAGTAATTTAATGACTTTTTCACGACGACCTTGATGGTCGTGAAACTTTAGCTCTGATAATACTTTAATAGGTCTACCAGTACAGCGCGCAGTTCATCTAATCGAAATTTTTTCTGATCATGAGATTTGATGAGAGCCTGAGCAACTAGGTGTGATGACTGTTGAGCTGACAAGACTGGCACCGTGGATTGATATTTGTGAGTGATCTAGCCAGCCGCAGCGAAATGCCCTCAAACTCCGCCGATGACGAGCGAATTTGACCAGCTTCAACAGTAGCGTAGACTGACGACTGTTCTATCCCACCAAGCGAGCGAATCAAACACACTTTTTAGCTCACGGCTGTTCTATAGCCTATGGGCAAGCGAAAGATTAAAAAAATCATATATATCAATTCTGTATGAAACGACGACTTGTGTTCTTCAATATCCCTACGTAGTGTAGATATTGTGCATGCGATGTTGCCAACATGCCAGACTCAATAACTGCGTTGGCTGTTGTTTCCACTTCTGAACGCCGCCAGTCTGAGGGTCGTTAGCATCAGCGTCTCACTGCACCGCTGGAGGGTCGTTTGAAGACGGTAGCGTGCAGTGCAATAAAACTGATACAGAGGCTGGAGCGATTGCACGGATGTAATTAACACATACATACCCACGCGACGTCAATGGACACTTGCTGATAGCTTTACGATCGCTTTTGACAATGCCGCGATTGTGTTCCGCTACGAAATCTTTAAGCAGTAAAGAGTCTCTGGTTCCGCGCAGAGAACTAACTGCCTTACAATAAGCAAGACTGCTGATCTTCCGATAAGCGGGTCAATACACCGGGTCCAGTCTTAAAAAACCTAAACCCAAGACCCGACCCGGCCAAAATCGTTGACCCGGTGACTCGTGACCCGTTTCCATCTCTGCTCTACGCGTAGTACGTACACGTATTTTGGTCTTTTGCATTGCAGGCATGTAGGCTATTTTAAAAATGCAAAAGGGATACAGGTATCCCCGAGCAGAAAAAATACGTCAGGCCTGGCAAAAACCATTTTGATGATTAAATTTACTCTATTCGTTGAAAAATAGTTTTCGCTTGAAATACATTTCTGATTTAGCCTGCTGCACATCAAGGGGCTACTTAAAATCACGAACGGATTACTTTGCATCTGGTCAGACACGTAAATGGGCATGAGACAGAATTTTGTAAATTAAATTCTCTCATCTCTTAGCACATTAATAATTGGCACTATACATGGGAAGACTCGAAGTTAGGCAGAACTGCAAACCTGGTACAAAATGCACTAAAACACTAAGCTATAATACAGTATTTAGTGTTTTGTTATTTTGATATTAAAATTCTCGTGCTATTTTGTGGTTATTCTGTATAATGCTATATGTAAATTTATTTGCGTAGTTATTATTAATAAAACACGCAAAGGGCAGAGGAGTGTGCGTTCTCTTATTTTCCGAAATGGAGATACAGTAGCCTACTGCCAACTTTTTTCTACCTTTTTCGTCACATTTTACTGTAGGCAGTGTTAAAATAACTTTTATTACTTTATTTGCTGCCGTTTATGTGCTATAGAATTTAAAATGGCTTATCTAACACGGATCGAACATTTTGATTTCTGTTAGGCCCAGTTTTGGCTTATCACAGCCCAGAAATTATTACTAGTACAAACTTACCACAGACAGCGAATTTATTCGTTAAAGTTGTGCAAATGATTGTGTGATCGCAGGAGAAAGTAAGTAACGACAGTGGAGCGGCTGGCGAGTGGCATCTGATTGAGTTGAATGCGGATGATGTAAGAAAACGCCAGGACGAGGATGCAAACTCCGTCGTACCAGCCGCTGAAGCCGTGACGTCATCAGGAGGACTGCATCATCTGCACTACACGCTGATGGGTCTGGGGGCCAACACGTCGTACAGGGCACTACTGCGCGCCAATAACATCTTCGGCAGCAGCGAATGGTCGCCAGAGTTCAGCTTCAAAACCGCTCCCAAACGTACGTATACTGTACATGCATATGCCGGTCGAGTCCCGACATACTGTGCGGCCGTCCGTCTTGAGCTGCTCAGCCCTAACCCTAACTCTAATCTTGACCTTTGGCCGTCTGGAAATTGTCGCACCGGTAACTTCTGTCATGCGGAACGTTCTCGCCAGTTGTGAGTTTACTGTGCCTTTTTGTTGTCGAGTTTTGAGCCCGCGGTGCGACAGACGTACAGACGGACAAACAAGACCCGTATTAGGGTGGCGGCATAATAACTGACGTTTTTTTCAAGAACGGATTAAGACAAACGACCGTAGGTCGCATCCCGACTCCAGATAAAGCAGTCGTTGCTTTTCACCAATGATAAGTGCAATAGTAGAGTGTCAGGAACGCATTAAGAGATGGAAACATTTTTTGAATTCGAACCCCAACAATCTAGTTGATCGTTGTTTATCGCAGCGTCGCGCGACTTACTCAGTCCAGAAATTAGGCCTGAACGGTAATTTATCGATAACTGTCTAGCCACGTTGTATGAAAACCCCACCAATCGAGGCGACTTGTTGTAAGATATATTTGCAATATGTAGTATACGGATAGAGCTCAACGTGGAGCACACATGTAGGCCTATGCACTTAGAATATAATAGTGCATATAATAGTGTTTGATTGGCATTGATCTGTTGTATGATACGGAAGCGGTAAGAACGACGGCATCATCAACAGCTGGCACGACTGTCATCCCCGCCCGACTGCAGAGAGCAAATCAGCATCGTCTCACTGTCACCGACGGTCTGACGATATTCTTCTTGATTGTTCCTAGCTGTATTTTCGTTTTCGTCTCTGATTTTAGCAGCAATTGCCTGATTTGTTATAAAGGTTTTGATGTAATATCATATGCTTCAACATCAGTTCGTGGTGGTTTAATATATGGTCACATGTGACAGATTTGATTAGTATTCCCATCTGTTAGCTTGCTAACAGTTTCATTACATTCGCATAGGCCTATACGTGTATTGTATAGGCCTACAGGACAGGTGTCAGAGCAACATAATCTGTTGTACTATTTGCCATGCAAAACTAGTGTATTGCGTTTTCTGTGCAATTACATGTAGCTTGTTTTATCGCATTACTACATTTAGTGCTGAAAATAGGGCAAATTCGTTTTGGTAGATGTTCTCGGAGTAGGCCTACTAGATCTGACATTTGAATAAGCTTAACCTGCTTACCGAACTACCGGTACATTAATTAGCATCAGGCTATATAGGAAGCGTTAATGGGCGTTATCGACCAGCGCTATAGCCTAGGCCTAACAAATATCCAGTTTTTTTATTATCCACATATTGCAGTTGCTCAACTAACGTGAAGAAAAATACGAGTAACTAGGCCTAATGTTTTTTTCAGTTATGGCTGATGTATGGTGCAAAAATATATTATTTGTCTTACTGACCAATGTGTAATCGGCTGAGCCTGTGTGCGTGTGTAAGATGGTAGCCAGTCGGCGTCGTGGTCGCTGGAAGCTGGTTCTCTAGTTCTTGTAACGCTACAACTGGCGGCAAACTTGCACCGCGTTTACAACTAGCGCCGTCCAGCGGACTGTTTGCCAGTCTACAGAACTAACTGCTGCAACCATTACGACTACGACGTATTAAACGTTCACAGTCATGTGAAGAAAACTAAAGGGCCAGGAGGGCCTACTTCTGAGTGACTGTGTCGCCGAAACGCCAGCAGCTTACATGTTCATCAGCGATCTGAGCGATGTTGAACGATTCTATTCATTAGGCCTTCTTCTTGCCATATTCCCCTGAGAAATTTTTTTTTCAAAGTAATTATTTGTGGAGATAAGTGCATCGCTCAGTTTACCAAACGTTCAAAACAAGAGACACAGGAAAAAAAATTCATAACAGCTTTGTTGCAAATGTAATAATGTAATGCAAATAAGGTAAAATCATTACGAAGTCTGTAACTGATTTTAGACAAAAACGTGTAAAATGACGTGCATCGGTGTTTGTATTATAGAAGCTTCGCGACTGTTGACGGTCGGCGTGTTCACCATTGTTGACGTTGACCCGTAGGCTGAACTGTAGTCTGTCAAACGTTCGATCTCTTCACACCATGTGCCAACGACTGCATCACGCCTGTTTTAAATGGTCTGGGCCGTTTTGGTAGCCTATAGACCTTCTGTTAGGCCCACTGCTAGAATGTTTTTCTGCGCTGTTGGGATCCAACAAAACATCTGATTAGTATTGTGATCGAAGCGAGACTGTACGTTGGCACGCACCTATTCTGCGATGTGGTCAAAACGCATTTCTGAAATAAGATTTCTAAGGGCATTTTGGGAGCTAAAAATGCCTTTAGAAAAGTCAGGTTTCCAGCCATTACCCATTGACTTTTTGTCTGTATCTGAGCTTGGGGACACATGGTGACTTTGGCCTTTTTGGTGCACTAAATTTGAAATTTCCACGACTTTAGAATCTTGAATTATAGATGTTTTGTCAATTAGGGGCCTACAGTGCCCAAAAGTGACAACTTTGCCACAATTTTGCTTGCGCAAATTAGAAAGCCAAAAACTCAAAATTCGGCTTGGGAACCGGGATAATCGAATTCCGCATGTTCAAACTGTGTCAGAAAATCAGTTTCCCAGCGTCTACCCTGAATGCCCTTAGAAGTTTTATAGAAGGCCTTTTCTGAAAATGCATAGTGACTAATGCGACTGTGTAACGTCGACAAAGCCGTATGTCAGCGAATCAAGAATAGCAGAATATAGGGGGCTATAGTCTTGTTTAGGCCAATGTTTGATCTTACGATATTTCATTCACGTAATACAAGAGTAACACATTTCCGCGAAGTTGCCAACGTTCAATTTTTACTGAATTAGACACTCGTGTGGAATCCGTCCATGGGATCTTGTGTTCAGCACGGAATTCTTCATTGTTCCGTTTTGTAGGTTATGTTGGTCATTAAATAATAATGATAGGCCTATAGGCCTACGTGTAATTGTCACGTGCTATAATCACAGGGGTGCCTATGCCCCCAATGTCGCTGCTTGGTTAGAATGGGTAATTCGTTTTTCGTTGAGGTTTCAATCGCGCAGTTTATATAAGCTACAGTAATTTTTGTTGTTACGTAGAACTGCGGATTTTCTAAAATAAAACGTTTTACACGAGTGACGACTATATTTTTTTTTACTTTTCGAAATATTTTACGTGAATTCAGCTACAGATTCGGATAACTTTTTTCCAAACATAGTTCAAAGGTTTACGCTGTACTCGTTTCAATTGTCAGTTTATATGGAAGTTATTTGCAGCACTTCCTAAGTGAAGATCATACGCGGCGCTGTGGAAATTTGACTATCATTATTACTATGATTATAGGAGGGCTAAGATCATTAATATTGTTAAGATCATAGAACACACACAGGTAGTCTAAACTTTCACAGGTTATCGTGTTTTACACTGACGAGCAAGACTGACATCCGTGACGTAGCCACAGAGAACATGGGATGCAGCAAGCGAAAGCGGCTAAAATGAAACGTCGAAGACAATGTCGTACGGAAATGGGAAGGGGCATCTTGATCTTTTCAGTCCCCTACTAGAGTCTTGGAACGTTCCTGCCAAAAATAGTTTATACGTGTCCGGGGGTCACAGGACGCTTCTCCGAGTACTATACACTGTAATTTATTCTTAGCGGTTTAGTGGCACAGTGGCATGCCTCATATAGCACACTTTTTTTCCAGTGGCGTATTTAACAGCCCACAGCGTTGGCGTCTGGCACATTTTCGCTTGTTGAAACATGATAACATCAAACTTTATGCATTAGCTCACGGAAAAGCTGGTTCTGGCGAATTCGTCCCACAGGCTCCCTATAGCACCCTTCTTGAAATTCTAAATACGAGATGTTGCTCTGCTCCCTCCCAAAGATTGTACTTGCACGATTTGAAAAGTGGCCTTTATACGTCATGGGCACTTGTGGGAAAACACTCCATCGCTGCCTGTCCCAAAGGCTACGCCAGTCGTGATAACAAACAGTCGGCAAAGTTTCTACAGCTAACCGTCGCCGTGTAAAAAATGTACATTAAGCATATTACGCTCAGTCACCAGCAAGCAAGTATTTACAAATAATTACAAAGCAGCAAGCAGATGCACTTACATCAAGACTATCGTCTGCTGGCCAAGAATTTTCAGAAGAGGGTTTTTACAAATGACGTCACGCGCCGAGGGGAGAAGGGAAATTAACGATACGATGTGTGACGTAGGGGAAGAGGGGGGGTGGTGAAAAGTTGCGTGACGTCACGCACGTCACTATCCGCGGCAAGACCTGGCCAGGAAGCCGTGGATGATAGCGCTAGTATACAGGACTCCATGGTAGAGCACGTATGGCACAAGCGACGGAGAATGATGTAGGCCCACCGCAGCCGGTGTCACGTACCACCCACGGCCCCGGCACGAACGGCCGTACCCCATCAAATGTGTCATACCGTACAAAAAATTGAGTCGTGTTTAAAACTCGTATATATTTGTAGGCCACACTACAGACTGCAAGAGGGGAGGGGTTAGAAGTTTGTGACGTCATATTTGATGGGGTCCAGAGCAGCGTGCAAAGAAACGATGGGAGGGGTTATTTTTCGCTAAAACTGCGTGACGTCATTTACGGACGATCCCAAGTCAATAAAATTAAATAAAGAACAAAACAGTTTCGAACGCCGTTGTAAAGTTATACGATGTGTATCCAACTTAGTAAAAACGCAGTTTTTTTCTACTCTCCAACTTTCTGTCACCGCACGGTGACAACCGACAGTTATAGGATGTTTACACGATCAAGCAAACTCACAGCAAATGTCCGGCATTAGCACGTGTATTTTGAATACATTTGCTGGAAGTTTGCTGTACGTTTGCTGGATCGTGTAAACACCCCATTACGTACAACAGACTTGGTCTAATAAATTCATTCATTCACAATAGTGGGTCAACGGGTCGTGAATCATGGGCGAGTCGCGTGGATCATAGCAGCGCCAATGACATGTATTTTTGACTTATCACAGCGTCAGCACATATAAAATAATAGTTTTGTTTTGCATTTACCATTTTGCACGTAATGCAAGGATGACGTGACAGTCTCTGCAATGCGAGTCTTTGTGCACGATTGATAAACCGTACATGCAGCTTATTATAAAATGTAAGCTAAACCAAAATATTATATCACGACAAACGATCAACTCTAAGCCTATAGTTTATAATCAGCTATTCACACCAAATGCAGAACGGCAATGACGCAGACGGGCTGAAGGCAAACTGACTGCATCCACGGAGTTCAACGTGAGATCGGTAGTTAATCTACCTGCACAGCCGACTCAGACAGACGAAATCTGTGGATCAGTATCTTCCACCTTTGGAAGACACTAATGCAGTCTAAGTATGTGGGGACAGAATAGGTAGAGCCTACCTCTTACGAATCAGTTCTAGCGACCGGGAAATACAAGTTTTTTTTAAATAGGCCTACATGTGATTGCATATCAAAGGTTCAAAAAGTCGTTGGCGACTAGAACTTTGCCCAACTGCCAGAGTCGTAGAGCTGTCATGACTGAAGCACCCGAACAAGTTAAAGTTGTAACTTTCAATATCTACTAGTCCTTTTTCTTCTTCATCTTCGGAATTAGGTCTACGTGCCCAGTGGCGTATTTAGGGCGGGCCACGGTGCGATGCCCCCCCTTTGGCCCGACCATGAAAATTTTTTACAGGCGACTTTATATAAAAAGGTGCATTTTTTGTCATTTTCCAGCAAGAATTGCAAAATTCAACAATGTTTGATGGTCTTTTGCGTTTCCAGATTTCAGAAAAATGGGCAAATTTGGGGTTT
>Ga0209367_1004434_pt1 | contig 19340 bp, 9 predicted proteins | sample WorMetLIZISLAND2_FD_187412 | JGI IMG/M metagenome (GOLD analysis project Ga0209367, IMG submission 187412) | Marine gutless worms symbiont microbial communities from Max Planck institute for Marine Microbiology, Germany - Olavius geniculatus... ...
ACCGCACCTTTATTGTGTGACCACATTACCTAGCAAAACAGTTCTCAGTTCGTAAGCCCATGATCAAACAGCGATCATCCTTTGTTATTCTGCCTATATCAAACGATTTATTCTAAAAATTATTACTGGTAAACAAAGTAAATAAACACAATATGACATAACAATGACGTCACAAGGCACTACTGCGAATAAGTAAGTAAGCTTAACTATTTTATGCTACGAAATTGATATCTTTATGTGTTGCCTGTTCTCCGAGACCACTGTAGCTTTGACAGTGTTTGTTTTGCTAGGTAATGTGGTCACACAATAAAGGTGCTGTAGGCGGAAGAACTTCACGTTTACGCGCCATAAATTTCTGCTTGTAACAGTGAAAGAGTGGTTAAAATCGGTGCTGAATTACCGAAGTTATCCCAAAAATAAAACTGGGTATCCGTTTTTTGCTCGATGTTTGCTTGATGATTGCTTGATCGTGCAAACGGGGTATAAATAAGATATGTACGTACGTCGATGAACTGATGTAGCGGGGTCCACGTGCGTCGTTCATCGGCTGAGATGTAAACAACTCGCGGCTCCAACTGCAAAGCATCTCCGACCTCGGTCACGTACAGGCCCGTCTGCAGTATACAGACACATGCGCGCGTGGCTCAGAAAAAAATGTACCAAACTACGACGACTTCTGCATTTCAAACGGTGGTGCACCGACAGTATTAAGATGAGGTAGGCGATGGCAAAACTAGTCACCCACGTCGTTTCTTCACGATGTTGCTTGTTGAAACTAATTAAAATCGGCGAATGTTTTACGGAGTCACTTAAAAATGGTGTCACGGTCTTTCTTGAGACATGATGTAATCACAGTCATCGTCATCACTGTTACAGTGCCCTATCTACACATTGTGTCTCAAAAAACCAGATCAATGTTATTTTAAAAATCCCGGTTCAATATCAACACGTTCTGGTGCAAAGAATCGTCATTTAATCAGCACTTAATAGCATTTATTACTCTGTGAGAAACGTACAAAGTAGCAGCTGAGGTTTTCTTGTGTTATGTCACATCACATTATATCATATTAAACATTTGGCATGTCCCACAGTAGAGGTCATGGCATGGTAATCACTCCTATCATATCCGTGCGGTCCAAAAAAGTAAAAGTAAGCCTGATTTAATTTTATTATTACACGTTCACATGTTTATCATAATAATAATATTAACCGATTTGCCGAAAATGCTTCTACTAGCCAAAAACTTAAAATACGCAAGTGCAACCATTATGCGTTACTGCATCGTGAAATATATTGGATGAATATGCTGCAGTAACTAACTTATTCCACAGCTGACTAGGTTTTGCAAGGTAGTGTAGCGACATAGTTGATGAGATATTACTGACTGGGTCGTCTCGGAGTAGGATCTGCGCGATGTAAGACTGATTGTCAGGTCTGGCGACCTCGTTGCATACACACATGACGCCCAACAGATCCAAGTAGTAGTAGCTCTGCATCAACATCAACAACATTATCACAGCCACATTCTGTGCATCTACTGTCTTCATCATTGCTATTTATAACAACCATGAGACCCTATATGAACACTAGGGTTAGCCACCATGGGCTGATTTAAACATCAATAACTGTTCACCATGTTTGGCCGAACACGGGCGGGCCCCACAAATAGGGGGCCGTCACAGACTATGAAATGCAAAACAACAGCGTGACATCTTTTAGCCTGTGGGATGCGACGTTTCTTCACTCGATGCAGCACGATATAGTCCTGCCTACGGGCTCCGTACGCCGTACCGCAAAATCTGAACATTACGACATTACGTTACTTACTTAGTTATTTTCTGCACAAAAAAATTATGCGAAAGCTCCACATTTTTACCGAACAGGGCCTAATCGAGTTTATATCCGGCCCTGTTGTGCACGAGTGTAGCCGACCACGCTTACTGTCGATACAGTTTTTACACGCGTCATGCAATATTAATACAAAATGCTCATGTGAAATGGAAATATATTATATATGTTAAACAGAGCGAGGAAGCGGATCGTGAGAGACCTTGGTTGCGTGGAGTTGGCTGACGAACGCGTCGAGTTGTTCAGGCGCTATCTCGTCGATGATACGCTGATTTCCTCGGAACAATTCCACCATCATCTGAGCCAGCTTCAGCGCCAGAACACCCTTCATCGCACCGTCATCATCAAGATCATTATCGTCGTCATCATCATCATTATCATGACCATTTAAGCAAGTCATTTATTAATTTAAATTAAAGCTGGTATACTGAGCAAAATTTTGTAATCGCTTAATTCCCCCAAAGATTTCTAAAAATTATTTCCTAACTTCTTTTACTTTCTGTCTCTTCCATCAAAAAATGATAAGGCTGCTATTAGACGTCGCCATTTGACTCTGTCATGGCTATCGCTTTGTAAAAGTGTGTGTTTCTTGTGTTTATTTATGTTTTTTTGTGTCTACCTTTGCATTATATATCCATTTTAGGTTTTTTTGCTTGATTTCTTAATCAGTCTTGCATCAACTCCTAGAGTCTACGTATTAACTTACTTAGCACAAATGTATAATTATTTAGCCAAAAAATCAACCATTACAGAGCATGCGATAGCAAGACTATGGGATGCTATGGATAGGTGCTTACAGTGGCGCGGAACTTGTGTTGAAAAAAGCGCAGATATTGCAGGAAGTAAGCCTTGTTCTTGCGGCTGTCTCCCAACAGATATGTGTGCATCACGTCGAACGTTGCAGCAAAGACGTTCGTCAACTCTTCACCATTAGACATTGACGTCTTTAGCAGTCGTACCAGCAGATCCAGCACCTGCACAGATCAGTAAAGTAAACAAAACATTTTAAAGACCAAGACTTTTTTCAGAAAAAAACTAAGACCAAAACTTTATCTGTGTTAAATATCGAAAATCAATTTTTAAGACCAAAACCAAAACTTTGTCATTGTTAAAGATCAAAAATAATTTTTTTCAAGACCAAGACCAAGACTTATTGTGCATCGTCAAATGTTTCAACGTATTACTGTCATTAGCTGATTGAAACTTTTCATCAAAATATATAATTCGATGAGACAAAGTATGCAGTGCATGCCACTCAATGCCAGTCAATGGTAACTTTAATAACATAACTTTTATTGACACACAGTCAGTGTGATGCGGGCAATATCATCTTTTGTAATTTTTGCTGTTTTCGATATGCGAGTTCTTCAATGTTGAGATTAACAAGTGTATAAACTAATGTTTTGTACATTTATTCACAATAACGACAACGGTAATAAAGAAAAATCAAAAATGTGATAAAATAGGATGAGAAAAAAATAAACTGGTCTGGACCCGAAGGTTTCGCAGTAATTTCTGTCGGTTTTTCTGCGGCATTCCGTCCACGTTGACAAAACCGATCAACTCTTTCATCGCCTGCGAGTTTACACAACAACAACAGCACTGATAATCCCTGAAGTGCTATTAATGATACGAGCAACGTCGTCACTGAATTGGGAGGGCAGTTCTTTTTTTCTGATAAAAAAATTTTCTTCTCCGCAAATTCAAGGCTAAACATCTCCCATTTGAGGAAAGTTAAAAGCAGAATGGATATTTCAAGCACCCAAAATCTTCTCTCAGAATTTACCGCTGTCCGTCTGAATATTGCAGCTTTCTGCCATTCCCTATTTTTAACCAACGACCCTGCCGCTGGATGACGTGCAGTAACAAACGTTCACAGTTTAGCGCAGTTTTAGCGATACTGTTTTTGCTTTACTTTAATGCATCGATTGATCCAAAAATATATAAAAATAAATAAACCAGTCGATCAATCAATCAATCTGTCAGAGTTATCTTAACAGCAGAGCTGATTTAATCTCATGTGTTAAAGATTAATAGCTTTTTCAGGGACGATTATCACAATGAACAAAATAACTTTAAACAATAAAACGACTAAGGTTAATAATAATAAGACTAAGAAATAATAAGCTTATTTAGATAGTGTGACAGTTTACCGAGCAAGCCAATGCTACGGCGCTAGCGGTCAGCGATTCCTTGTGTTTTTGCTACAACGCATAACACCACAGAAACAAAATAATATTATGACAGTTACACACCGACTGACGTAGTAAACTATGCATTAAAACGTTTGCACCACCATAAAATGTTCTGGACAACAAGAAAAATGCCTCGAAGACAAAACTAAATCCGCTTCTCGCTTTATTACACTGTGTCGAAAAGATATTGTATAAACGGCACAAAGCCGGCGACGAAGTTGAATTTTAACACCTTAAATTGTTATTAGACAACAAAACATTAACAAAATAAACACAACAATTAATTAAATTTACATAAATAAACGTTTATTGTCACTGACTTTGTGGAGAAGATACTGTATGAACGGGACGAAGCCAGCGACAAAGTTGAAGTTGTCGACGTTTGTCTGATGTACTTCTATTAGTAGAAAACCTTCCGGGAACAGCTGCTCGTTACCCGTGCAGACCTATAACGATTATACGCATAAAATTTACTAACTGAATACATCACATTCAGAGTATTATTTTATTCACTGTAAGCTCACGTTCAGTGTTAAAAGAGCATTTAAAGCAACTGCCGACAGTACTAAACCTTCCGGCCGGCAGAAACTGCTCGTTATACTCGAACAGAATGTACATGCATATTATACACCTAGAGACTGCAGAAACGTGCACTGCGCTGCATTCTTGGAGACGTTAAGTATATACGAAAAAGTGTGTTTTTTACTTGGACTGATAACTTTGGCTGATCGTCGAGAACAAGTGACAAAACATTTTTCGAACAGCAGATACCACCTGACAAGACAGTTGTCTTGCACATTTAATGCCACCAAAAGGTGATCAAAGTTGTCGGCCGAGTACCGACTTAATACGTATGTGGCACTGGCCGTCCGCCCATAGCTGTATGTAGGCCTACTCATCTACTGCATTACGCATCCGTAATCATAACCTTGACTTGGCGCCTTTGAGCTGAACACGGACAAACGGACAGACGGACGGATGGACGAGAAAAACCCGTAACGCGGCCTATTACTACGGTCGCATAACAACGTCAACGTTATAGTGAATGATATGAGACAAGCGTATAGACGTAAAAATTCCTGCATGTTCCTAAAACATCCATCACTAAACTTTTTATTGAACCCGTTAAAATGTTAGTGCAGTTCTTGTTTGAATGCAATGTTTCACTGACACAAAAGTGCAATAAAATAAATCATTATTCCCTCCGTTCTTATTTGTTCGCCAGACTGAAACTTCAACCGCATATTTTTTTTGCCCAAGCTTAGCCTGGATTACATAACTATTAGCTCGAATGTGTATGCTAGAACCTTCTTGAGATGTGCAGCGCTGCACGATGTGACAGATGGTCCCTCATCATCATCATCAGTTTCAGCAGCAGCAGCATCATCGGATACAGCAACAACGGCCCTGTTATGTCGCTCGTATACTGTGTCTAAAAGCAGATCATCACATGAACTCGCCTGCCATGAATAGGGCTACACTTATCAACTTTTTAGCAGCTATAGTTATTTTATTGTCTTTTTTTACATCATCTTCTTTCAATGAATGCGCAAGATACCAAAAATACCACGGCTGTGACCGATTGAAAATGCTTTTAATCGACTAATTTCAAAAAAATTAGAAATCGAATTTTCTTTTCAACATCACACAAATTGTGAAAATCGGTTAACGTAAAGTTATCACCAATTATGTAGTTATACACGGTGTTTCATAAAAAAACCCTTTTGTTTTTTTCATAATTCACTCAAATGATGATTAATTTACACAAAATTTGTATCAGTTGTAGCTGAAGAAATACTCATTCAAAATATTGCAACAAAATATGGCACTTGATTAATTATTCTTTGTTAGTGCTGACGTCATGCTGACGTCATAATGTGTCACGGGTACAAGCTGGATAGTCTCAACTGGTGCTGTCAGTTGCTACCCTGCTTCGATGGTGAGCTTAATCTGGTTCGCTAATAAAAAATGCTTATTGTGTCAGCAGTAAGCAACATGGGGACATGAAATCAGACGTCTTGCGATCCAAAAATGCAACTATTTTACAAGCTCGGTGTGCTAGTGCACTGTCTTGCTCGAACGCGTAAAAGTCCAACTATCCCAATAGACACAATTTGTCATGAATGAACTAGATTTTTTACCACTAGAGCAGGGTAGCAACTGACAGCACCAATTGAGACTATCCAGTTTGTACCCATGACACAATATGACGTCAGCATTACGTCAAAACTAGCAAAAAATATTTAATCAACTGCCATATTTTGTTGCAATATTTTGAATTAGTATTTTTTTCAGCTACAACTGGTACAAATTTTGTGTAAATTGATCATCATTTAAGAGAATTATGAAAAAACAAAAAGGGGTCATTTTTTATGAAACACCATGTATGTAATGTCCTGTTTTATAGACCACGTGCCAATGTATAAACTAAAGTAAACATACGTGCAAAACTGTTTACATACTCGGGTCTCCATGAAGCCAGACTCTAGTCATGACGTGCTCTATTCGCGCGAAACTTCCAAACAGTATTTCGTCAGATTCCTGAACATGGCGAACGTAAAATTGCATAGCCTACTTAGAGTAAATACACCACGCGATAGTTAATTATTCGCAGAAAAAGCTAACGTGTTAATTGAACACAAAGTCTACAGTGTAAGTGAATAAGTAGGACGCACTTAAAGTGGGCCTAGTAGGGTGTTCACACGATCGAGCAAACATCGAGCAGACGTCGAGCAAACGTCGAGCAAATGTCTACCAGACGTCGAGCAATTAGCACGTGTATTTTGAATACTTTTGCTCGGCGTTTGCTCGATAATGTAAACATCCTATGAAATAGCAGAGACCCTACCTCCACTACTTCGATTTTGTTGTGTATTTGTCGCGCAACTTCTTGTACAACTACAACAAATCGAAAAAAGTGGAGTTTTGGCTACACTTTGCCGCACTTTGTCAAAGTCAGCAACCGCCAAAGACTTCTAAAACGTGCGCTGGTCGGTAATCTAAAACAATGCCAGATTATAAGATATAACGCGGATTGCTTAATTTCCAAAAAAAGTGGCGGTACTGGTCAATCACGGCGCCGTTGGCGCAAATATCAAGACGCTAAAAGCATCCAATAAATATTGTTAGAGGTATTTACCTCTTCAGCCAATTAGGAAATCTAGAAAAACTACGTAAACTCCTCTGGCGGGGTTTTGCTCCCTGTTTCGATGCAATTACAACAGTGGCACGTTTCGATGCATTTTTAGCTTTAGTAACGAATCTGGCGAATGCCAATATGGCATTTTTGAACATTTTGAACCTTGCAAATGCACATTTTCACATAATAAATTGCTTAAGCTGCACAGCTTGCCGCTGTGGTGATTGCAAAAACTGTATGTACACCGATGTACACCGTTCCGAAACAAGACAGTACCGGCACATATCAAGCCCCAAAACACGAGGTCAACATATAAAGCTGGAACGAACCTTGAGCATTGGATGCAAGCGAAATACAGTGCATGGGTGGGTACCATCTTTGCGCAGACAGGCTTCCTTCTTCTCATTGACGCACAGATACAGACCGGTCGTCATGTGTCGTAGTTGTATGTGCTGGTCCCAGCGCAGCACGCCCCCTGTAAGTAAGTAAGTAAGTAAGTAAGTAATTTATATAGCGCGTTAATTGTAATAACCTCGAACTCGCTCGATGTGCCAGTAAAACGAAAAGTAAAAGTGTTTTAGACGACGTCTAAAAGCAGACAGAGAGCGCGTGTTGCATTTAAGAATTTTTTTAAGAGCGTTCCAAGTAGATGGACTGGCATGTCGAAAGCATGGCTCCCGTACGTTAGCATCCTGATCTGTGATATGACAGCATAAGTGATTTGCACTGAAATCTGCTTTTTCAACAAGTGTCATCAAATAGTACCTTAAATGACGTGTTTTTGTTTAACATCCATAATCCAATTGGCAGATTTTAAGCTTAAAATTTCGAAATTTCATAATTAGTCCTTCCGAAAACTGTCGTTTTCGGAAGGACTTATGTTTTACTGCAGATGTTTTTTTTTTCTCCCGACGCGAGATCTCCGAGATGCGTGGGCCGACCGGCGTGAAATTTTGCACGATGGTCAGTATTAGGCCTTATTATATAATGCCGGTCCAAAATTTTGGGGGCGCACCCCAAAAAGATTTCGGGGGCGAAAAACATGCAAAATTTGGCCCAATTTCGGACGACTTCGAAGTTCGGCGGCGAATATCTCCGAAACAGATGAAGATATTCAAATTCGGATTTTTATTCCATCTATCGCGATTTCTCCTGCGTTAGGCGAAACAAGTCCGGTGAAGTTTGGTCCAGTAACCTTAGAGATTTAGATTCTTAATGGTACCCACCGAAAGCGCATATTTCGGAAGACCATATTTCGGCCCCTAGGTGGTGCTGCGCCCCCAAATTTTTACACGCGCTAGAGAATGACCAAGTCTTACTAGTGCACCCTCATCGGTGACGGCGGCCCCCTTACAACTTTTTTCAAAGGGGGGTCAAAAATTGGCTTTAAAATGTAATAAATTAGCCCTTATAACTTCGGAGTTAGAAAATGTAGCCCGACGAAACTTTGGCACTTGACGTGTCTCTATGTTAGGGTATTAACGTAAGTACAAATTTTAAGGGCACCGCCCCCTTAAAATTTGGGAGGGCAAAAAACGTTCAAAAATCGGTGCGATTTACGACAACTTTCGAGTTTGAGCGCAAATACCTCTGGAACCGATGAAGATAACGACACAATCTAAACGGCGTTGACGAGAGCGATCCTTTCGGCGTTGAACAAAAAAAATTTGTGAAATTCTGTCTCTTACGAACCAAGTTATAAGCGCTAATGTTGACCTACCCTAAGTCGACAAAGCGCGTTCAGCGTATGCCAATGCATTTGAGTTCGGGCCACGTGACTTTGATGCCGGAGAAATTCTCCCCTTCTGTTTACCCCCCTCCCCCGTAATTTCCCCCAATCGGACTTAGGGCGCCGGGCGGACTCACGTTGGGCTTTGCCCCAAATTTCTAGTTTCTTTTAACTTGCGGGGAATCCAATAATAAGAATGCTTAGTACCGTGTACGACGCTGGACTCGTCAATGATCTGCCAGTATGTGATGCCTGACGTAGAAGGGTCCAACGTATGCGGTCGCATCGGGTCTTCTTTTCTCTCACTCAGATGTACTGCAAACACACACGTTTATTCCATTTCACTTTTTCTCAAACTTTATTTTGTTCAATCTTCATATTACTGGATTGTTGCAGCGTTGCAGAACCTTTTCAGTGCTTTTCGTACATACGTTAAGTTTTTGTATAAACTGGTTAAAAACGCTAACAGCTGCTTGTGCGAAAATATATTTTGCCATATTGCAAAAGTACTTTTACTGAGGTTAAGAAATTGCAACACACTTTTCGGCGGAATCGCGTTCTTGCAGCGCAAGCGATTCCGCCTACTCCTACACATTTCTCCGTGACGTGGTCTGTCTGTCGTCTGTCTGTATCACATTCGTGCATCCTACTTACATTATTCGACGAATTTAGATGCCATTTGGCAAGTAGGCTACGCTTGTGGTATTCAATGACATATTGTGTTAGATAAAAGTGAGTCGTTTTATTCACTTTACAGCATATTTTCCCAGTAACCCAGCGAAACTACTATTTTTCTCATTTGCGTTCTCTTTAGTGGAGCCGCATGCTGATGCTGGCAGCGACCAACGCTGGCGCTGGCAACTTGGACCATTTCTCATCTCTTCAGGTGGTAGGCCTAAGTGAAGTCAAGCCATGGCGCCTGAAAGATATGCAGATGTCATTTGTGGATTACTTGCAGAGTTTGACAAATGTTTTCAAGAGTTCAATAATCTTAAACCGCAATTTGCACTCTTTGCCACTTCGTTTGATGTTAACGCAGAAAGCGTTTCCGAAGAATTCTAGATGGAGGTACTGGATTTGAAATGTGACAAGCAGAAGCAGAAGTACACTGACGTTGGTGTTCCTGACTTCTACAAGTTCCTTTCCAGAGAAAAGTATCCAAAATTAATGTCTGCAGCTTCCGAAATAATGGCGATGGTTGGCCGTACGTACGTTTGTGAACAGTTCTTCTCATCAATGAAGATCAACAAATCCGCTTTGTTATCAAGACTCACTAGTAAGCGTCTAAATGCAACACTGCGATTGGCTAACACCTGTGATTTCAAAACTAACGTCGAGTTGCTGGTTACTGGCAAATCAGCGCTAAGAATTTGTCGGAAACGGGATAAAATCTGAAGTTTTAAAATAAGCCTATATTGTAAAAATAACTTCGGTCATTAATTACTGCATTTACTACATTTTGTCGTCTCTAAAAACAATGCGGCCCACCGACTGTTATATCTTGCAGTGTGGCCCGCATCCCCAAATGAGTTTGAGACCCCTGTGTTAGAGTGACCTACAAGAAAGGGTAGATTTGGGGATGACCCTCCCCAGTCAAAACATACAATTGCAAACTGCATCCTAACCGTCAGCATGGGCGTATTTAGAGGGGGCGAGCGCGGCGTCCCCCCCGCCGTAAACTCGCCAAACAAGCCTAATACAGACTGCCTAAAAGACGCGCTGTATAGTTGACGTGATTCTGCACACAACAGCTCGTTGATTATTTCTACCCTCACTTTTGAATTTGTATAGCGCCGCCGTTGTTTGCCTGTATTGTTTAAACTGCATTAAATTTGATCAATTGATTCTCAGGAAAATAATTCAACTTTTTGCCAAACAGATCTTACATTTTAAAGTTGTAATGCACCAATATAATTTTGGCTGGGGCTTGCTCACAGCGCTCCCTAAGTTTTTTAGCTAGAAATTATGGATCTTACTTTTATGGGAAAAAGGAAGGGAAAGGAGAAAAAATGGGAAAAGAAAAGAGGATGTCGGAAGAAAAAGAAAACAAAAAACAGGAATGGGACGAAGGAAAAAAGAAGGAAGGGTAAAAAAGAAGGTAAGGGTCGGGAAATACTCTCTAAATTTGCTACCCCAGGAAAAATTTCTAGCTTACAACCAGTGCCAAAAAATTTATGCTTTTATTCACAAAAAGCTTCAGCTTCTAGGGGACTTCGTTCCCCAGCCCCTTACTTCACGCTCCTAACTTGAAATTCTGGATACGCCCCTGGTCAGTGCTGTTCTGCCACATGGCGAATGCAAACGGGAAGTTAAGTGGACTTGCCACAGCAATTCCGCCTTCTGTCAAATTGCTTTGGTCCTTGTTTCTTGTTAGGTCGATATTTTTTTTGGTTTTTAATAAAGCCATAGGCTGCAATGATTAACAAAGATGCTTCATTTTTATTCAATCATTTACCAAATCTATTTATTTTTCTTACGGCATTGATAATGATAGAACCCACTAAGTTGCTGACTGATTAAATGATTAATTAATTAAATAATAGTAATTGGCAAATAATAACGGCTATACTGACTGTCTTCAATGAGGCAGTCGTCAAAGAGTCCCTCAGCGACCAGGTAGCTCTGTAGAACTTTATGATGCAACTGAATGACACTTCCGCCCTGACATACAACACAAAACACATCACTTGACACATATCACAATTAGCACACACCCTGCTCAACATTCTAAAGGCAAGCCTCCAACTTTTGTCCACATCGTAACCAAACATTAACCGATTTAAAAAATATAATTCGCACGTAGTGTAGCAACGCAGATAAGGTGCAATAGGATATTTAATAAATCACGTTATTGCAAATATTTCGCACAGGATGTGTCAATAAACGAACGACACGTCAACGAAAATAACGCGGTTAACTGCATGTAACTTTACAATGACGACATTTAATCGCATGCACTATGAGGCAGAACGCTTACGCGGACGAAGTTTGTTTTGTCCGGTGATGGTTTGTGGTATTTGACCACCGTGAACCCAGTCGCGTCAACTCCTAAGTTTACCTCCGACCTGTCGAACAACATGGAGATAGTAAATATAATAACCTACAGTCTTTAAAAGCGTCTACATCTGCGATAAACGTAAAGACGAAAAAAGCCCTGCCCATGTCACTAGGCCAGTAAACTTTACTGAGTACTGAGTAAAGCGACCGGTGCTGATCTCCGTTTCCGTAGCCCTCAGGTAGACAGACATCAGTTTACTTTGCGAGATCACGGACACAAAGCTAGTGCATCGCGCCTACGATTGCAGGGATGACCAGGTTGAGTTCATCTGGGTGGCTTCTGCTTCCGCGGGCAGTAATAAAGCACTGAAATGGAAATACAGTAGTCTATAATGTGTCACGGTGCTCCACTGTGACTCTTTGCATTCATTTTCTTAGTCATTTTTTACATATTCCTAAAGTTTCTATTTCATTGCCACATTGTTATTCACATCTACTGTGAACGGCGATGACGATTAACGGTGACCAAGCATTAGAACTTGGTCAGTATAGAGGTGAATAATAGACTGACCGGAAGTTGTTATGATCATCGTGAAACGGCGAGCTGGCGTGAAAGAACTGTCCCGGTGACTTGACGCTCTCGAAGACGACTTGTTCTAGATAGTGGACCGGTTGCTTGTTGCTCCTGACTCGGTAGTGAGAGACCAGGCGCAGCTGAGCGTGCTTAGCATTACTGCCGTTTAGTATCACCTAGAGACACACGCTCTTGATTTCTGGTTTGAGTGGTTAACAAAAACCAAAGTAATTAAGTAAAACACAAAATCACAGTCCTCGTTTTTATTTGCCAAGTGGCAGCATAGGACCGACGGTTTGGCATGTTTTGGCTCAAGAACGGGGGTTCGACTCCTCAAATTTTCCCTTTTCCTGGGGTTAAAAACCGCTATGTGCCATATGGTATCCAAATCCGTTGAACGGTTTGAGCAGAAAGCACCGCTGTGAATTGCGACAGACAGATAGACTGACCACGCTACGGAGAATTGTGCAGCGATAGGCGGGATCGCTTGCGCCGCAACAGCGATCCCGCCTAAAATCGTTCATATTAATCGCCGACTATTGTAACAGTTCTCGTTAAAAACAAAATTAAGTGTTCGGAGATACATCGCACACGTACAAAGCATCCTATTCTTAAAATGCACAAATGGAACCGAAAACAAATAATATGGAAAAGTTTGTAATGCAAATTTTGACTGAAAGTTCCGATTTCCAAATCTCCCCTACTCGTAAAGAGACCAAGTTTTTGTCTAGCATATTGTTAATTGATCCACACAAGTGTGCCTGTCAAATAACATCTCATTTCGTCCAACAACTTTAGCAAAGTGCATGAGTGTAACAGACGGACAGACCACGCTACGGTGACATCTGTCGCTATAGTCGGCATCGCTGCCGCCTAATAATGAACTAATTCTGATCCTATCCATACCCTGAGGTTATTCTTGTCGCGACTACTGGCTCTGTCCGTGCACATGTGAATGTATTTGCCGGAGAACAAATGCCGCAGCTGCAAACACCGAGCAATAACTTCATCATCATCATCGTCATCATTAGCAGCAGCAGCAGCAGAACAGAACAGAACTACAGTTAACAGCTAACACTGCAGAACAACTCACTGAAGCGAACTCTGACTTTAACAGTAACAAAGTAAAGCTCGGACTATACACCTACTGTTGGTTTTACATTAGTAGTACAGTAGTAGTAGTAGTAGTTGTTGTTGTTGCTGTTGTAGGTCTATAGTAGTTAGCCTACCTGAACGACGTCGCCGTACGACACAGGTCGACCCATCTGTCGGTGTAGTTCGTCATCATTATCACCCGTCTCCGCATCAGCGCACACCTGCCAGTAAAATCACCATCAGCAGCAGCATCACAGTTGTTTCGTTCGTTCACAACAATGTTTGTAAAAGTTCGCGAAATTCTCCCCAAACTCTGAACGAAAAAGCTCGGTTAAATCGTTCAAGTTTTTCAAATATTCGTACATAACTCCTTCTCGGCTTCCGCTGTAAATGAAACCCTATTGCTCACAGAGGGTGTCGTACGCTTACATGATAAAAATATTAAATGGTGCTGCGTTATCTACTTCATTTGTATTTAGTAAGTCAATCACCAGCAGGCCCGTCGAGAGTTGAGAGTAGTTAGCACGGGCCTTGCAATGTTTTGGGAGCCCGCCGTCGCTCAAAAATAAAAAGTGCACCAGAATGGCGCTATTTTGAAAAAAAAAATTTAAAAAAATTATCCGCTAAGAGGCCCAGAGAGAATGTTTCTCCCGGGCCCGACTGTCGCTTTCGACGTCCCTGATCGTCAGTACACTACAGACGACATACTGGTGGCAGACGGACAAACAGACAGACAGACGAACGCTACATCATACCACAAGCGCTACCGTTAGCAAGGTCGACTAAAAATTTTAGTGTAATACGGCGAGGCTCAAAAATTTTTGACCATCCTCGTATACCTTGATCTCAGACAGAGCCCGGCGTAGGTCTTCATTGTCCGGGTCTCTGGCCACAGCCTCAGTGAGACGGCGACATTTCTTGTTGAGTTTGTATCGGTTCTGTACGATCACCTGGAACACCAGCGCTACATACCACACACACCGACATACAGGGTTACGCAAAACTGAATTGAAAATTTTCGTTTGCGCTCTTCATACAGTGTACATTACATACATCACGTAAGCTAATGGCAGTGTAAATACTGATTCGGCTGCCGGATCGATATCCGTTCCTACCCAGGCCCGCTATTGATCCGGTCGCCGATTTAGATGGCTTTGCCGGTACGTACAAGTACCGAATGGTGCCCATAGGTACCGGCTAAGGCCGTACGAGTCCCTGCGGCGGTACGGCGGGTTACCACGGCAAGGACACGGCAGCAGCCGAGCAACTGACGACCTCAGCCGTAGCATCACGGATCGCAAGTTAGCCAACCAGCACCTCAAGCCTAGCCAACTGACCATCACGGAGAGCCCGTCGGCAAGTTTTCTGCTTGCCTGCGGAAACGTCAAATTTACCACCCATATTCTACGCTAATTTTTGGTGTCCATTATTGTTATATTAATCTTTGAAAAACGCTACCCTAACCCAAACCCGAACGCTAACCCTAATCCTTAAACCCTACACGATAATATTCACATGAATTCTAGTCTTTAGATACTCCCGTACCTCCGCAGGGCCATGTAATCATTAGCATTTCCTAGGTCGCGACTGAGTGCATGTCTCATGTCAATCAATGGCAAGGCCCGCGCACTCTGCCGAAATAATAGCCCACAGGCTATTGTTACGGCTGTCGGATTAATAGTCACTGCGTAAATAATAATAATTTCTTACTGTGCGGATTGCTGTTTACGTTGGTCGGTTTTTCTCGGCATTGTTTGACGTCCACATACAACTCGCTGAAACTGTTGCTGCACACACGCACACACACCACGACAGATTCACATCATTATGCGTTCGTCTTAAAGGCCATACTACTCGTTTTTCCCGTGGCGTAGACCAAGCTGGGACACCAGGACAAATGTAACGTATGAAGCAATTTTCAGTTTAAAAGGTCAGAGGTCAAGTACACCGAGTGCAGAGAACGTGAAGGAAATGAAACATATCAGACACAATCACGGCCCGTATGAAGACCTAGCATCGTCCGAGACAATCGGCAAGTAAACGGACGGCCGCGCATTATGTCGGCATTCGGCACCGACATCTTGTCTCGCTATTCGAGCAACCATGCAGTCACGAATCACTGGCATGCTTTAGACGAGTGATGCTATAAAGTGGTATATGCTTAGCGTATAACTGTATAAATGCGGCTGGCTCGGCACACAAAATGCACACAATAGCATCGAGCGAATGGGAGGTATGTCAGTTAGAACATGTTACTTACTATATTATACGAAGTCGTTATTTTCGCGTCGCACTTAACCTACTTACCTGCTGTTAACAATGACCGCGGCCTTCTTTGCACGAGACTTGTCATCACACTGGCATGCACTATACGTAGCAGCTGTCTTAATAAACTGTATTATTCGGGTCTTGTCGTCGGTCTGTCGGTCTGTCGGTCTGTCGGTCTGTCTGTCTGTTTGTCCATACGCGCTTCTAGTTTGACAACAAAAAAGCGCAGAACAACTTTCCAAAACTGGCGTGAAAGTTTCCCAGGACAATACTGTGTTAGTTTTTAGCTCAAAAAGTTAAAGGTCAAAGTCGCTGAATTGTAAACCCAAACTCAACAAATTACACATATCCAGCATGTTCATGGCTTGTGCCCAGTTGTGCGATGACTTATATCGACAAATAAGCGGACGACCGCATATTATGCCGCTACTCGGCGCCGATATATTTTGTCATAAATTATGTTATTCGACCAATCAGTCACGATTCAATCACATCTGGGCCTTCTCCGAATACCGCTAGATACACAGTATTGATATGGCAAGGACTAGTACAGGGTGGGCCAAAAATGGCACCATTTTTGTATGCCTTATAACTTCATCAAATATTAACCGATTTTCAAAATTTTTTTACTGTCAGAATCAGGAGACAATTTGCAATCAAACTGTTACTATAGATCCCACCACACCTAAAGTGTGTCATTACACTATCTTGTGAAATGTCAGTGTCTTAAGAATAACAATTAAAAACAAGACGACTTTGGTAACAACACATAAGAAATTACCAAGAAAAACAACGTGTTTTTGTCACAATTATTGTCTAAAAATCACATCTCACAGTTTTCACATCAAATTTTCAATGTGTCTGCCTTGCTGCTGGACGACGCATCGAAGCCGGCGACGCCACTGATCAATGGCGCGATCAGCCAAACGCTATGGCACCTTGTGCCACTCAGCGACAAAGGCTTTCTTTAGCTGGTTGACTGTCGTGAATCGTCAACATTGATAGGCCATCTGTTGAAGGGCATCTCGAACAGCATAATCGACTGGATTTAAGTCTGTGTTGTTTGGGGGCCACATGCCAGTGGTCAGTGGCGTCGCCGGCTTGAGTGCATCATCTGACATTTCACGAGGTAGTGTCGCAACACACTTAAGGTGTGGTGGGATCTACAGTGACAGTTTCATTACAAATTATCTCCTAATTCTGACAGTAAAAAAATTTTGATAATCGATTACTATTTGGTGAAGTTATGAGGCGTACAATAAACGATGCCATTTTTTGGCCCACCCTGTATACTCGACGAGCAATTAAAGCGGTGTAATAGTGTATAGGCCTGCATGGCGCCTGCCGGTGTCTGCACACACAATCGCTCACAGGTGCTTCGGGTATTAATAAGGTCACGCTGTGGTCGCTGACCTCGCTTCGTAACATTTATAGGGTGTTTACACGATCCTGCAAACGTCCGGCAAACGTCCAGCACGTGTATTTTGAATACATTTGCTGGAAGTTTGCTGGACGTTTGCTGGGTCGTGTAAACACCTCGTACACTTAACATCGAATGCTGCCGCACAAGATCTGCCATCACATTTTTATGCGGCCGTCTTAATAAGCCGCATTATGAGTTTTTTTCCAGTCCGTCCGTCTATCTGTCTGTCACTTAAGTGCTCATAACATAAAAACAAAAAAAAACCAGCTGTCGCTAGAAACGGCCGACCGTACGCTAGTGTCGGAGGGCCAGCAAATGATTTTCGTGTCATGCGAAAGGGCTTATGCGACTTCCTATTAGTGCTCAAAAAGAACCTTGGTTCTATCTCTCACCGTTTCGGAAATACGACGTGCCGTACTCCCGTTTAGTCATATTAGCGCGAACTGACTTCTAAGGTCATTTAAGGTCGACGATTTTCATCTCATTTGAAAGAGAGTACAATGTGTATGCAATTTCTTATTAGTGATTAATAGCAACCTTGGCCCTATCGCTCACTGTTTCTGAGATATGGCCAGTTTTCCCTTAAAATTTTTTTACCCTCCCCCCTCAACTGTTTAACCCAAATTTTAAAAATGTTTCCCTTGTAACTAAATCTGTGAAATTTTGCATGCCTAGGTTTAAGACGCAGGGCTAATTATTCTTGTAAAAAGTTTTCCATAAAACCTAAAGGTTAGCCACAATACACCCGCAACAGAGAGACAGACAGACAACAGACACATCGTAGCTTACAGCTTTACGGTCGGTCCAAAAGGCCTAAAACAGAAATTGATGTAAATGTTCCCCCGCATACTGAAGTAACCAATGTTTCGATGATTTTCAGTTTAAGGTCAAATTTTAAGGTCAGATTTTAAGGTCAAAGAACTAAGTAATTGGACGTCAATAACTTTAAGAAAATGACGCATGCTTCGTGCAAAAACTCGGCTTGGCCTAATTTATCGCAAACGTAGAAAACGCTTGGCAATTTAACAGTGAGTGAACTACGAACTGAAATTCAGAATAAGTTGGTATGTGACTATGTGCATAATACGCATAGCGCAACAGACGGTCGAATCCTCGTAGACATCATTTCCAGCTTCCTTGTTGTGTTTTTAGGTTTCACAAATGCTCCTTTGTTAACCATTGTTTTTTAAGCTCGAGCAACTTTTGGATGTTTATCTGTTGTGTTTTTGCATTTACGTTTTCGCTTGTTTTAAGCAATACCTCTGCAGTACTTCGCTAGGCTATCTGTAGGCCTACCAGCCATAAGAGCGCCAGCCATGTAGGCTTTGCTCATCGGCTTAGTATAGTCAATCACGACATTCAGAGTGTTTCAGTGATTAATATACAGTTCGTGTGAGTCTCTCTTCCTACGTCCTCGGTGTCCGTGGTTCACATGCACTCTACTGACCAGACCATTATTACCATTCCTCTTATCGATTACAGCCAGCAGCCTATCGTCGCTTGCAATCTCACACAGCCTATATTTCACATACCGTTGCGTCGATCAAATTATAATTAAATATTAATTTGAGTACAGAATACAAATTTTGTGACTGAAAATCACCTATTCTGAGTAATTTAGAGGTAAAATTAAAATTTTAAGCACCTATATTTCCAGGGGCGTCATTTAGGGGAGGCTGGGGGTCTACAGACCCCCAAGGATTTATGATTTCAGTTTTTTCTGTAAATTGTGCCTTCGATTAAACGTGAAACAGCTAAAATGTTAAATTTGTGTTCTTTTTGCTGTGTTACAGTAGTTTTCTGATAAGACATAGGACACGTGTGCTTGCAGTAGACTTTGGTTGATTAATGGATTTTAAATGGCAACACGTAAACTAAGCATAATATGCTTATGTATACGTAGGCGAGTAAAGAAACATTTATTAGACTATCAGTTGGACTGATCAGTTAAGTATAATTTTGTCAGTTCAAGTGTGATATAGAACATGCAAGGTTGCTAGAGTGGAGAAGTGTTAGATTTATTGGTCTGTTAATGACTGTTATATACATTTACTGTGTAAACTGCACGAAAT
>Ga0209367_1004435_pt1 | contig 19338 bp, 10 predicted proteins | sample WorMetLIZISLAND2_FD_187412 | JGI IMG/M metagenome (GOLD analysis project Ga0209367, IMG submission 187412) | Marine gutless worms symbiont microbial communities from Max Planck institute for Marine Microbiology, Germany - Olavius geniculatus... ...
GCTGGACACGTGACCACGTGACTGTCCTGAGGCCTGGCAATTTTTGAGGGGTCCGTCCAGGAATCGAACCCAGGACCTCTCGCTCTGGTGAAGTTGACCTGAGTCCAACACTCTAACCACTCGGCCACCGAGCTCCATTTTGGTGTGGTGCAAAGTAAGAATACAAAAAGTGTTTTATTTTAACGGTAAAGTGGCGTAAGTATTCCGGCGAAATGGACTATCAGTATAATGGCAGTTGCACGTTACTTTTCTAATGTTGCCTACCAAAAATTATAAACAAAAGTTCAAATTTGTTAAAGTTGTTAGCCGAAACATTGTTAGCGTATTTCTCCTCAAATACAATGATAACGACATTTTCGATGACGTCATAATTACGTCAGCTCTACGTAGTGACATGGCAATATAAAGAGAATATATCTCGCCAGTTAAATAAAGTGAATATTCAGGACGAATCCTGTCCAAAATTATGAAAATAGGCTAAAGTTTGTCAAAGATATGTCGAAAATATCGTAGACTTTTTTCGGACACGGTGTAGATAACTACAAACTCCCGCCGTCCTTGAAACTTGACTGATCTTGCAGTTTGCTAATTCTGAACAAAGCATGACGTTCCACGTTTCATTTCACAGTAATTGCGTGCTCAAGACATTTTTGCCTGCCTATTAAAACAGGTTTTGGGCCTTAGCTGCTGCAGTAACGTAATCATGCTGTAAATGTGACTAGGTCGACACTCGACTTATCAATTCAAATCAGTGGTTAAAATGCCAAATGGCATTTGACAGAAGGGTAAGGTCTAACACTAGCTATAATGCTATACATTAATGAACATCTTTATTCACCATAACAGATGGTAGCGATTACAACATATTTACAGTACAAACAATGAGAGAAAAAAAAGAAAAAAAAAACAAATACTGAGTGATCAAACGTCCATTTCAAATTGACCGGTTTAAATTTACAACAACGTTTCTCTATCAGAACACTAGGTAGCATACCTTAACTAACGAGCGAAAAGCCCGAAACTCAGTTCGAACTTTACCGATATATTACCCAGGGCAACGCTGGGTAAGGATATACCAAGGTACGATTGGATACTCTTAACAATTTCAATGTTATTCTTCCTAAATAATTTCATAAAAACACCTATTAAATGCAAAGTCAATTGAACTCAAATCCGACTTACTAAGTACTGTGTCGTATGTACTAAATAAACCTACATCTATAGTGACATAAGGTAGTAAATAGACAAAAATAATGCAATATATACAGTAAGATATCGTACCACGGTGCGATTAATCCAAAATATGGGGAGCCCCTCTAATCTCTAACCACTGATCTGAACTTGTAAATAGCCGTTTACAAGAAACTTTGTTTGCTTGTTAGTTGTTATTCTTGTTTCTTTGTACAAATTAGCGCACGCTGCAAACTGAAAGGTCTATCAAAATATTAGCGTTTTGCCGGCAGTTTATTATATGCAGGCGTTCTAACAAGCCTCAATGCTGGTCTTGCCGTCTGTTTGTCCGTCTGTTCAGGAGTCTTTCTACTTCTGGACATTGCCCACTATCCAAAGCTGGAGTAATTGGTGCCCAAAGGCTAGACGGACCGCGCCATGCTATGTCGCCACTGGGCCTACATATTTTCTGTTTATTGTCAATTTGTCACTATTGTCACTGGTGCCGTTTGCATTAGCTTTTGCAGAATTGAGCAGTTGGCAGTCAAAGTTATAATTTTTGCCTTCCGTTTTTTTTTCATTTTCTACCCCTTCCTTTTGTGCCGTTCGCTTTCCTCTTTTAGTCTAGCTGCAGAGAAAGACCATACATGCTTTAGAAAGCCTTATTGTGTTGGTTAATTTTAATTCTTTGACAGAAAATATCATAAGTGGGATAATGTAAATAATGCGAATCCGCAAACTTCCCAGTGCAGCCAGATACCTTGGCGCACAGTGGCGACAACGCTGCTGCTAGCCGTTGGTAATGTAATAAAAATTTTATTCCAAGGCAAAATCTTTTCGCCTCTTGTCGTTCATGCTGAAGCAGCTCTCAAAGCTAATTTCATCTTTAGAAATAGAAATGTTTAACAGTTCTTTGCAAACATCAAGAAACAGCACTGCGCTGTTTTCTGACATTCTGATAGAGTGTTTGTGTGCGTATCGTTTTTCTGACCTAATATAATAATAGTCGGATAATTTAATAATCTTGACTTGTAAGTCGCGTTATTTTGTGGGTAAATGGTGGAATTTAAGACCCACTTAAATGTATAGGCTTATGCAATGAATGCATGTGTGGGGCCTATAGGCCTATGTGCTGGTGGTGTATCGGCAAGTGTCAGTATTTTCGCCATCAGCACAAATTTGTAGTTTAAAGTTATCAAAATTAGTCTAAAATTACATATTTTTCAATCCAACGTTGTTTAGTTTTTTTAGCTTTAACTTGAAATGAAAAGTAAGTTATTATAAAAAGTCTCAACAACAAAATTAAGCGAAGTGAAAATACCCGCACTGTTGAAAATGCTGCACTTGTCCTCGCGTGTAACTAACTACGCGTATGAGCAGCTTTTTTCGCTTTTGATAGCAGTTGTCGAATTTTGAAGATTTTTGCATCTACTTCTCAGCGGCTGAATTATTGTAACGTTCATGCATTGTTTAAGCAAGCAACATTTTCCGCAACAGATTTTACTTATGATAATATAATAATAGTGTAATAGTAATTTTATTGTGTTTTGCTTGTTATTTTATGTGAATGGAAACATAATAGACTAAGTATCACAACACCACGCATGAACACGTTAACATAAATAATGATTATCATTCCCCATGGCGTAGGCCTATAACGCCTTTGCTACGTCTTTTGTTTGATTTTTTTTGAGTGAACAAAATCTTCCCTCCTGGACAAAACCATATTAACTATAATTAAATTTTGATATCTTGATTAAAAACACTGTTTCGATAAATATTTATTCCTAGTAAAAATGTTGCACACGATTGGCTGTCCCTAGCGCGCGTGGAGCTTTTTTGAACTGACGCTCCATAGGCGCGGTTGTGCTGTGATTATTATTAACGGTCTGAGAACGGGCGTATAGCAATGATAGGCTACAAAAGACGCCCGATAATGTAAGAATTACGAAGGTAGAGGGTGCAGCTTTTCATATTCGCGGAGTGAGGGATTAAGTCAGCTGCAAGCGTCATGCTCTGGCGGGCTACAGACTACAGCTGCTTTATCAAAGTCTCTGCCATCATTCAGTGCTCAGACGGTCACACGACACTTAGGCTACTGACGATGCACTGCATTGGTTAACGCCTGCTACTGTGTCACGCTTTCACTCAACCTGAAGCTTTAGTCACAACAGACTGTAACCGTTTTGCAATGCTAGTTTATTATGCGACAATCGTGATAGGTCGCATTTCAGATTTTGCCCATATGTCGTCTGTCCGTGTGTTCCATGCGAGCTCCCAGCTCTAAAAAGAAAACAGGTGAAGAACCCAGATTGGTGTGTTCAACTGAACATTCCCCAGGGCTGTGCCAATTTTCAACTGAAAAGCCAAAGATAAACTTACAGCTGAAGTTGATTCATGTATATCGAGCGGATACAGCTATAGGTGGACGGCCGCATTTTATTTCGGCATTGAGCCGACATCTTCGCTTGTACATTTTCGCTTGTTAACTGACCTTCGCACGATCGTAAACCCGTCGTATGTGTGACCGGATCTTTAGAGTCAGTGTCATTTTGCCACACGCCCAGCATGCAGCGGGCCGTTTCTATCACAACCCACATAATTACATTGAGCGCAGGGTGTGACTACAAACTCAAACTGTTTATCACGAGTTTCGCGCCTGCTTAAATAAAAAAAAAACAGATAGCCTATTCGTCACTATCCGCCAGACAAAAAAGTTACGAAAATACGCTGACATACAACCGTCGTTGTTGCATTACGAACAAGAGGCTCCGGCCGTTGAGAGGCCGCCCGCTATGGGGCCGTCTTTGCAGTTGAGTACGTGCGTGCTGTTTTGGGGCTTTCTAGGTCTGTTTGTTCTTGCGGTAGAGGGCACGCCGTTGCCATGGTAACGAGGTCACCCGGGGCAAGGCGGCGAGAGGTCCTTATGACACCTGCCAAATATGAAGTTGATCGGTCAACCGGCGGTGAAGTTATGGGGATTTTTTGCAAACTGCGCAATTAGCCGCCGTGACCTTGACCTTTGACCCTTTGACTATGAAATTGGTCCACGGAGTGCTCGTGTCCCAGGGACCCTTCCTACCAAGTTCGGTCTTCCTAGGCCATTTCGTTTTCGCTCTAGGTGGAGGCACACGACGAACAAACGGACGGACAGACGGACGGAACGGCCGTTGCCATGGCAACGAGGTCACCCGGTGCAAGGCGGCAAGGGATCCTTACGCCACCTGCCAAATATCAAGTTGATCGGACAACAGGCGCGAAGTTATGGGGATTTTTCGCCAACAACGCAATTAGCCGCCGTGACCTTGACCTCTGACCCCTTGGCCTTGAAATTGGTCCACGGGGTACTGGTGTCCCAGGGATCCTTCCTACCAAGTTTGGTATTCGTAGGCCTTTTCGTTTTCCCTCTAGGTGGAGGCACGGGACAGACAGACGGACAGGATCAACACATGATGGGGCATCCTTCTAGGAAGGACGGCCCCATAACAAACGACATTGTCAAAGCGGAGCACTTCCTCCCTTTTAAAAACGTTATTTTAGCGCTATTGGCTTGTCTGGCGTGAAAGCGGTTGCAAATATGCACAGACAATAACAAAAGCTGACGACGAGTTTTTAAGAGTATCAACATAAATAACCTTAAACGACTATGAACCACCAAAATTAGTAGTTTACGTGATTTTTTGCGACTTCAGACAACGACGCACATTTCAAGAGTGAAAATGCACATGAATGTTTTAGCACTGAACAAACATCTTAGCAGTCTAAGTCCCGACTCCCTAGGTTCATAGAGGCTTGCGCACTCGAACGTCAAAAAAGGGCAAACCCTAAAAAGTAGTTATTTTACACCGCTATTCACTCGCATAGCGCAAAAACGGTTGCAGGTAGGCATATACATGCTGTTTATCATTACCGGTAGTAGATCTGACGGGCTTTTCAGGGATATCAACGTTGATGACACTGAACAATTTTAACCTCTCTCCCGGATTTTTTAGAAAAAAATATAGGTTTTATTGACTTTTGTTGCGATTTTCGTCGAAGGCGCACATTTCAAGAGTGAACTGCACCAGAATTAGTAGAAATAGACCTGGACAACCTGCGTATGAATTCTTTTTTAGCATTTGTTAGGGATTGGGGATTGGGGTTACAAAATCTAGTGGGGGCGCTACGGCGACGTCCGACATGGGCTTATAGCGGGAAGGGGCGGCGGCTTAGCGGGATGATTGGCAGCTGGCGTCTACGAGGAACGGCGACCAGATATTTTGGGGTTCTTTGCTACTGCGACCGTACAGGCGCCGTATCTGAGGCCGAGAGTGCTTACGATGTCGAGATGTTACTGTGTATATAACTGTAATATACGAGTACGAACGAACTCGTCTTATTACTCGGCACACACTACCATTAATACAGTAACTGCACTTCCTAAGCGTCTGACTACTACAGAGAGAATAATCTGGACAGTGGTCTGTCGTAACAGCATTTAACATAGATTATAACTGTTTGAGTTTGAACCTTAGTTCAAAAATGTTTCTGTACGGAAGCAACAAATTTGGGTACTTTTTCCAAACGCATTATTATTTTATTGCATGTTGTACACTGATTTTGCAGGTGGCTGCAGCGATGCTGTCGCTCGTTACATGAGCTTTGCTCAAATTGCTTGTGTATCTCAGTGGTTAGTATCATAATACTGACGCATTTCCAAAGTAAACATTCGCTTTATAAAAGTAGTGCAACTGACTTTTGTTTTTACACTTATTGCAATCTTTAAGCCTAACTGAAATTTAACTAGGTCTAATGTTTAAAATTTATTAAAATTAACGGCGTGATCAATCGTTAATTCACGCAGCCCGAAAACTGACGCGTTCTTTCAACATATCACGGCAACTCGGCCGCTCGGGTCGTGCTGCTCGGCAATATTTATATTATTAGCTGTAGCCTACGAGCTGAATGTTTGCTATTAAAATTGTTCTACTTTCAGCGTGGCTTAAGACTGCAACACTGTTATGATTTTGCCGCGTATTCAGCGACAGCTAACTATCCCGAGTCAAGCACTCAGATATGCAACACGAGATGTTCGTCGCCTGCTGTTACTGCCAATGACGTAGCACAAATCTGCATGTAGACCTATTTGTGCACGCATCTTTAGCCAACAAATCGATGCCGCAGTCATAACACACTCAGCGAGCTGGGCAGAAACGCCCAGAAAACTCTGACAACTGCCCAAAAACGAACAATGAGCACAGTAATAAAACATAAAACAAACCTTAATAGGCCTTTTACTAGAAATATGGTGAAAAATTAACATTATGCAATTATTCGTTCAAAGGCAGCGACGAAAAGTTAATGGCAGACGGTAGCCTAGGCTATTCCATATATTACAGACACGCTGGCTAAAAAGTTAAGACTGACATTGCTGATGCATCTTGCTTTGGTATAAGCAAACTGAAAAGTTATTAAAAATTTTTTTAAAAAACATCAAACCAAAGACCATTTTATAACAAAAAAGATGCAACCGCCATAATTCAAGTCTAAGTAAACCAAGCTGACGCAAACGTTCATCATAAGCCAAACATCCTGCGTACCTGGCTGATGACATGCAGCTGGTCTCGGAAGGTCCTCGACGTCGGCTGCGCTCGTCTGCCGACAGATCGTGTGCTGTTCTACGCATCCACAACACTTTCGGCGACAGAAGCTTTGCTGCTGCCAAGCTACGTATTTCGAACAGCATTGCAAAACACTTACGCGACGAAGACATGACTTACAACAGTTAAATACGCGCAAACTTACTGTGTCTGAGTTCTGACGTTGCCACGGAGGCGCAGTGTGACATCGGAAACGCTGAAAATGCGAGACTAGACATGAAAATGCGAAACCGAAAAATGCGGCACAAACTTACAATCGGTAAAAATGCAATACTGGAAAAAACTGGAAAAACAAAGTGTGGAACGCCATATGTCAAATAATCATATTGTACTAAGCATTCAGAGCACACGAGTTGAATAATGGACAAGTTTTCACGCGCGCGGCGAAGCCTACTTGGCGTCAAGATTGTCAATACGCGACAACGCGCTACGCGAAAACAACGCAGCATTGCTCTGTGAGTGACGACGCTTCCAGGTGGTCCATCCGAACCTGTTCGCGTTTCTGGATCATCACGAGAGCACGACGTGAATAGAATCGTGCATCTGTAGCTATATTACAACGACATTTATCATAAGTCGTCGGTCATTGTGATAGATCAGACGCCTTCTGTCTGTACAGAAGTTCGGCGTCCGACGACAACCAGGAGCTAGGAGGACGTCAGCCGTTGACGCCATGAGTTGCGTCTCAGCATCTGTGCCAAGTGTGCATGCTAAAACAGCGAGGTACATAAGAAGCGATGGTGCTTTGTATTAAATATAGTGCAAACATCAACGATTTTATGCTATATGTGTATTGTATGTTCGCTTTCCATAGAGGCTAGACTTTTCTTTTATCTGCCAGCCTGCATTTTCGTTGTGCTGCATTTTGATGTCCCACAATTTCAGTCGCCGCGTGACATCTCGTTCAATGGCACTATAGAGATACTCGTATCACTGAGCCGACCTGAACTATGAGAGCCAAGTTATGCCGAGGTGAGCCTGCAGGTGATGTGAGGCTGGTGAAAGATATAAGACGAGGCAACATTGTGGCTGGCAGTGGCGACGATTTAGTGAATAGGTGCTGTGGATGTTCAGCTTGGTCGGTCACACGGGAATGCGCCGATGACGCCCTCTCTTCAGTGTACACTCTCTCTCACGTCATACACCGCGTGGCGTAGTCGTCTTCAGCAGAGATGAGTCGTCGCATTATATGCATAGCCGTCGCTGTACATGTTGTGTTCGGTTGAATGGGTCTCTGTTGTGTACGCGTGGATTATCTACATTATACACTAAACTTACGCCGTATTTGGATCGGTGAAAGATTGCAAAGGAACAGAACCATTTTTCTGCTGCATAAATAGATAAATTGCACTTGCGAGACTGGAAACTTTACGAGAGTGCAGTGAAATATATTCTTTGTTGTGTTGATTTTTTTGTCGTCGATTTTGTTGCTGTCTGAGAAAATCGTTCACAGTCATTGATTTTGTTGGAGAGAAGAAATAATCTCGATTAAAGACGAGACTTCCGTACTTCGCCAGATCGTACACACGACGTCAACATGCGTGATACGAGCACAACGGTTAGTATCGCAAAAACTTATTTACTAAATATTAACTTATTGCTATAAATAAACGCACATCTTTGTATGTAAACACTAGTACTGCTGTTTAGGAGTCTATTTTTGTTTTCCCTGTTTTTCCGGTTTTTTACTTTTTATGTATTTATTATAAAATCGAACAAAAACAAAACAAAAACAAAACAGAAACGAAGCCAAAACAAAAAGCAAGGAAGCAAAAAGGCAAAAAAGCCAAACGCTTTGCTCTACTCTGTACACAAAGCGTCCAATAGTTAAAGATAAAAGTTAAAAACGAACTTATAAAGCGCCATAAAACTAAACGTGTGTAAAGATACAGAGGCGCACAATATATAATTAATTTTCTTACTCTCAAACAATGGTAGAGAAACAAACTCGAATTTAACACACAATATTTCCGAAAATTTTTAAGGATAGAAATAACATCTAATTCTACGTTGTTGTAAAACAGACTGCTAATACCACTGATATTACATAATAATCCATAATAATCAAATCATTTAACCGAACATTAGACTAGAAGCTGCAGAAGCGTGTTTCCCTTATGTACTTTTCTAGTTTCGAGAGTCTTCTTCCGATGCAAATCCCCAACCACCATCAATTTTGGGACATTCTGAGTCTGAAAAATGCATTTGATAGCAAGCTAGAGAGAACGTTGATATTGTCTCTAAAGTCGTAACAATTAATGTCGTTTTAAAAAAATTTTTTCGGAAATGCGTCGACAAGCGTTAGTTAAATCACTATTTTTTTCTCTATTTCCTATTTTCAGCATTATATAGATGTTTGAATTTATCACTGCTGTCATGAAATGCTGACTCGTTTTGGTATACATAATTGTAATATTGCCATTAGTACTTAATGATAGCTGGGATTTGTCAACTGTCGTCTCAGACGAACATGAATATGAATATTGATGGGTGTTGCAGGCTTTTCTGGTCTGGATTTGCGTCACGGTGTTTTTTGCAACACGTAAGTCACGTTCCGTCTCGTGGTTTGCGTTCAGAACTAAAATGTTTAGGTTTTATTTGGATTATGGCAATGTTTTGAAAAGCAAATAATTTAAAAGTTTGGGCATGCGTAGTTAAAGGTCATACTGTTTATACGATGCTAGTGCTTTGTGTACATTGTCTAGGTTTTAATGTTTTTAACCTACATAATTTTGGCATGCCTGTCTTTGTTTGATTTGACTGTTTTTATTGTTTGTCATTTTTATGTATGCCTCTCTATCTGTCTAATCCTGATATCTCGTACATTTTGCATGTTAGTGTAATCATGGACACTAAATAATTTCTAAAGTGCAAAAAATATAACATGAACGTGCCAGAAAATCGCCAAGCCATGTCCGGCGCAAATCTGAGTGAGATGAGGCTGTGTGTTTGAAGCCATGATGAGGGAGCTATAAACATTGCTATCCGTTTATCCGTTATGTAGCTCGAGATTGGAACGCATATGATTGTCATGTCCAACGACTTCCTCTTATCTTTTCTCATAGCGTCGGCAGTGTTATAACTGTCCATAATCTCACTCCAATCGAGCGTGACGGTTGGGCACCTGTTTATCACACGTAGCCTACATCCCACGCAGAACGCATTGTCTTTGTCGATCACATCCTCGTGAAATAAACTAGTTTCGTCACGGTCAAAGCTTATCATGTCTTGTTACACTGTCTTCTTATCTCGTATATTTGGTTACACTCGCATAATGGACTCTAAATCGTGATGAAAAAGCATACTACTCGTAATATTATGTAGGCCTTTTAATAATTTAAATACAAGAAACAATGTCATATAAACTGCTAAACATCAGATATTTACTGTTTAAGCAAATATAAGATTTGTTGTTACTCACAATTTAAATGCGCAAATTTATTTGTAAACATTTTCATAATTCTACAAAAAATTAGCCTTTTTTTCACGCACAGATAGTAATCAGACGACATTCGTGTTTAGTTGATTTAACCGTCGTGATTAAGTTAAATTTATTCGCATTAAAATAACTAACTTTCTACATCAGCAGACGAACAAGTAATTTAAGAAAAGCTCACGTGACATGCGACAGCATCGGTGTTGCCATTTGGTGAATTAGTGTACAACGTGCAATTAAATAATGCGTTTGAAGTGGGTGCCCATAATTGATTCCCAAATAAGGAGGATTTCTTGAACGTAGGGGTGAAAATTTAAACTACAAAAATAGAATTTGGGCTTATCCCGGCCTATCTCTAGTAATTTCGGCGCAGTTCACTGTTAAAATGTACGCGTTGAAGGCTAAATAAAAAAAATAAAAACGCGTATTTTAGATTGCACGGTAGTTCAATGCAATCAGTGTTGGTACAAAAGCTTATCAGCGATGTTTGTTACGGCAGCATCAAGTATGTGTTTATCTGCAACCATTTTCACGCAAAATAGGTGGATAGTGACAGAAATGACGCATTTTAAAGGGGTACCCAAATTTGACGTTTTCGTGCAAAGAACTCCTTGGACCTAGATAAAAGGGAAGGCAAAATTTTAACTGAACAGCTAAAATTTAAATTTTATGCTAAAAATTTTGAATTTCATGTGCAAATTGCCTATTTCTAACCATTTTGGCGCAATTCACTGTAGAAACGTACGCCGCAGCTCAAAATCGCAAGAAGTCATTAAAACCACCTATTTTGGTGTTCAAGGTCGTTTACGGTCATCAATGCTGTTACCTCCCAGAAAGCTCGTCAGAAGAGTTTGTCATGATGCAGCAAGTCTCTGCTTATCTGCAACCGATGGCGGTAAAATAACGACTTGTTAAGGGGCTATCCTTGTTTGAGGTTCTCGTTGAGTGGAAACTCCTGACTCAGATGCATGAAACCTCGTCACAAAACACTACACTGTTTGTAGCAGCCAACAGTAAAAATTTTGTAATTATAACCTGTACCGTTTTCATAGGGCAGCAGGATGTAACGGACGGTCGGACAGACAGATGAACGGCATTACGATAAGACGCGCTTAGCGTATCTGCTGTCCCGAGTAAAGACGATGTCATTCAGTTATGTAAAACGACAGGTTGACGGGAGTGAATAAAAATTGAAAAACTGTAGTACATAACAACAAATGGAACTCAAATACTAAAAATGTCAGTTTTTTTGACTTACCCTGTTTATTTGGCATAAAAAAGTTTTTGCGCATTTTTAGTATGCCGACAATAGAATATCTTTGTATTTTGTTGCAGAAATCAAGCAAATCGAAGGTAAGTGTCTTTCTGTAATGTTGTGAACGTGTATTGATTGTAATTAGATTCTGCAGAGGTTAGAAAATCGTCGCTTGACCAACTAGTTGATTTCGCCGTTTTGTAACGTAGATCGCTGTGATCGCTAGCTTGTTAATTCTAAGCTGTAACACTTCGTAGCGCATTAATGTAAACAGAAAAAAGTTGTAGTTTTTTGCTAAGTTAGTAAAGTTAGATATCAGTGTTTTACAAGCTTGTGTTGAAGCAGTTGTTCGAAATGATAAGGTCAGAACGTTGTGTTGCCACCATTGCAGCTGACAAAGCCTAGGCTCTAACAGACGAACAGTATAAGATAGGTCTACAATCTACATAGTAGTCATCGAAGATTGGTAAGTATGTCATGAAATTATGACTCACAATTTAGTGTCTTACTTTTTGAAATACCACGTATGTTCAGTTACGCGGATTTTATCACAATCACAATTCTCCTTGTTTTTGCGCAGGATATAGTGCATATTGCACGCAACTAGACAGTTGCTGGGACACTCATTGTGGCTATTTATTGTCGTTAAGTGTCATTTGTGTTACTGCAGCTGTAAATGGAGGCAGCCTGTATGTGCTAAGTTTCATGAACCTCACGAACTTCGAAAAGGCGTTTGAACAGATCGCGATCAGTAGTTTCAAAGAGACGACTAAAGTCGGCATCAAAATACCGCAGATCAACTACAAAAAAGTCATTTCACTGGACAGCTCAAACGATTGGAAATACTTTGACAACTTTATGCAGGACATCAGCGTTCCGCTGAATGTAAGTCATATTTTTATCGTTAAGTTGTCATTTAGGCCAATTTAGGCCAGGTCAATGCAGTGGTTAAAAAGTTTAAGATGGTGCTATAGCTCTTAATGGAAGCTCATTTGAAAGTTACGGAGGGCCACCTGCTACCCAACACAAATAAACGCGCCTCGCCTTAACTCCAGCCAGATAGGCCGGTACTCGATTTACCTACCCCCGAAGGATGGACGGCTGAGTTGACTTAGGCGAATGGTCATACATACCGAAATGGTTTACTTTCCCGCAGGTAATCAGTCATCCAAGTACTATCCCAGCTTGGTGTAGAGCAACGTCGTTCGTCGGACACAACGCGTTACCAGTACGCCAACCCACCGACTCAGTTCAGTGTTAAAGTAAAATGCCGTCTGCTACATAGTTGCTTTAGTGGCGGTGCGCTTTGGACAGTGCATCAAGCGAGTACTAAGGTCTCTCACAGTGAAGTCCAAAGAAATTAACTGGCAGGCCAAAATACCTCAGTTACGACTTTCTTTTAGGCTACTAAATACTTGTTAGACTTGCTCGACAGTTTCCAAAGCTTAGTCGAAGTGATCTTTTAAAGTCACTCAACATCACATGAATTGCATATGGCGGAAAGTGGCATTATGTATCCACTTGAATGTGTAGTCCTAATCAAGGTCAAAGTCAAGGTCACATTTGCGTTTCAATGCAGTAATGCAGACTTGCGGATTCAGTGATATACTCATAGGCCAGCTCAGCCTGGCCATCCCTCTGTAAGTAAACGCAGTGATATGACTAACGTAGTGGGTATACTGCAGTGATAACCACGGCCACCGCCGTTCGGAAAAAAATCGTGAGTATTTCGTAACACTATGGGCTAGAAGTAGGCCCCCTTACCACGACTGTTGGCGGTAGTTTAAAAGCGATTGCTGCTGAGAGAACAAATTTGGTTTGATTTAACCGCTGTACATATAAAGTCTTAATGATTATGTCTGTAGGTGGACAAGTCGTCGTCTATGGCAATTATCATAGCCGCTGAGAATGAAAACCGTACTATCAGTGTCCACGCTGTCAAAGCAGTTCCTAACTCGGGCGCAGGATATCTCGGGATTGCTATTAAACAGCGCAGCAGTGCGTTATACAATCATTTCGTTCCTGGCTGCAACGGTACGTCGTTCCTGTCGGTGATCGCGATCGACAATAACACATGCGTCGCAGTGGACAAGTACAGCTATGATTATACGGCGAAAACACAGCAAAGAACGCGTCTTGCCTACAGCACTTTGCACGTACGCTACTTAACTTACACATGCAACAAAAAATCTCACGCGTTAGCATTTGGCAGTTGACACTCATTGACTTGTAAACGATAAGCTACAGAAATACCAACAAATGTTGCCAATGTGTGTCTGTGTTTGTCGTTATGTTTGTGTCTTTCTTTCTTTTTGTGTGTGTTGCTGTGCAAAATATCTCGCAAAGTTATAAACGAAGTATTGGCATTGCGGTAAGAATAATTTTAATCTCTGTCATTTCGGCGGATATTAGAATATCTTGTGGATGTAGAAAAATTTTCCAGGATATAACCAGGTTAGCGTAAACATTTATTTTGCGGAGTATCTTAGTAAGTTATAAACAGAGGTTATACAAAATTTCACGAAACATTGGTAATATTTTCAAGTGACGGTGCACAGTACGAGAGTAGTGGTATTTTGCAGGCGGGCGACGTGTACAACTTGTACTCAAATAACACCGACTACTCCGGAGTTCATATCAGCGCGCGAAAACCAGTTGGCGTCTTCGGAGGATGCGACTGTGTCGATATTCCAGACAATACGAAACAATGTGACCACATCATGGAACAGGCAAAATCATTTCACTTTACTTGTATATAAGTAATAGTCAAAACTACTTTAACGTTCAGCGCGCGATGCGAGTTAATTAGTAAGTAAGTAAGTAAGTACATGATTTATAAAGCGCCTTAGTCTCAGAAAGAATCAGGGTGCAAAATTAAATAATTAAATATTTATTGGCGACAAAAGTGTTTTTGAGTGCAATTAGGATTACTTCTAAAATAAGTAAGTAAGTAAGTAGTCTGCATTTGTAACGCGCCATATGTCAAAACAGAAGTTCGAATCGTAGGCGCGGATGGTAACAGTTAGTCGATGGCGGTGTTGCCGAAGAAAAGATGGGTCTTAAGGTGTCGTCGAAAAGTGTTGGTAGTAGATGCTGTTCGAATGGTAATTGGTAAACTGTTCCAAATACGAGGTGCAGTTGAGATGAACGCACGGCCGGCGAACACTGTGTTGTCTGTTGGCTGGGACAACAGTTAGTGGTCGGATGATCGGAGTTGACGTGACGGTGTATAGTCGCTAAGCAGAACTGACAGGTGTTCTGGCTGACCAATGTTCAGTGACTTGTATGTTAGCATCGCCGTCTTATACATGACCCGCTGTCGCACTGGTAGCCAATGCAGTCGGTTCAAAACCGGAGTAATGTGATCATGCTTCCTGGTAGAAGTGACTATTCTAGCTAGTGAGTTCTGAACCCGCTACTTATTTTACCACAATAATAAATATGTAAAATGCGAAAAAGTGTGATTTACCGTAGATTTGTCAGTAGTGTAGTTTCAACTGGTGTTTAGAATATAAAGTTACTGCTAACTGTAGTGGGCGTAGAATAGACATCATGAATATTAATGAGGCAACTCTATGCCATTAGTGGATGTCGGGCTGTCGGCGTAGTCCGTGACATTTTATAGTGCCCGGTTGGGCAGTAATGTGTTTAATAGTGCCCATCTGCCACAGTCGCCTACTTAGGCAATAGTGAGTTTTAGATAGCGTCACGGGATGTGATTTCGGCAATCACATCCACGCATATTTTGATAAAGTATTGGTATCACAGGCTGCGCGGTAGCGCAGCACTGTTGTAAGGGTGACCAGCCATTTCAATGGGATAACCCAAAATTTTACCCCCCCCCGTATATCCCAAACCCCTTAATGTTTCCGAACCAAAATTTGTACAGATTTGCACAGACGTTTGGCATATCTCCTGATGTGCAAAATTTGGTGAAAATCCGTTTACGGGGGGTTTTCCCACGAATAGGTGAAATATAACGCTTGCGTGACTTTTTTGTACCTTCCCTTTCCCTCCCCTTTTTCTTGCCGTCCTCTACAGGAAAAACGACTAAACCGATTTTAACGCACGATGGCTTATATGACGCGGTTTTGCACAAGGCAATGCCTTTTGGGGGTTACAAAATTTAAATTGAACATTTTAACCTATTTTTCAGAAAAATATTAAAAATTACAATGGCGCCTATGGGGAAAATTAGACAATGCTTTAAACCATCATAACTCCGGTTATGTATAAGATAGAGTCGTAATTTTTAGTTTTAGAATACGGTTTTCGGGGTCGGCCAATTTAACGATGTCATTTATATTTACCCCTGATTAACTCCCGTTGCCATGGTAACGAAATTTGGGACAAAATGGGCCATAACTCGGTCTCCTTAAAAATAATTGCGCGTTGTTTGCACCTACCCTTTTATTTTCGGCACCGGGTTATCCGATGGTGTCATTTAAATTTTTCCACTGCCCACCCCCGTTGCCATGGCAACGAATTTTTGGACAAAATTGACTATAACTCGGCCTCCATAAAAGATAATTGCGCGCTGTTCGCACCTATCCCTTACTTTTGGGCCCGGGCTATCCCATGGTCTCATTAAAATTTTTCCCCTGCCGACCCCTGTTGCCATGGCAACGAATTTTGGAACCAAATTGACAATAAATCGGCCCCCGTAAAAAATAATTGCGCGATGTTTGCACCTAACCCCCTATTTTCGAGCCCGGGCCATCCGATGGTGTCATTTAAATTTTTTTCCCGCCTACCCCCGTCGCCATGGCAACAAATTTTGAGACTAAATTGACGATAACTCAGTCTGTGTAAAAGACATCTGCAAGATTTTTTTTGCGTCAATAGGGCGGTTTTCGGGGATGGGCCATCAAATGCTGCCAAACGATTTTTCCCCGAGCGACCCTCGTTGCCATGGCATCGAAATTTGGGACATAATGGGTTAGATCTCGGCTTACGTAAGAGGTATATCGAAGATCTTTGTGTCAGATGGGGTGTTTTCGAGGTCGGTTTATTTTGGTATGAACAGTGCGCGTGCGCAATTATTCGAAAGCGCACATACGCACCCCCGCAATAATCATACGTTAAATATACGAAAATCATTATTAGGCCTATCTACCAACAAAAAACATTTTTACATTTTCTAACATTAACTAATCAGAGGTTAGATTAGTACGACATTCTAAAAGTTAACGACAGAATCTTCTAATTCGACAGCTGCTTAAAGCGAGATAAGACACCCGTCCGCTTTGAACGTAAATTGATAGTAAACCCATAGAACTAAGCGAAGTAGCCCGTATTCTAAGATAAAAGCAATTTTAAATTTACTTTCTGCACAATAAAATAAATAAAATACTGGCGAAAAGTAGAGTTTGGAGACAAAATAGACGGATTTTGAGTCGTTAAATTTAGGGGAAGTTGATAGTATTCATGACCACACATCTTGTTCATGACGACGCCAGCAGACACCGTGGGTGCTAGTGTTGGGCCAATTTAAATTATTATTGTGGTTCGTCAAAAATGTGACTTCCGTCACAGTAGTAGTAGTAGTAGTAGAGATAAGAGTAGGATAGTGGTAGTGTAGGCGTAGGGTTGTATAGCAATAGGGGTAAGGTAAGATATGGTAGGGGTAGAGTATGGTAATAGCAAAGTAATGGTTACTTAGTCAAAGTAAAAATAGGAGTAGCAGTAATTGTAGTAATAGTTGTAGTGGCTATTCTACTGCCAGATTTTATTCAGCGCCCTGATTCTTTCTGAGACTTTGGCGCTTTATACATCATTTACTTACTTACTTACTTACTTACTTACTTTAAATTACTTTCAACGGCAATAAAACTGCAAATATTTATGTAAAAGACTGTTCAGTTTATAAACAGTGTAAGGGTGGCATCGTGGTTGTAGATATAAAACAGCACAAATCACAATTTGAAAATTCAAACAATCACCATTACACAATGTCAGAGGAGCTTTGCTGACTGTGTAATGGTAAAGTTTGAATTATTAAATTGTGATTTGTGCTGTTTTATATCTACAACCACGATGTCACCTTTACGCTGTTTATAAACTGAACATTTTTTACATAAATATTAATTGTAAACAGGCCGAGGCTCTTTAATACGATATGTCAAGCTGTCGGCTTCTGCTTATAGACTCACAGTATGTATTTGATTTATGTTGATAGATTCCGTACGACCTGCAGCTGGGAGATTACGGCGGATCGCATTATGTCATGGCATCTATCCCCGGACGACCGTACAACGTCGGATATACCTTCCGTATTATTTCCGCTACTACTGTGCTGTGGCAGAACGTTGAGACGCTAACGGAATATCGGTACGACACGACGACATGGACCCTCTCAAGTACAGTGCAGCACGTGACCTCGGCAGCGCCTCGTGTACTGGGCAGAGGCGACTTCCTCGAGTACACTGCCGGCCGCGGGGTGAACGAGTATACAGTCGTCTACATCAAATGCCAGTATCAGTGTGAGGTGAGCTATATACACTGTGTCTCAAAAAACGTCCCACTTTGTAATTGTTCATATCTTTCACAAATATTAACCGATTTTTAAAATTCTTTCATTGGCACACTATCTAGACAATTGGGAATAAAGTTGTTATTGAATATTTCACCACACCGTAGCTGCGTCGTTACACTATTTTGTGAAACATAAATGCAAGAGAAAACTCACAATACCTGGAACGGGTTGGAGCGGTGACCCGCCCCCCCCGACAGAGAATGAGAGAGAAAGTGCACTGTCTTGCTCGAACATGTGAAAGTCCAACTATCCCCACAGATACATAAATGCGACCGCTTTGCACGTTTTTTTTGTAATTATAACTGTAAAACTTCAAAAATTTGTCATGAGCGAATCACATTTTTCACTATTGGAGAAGGGTAGCAATTGACAGCACCAGTTGCGACTAGCAAGCTTGTGCCCGTGACACATTATAACTTCAGCGTTACGTCACGACTAGCAAAAAATATTTAATTAACTGCCATATTTTGTTGAAATATTTCGAATTAATATTTCTGCAGCTACAACCGGTAAAAATTTCACTTAAATTGATCATCATTTGAGTGAACTATGAAAGAAAGAAAAAGAGGTCTTTTTATGAAACACCGTGTATTGGTTATACATCAACGCAAAATACCTGCACGCGATTGGTCCAAATCACGTCACGCGACGTTCACAAATACGCCATTGTCATCTCCTCAGCAACAACGCAGTGATCGACATAGTGCCCTTCATGGAGGCACTATTGACAATAGTGCCCTCCGATAGGACACTGTTTGAGTGGCGTCGTCATGCCGATGCCAATCACGCCTTATTAACATTCGAGACGTCTATGACCACGCCGTGCGTTGTGGCTAAACGGTACGTCATACGTTATCAGCAGACAACCGTGTTTACCTTGTTCGAAAAGAACGTAAAATACCACAAATTTCACGTAGATGCGTTGAAGTATAAGAAAACAGATAGAGACTGGCGTCTCGATCATTATTGAAAATTTTTCCCCTCAGTTCGTAAGATGTTGCTCTCGATCTTCGATTTTGAGCAACATATTACAAATTTTGGGTCAAAAATTATCAATAATGACCTCAACGCCACGACCAGCATCATGTCACCGTCCCTCTGTTTGTCTGTCCCATACTGGTTCATAACCCAAACACAAACTAGAAATTTGGGGCAAAGCCCAACATGAGTCCGCCCGGCGTCCTGAGTCTGACTGGGGAAAATTGGGGGGGGGTAAAATTTCCCCGGCATCAAAGTCACGTGGCCCGAACTCAAATGCATTGGCATACGCCGAACGCGCATTGTCGACTTAGGGTAGGTCAAC
>Ga0209367_1004437_pt1 | contig 19333 bp, 11 predicted proteins | sample WorMetLIZISLAND2_FD_187412 | JGI IMG/M metagenome (GOLD analysis project Ga0209367, IMG submission 187412) | Marine gutless worms symbiont microbial communities from Max Planck institute for Marine Microbiology, Germany - Olavius geniculatus... ...
TGGTGATGTTTGAATTTTTAAATTGTGATCTGTGCTGTTTTATATCTACAACCACGATGTCACCCTTACACTGTATATAAACTGAACAGTTTTTTTACATAAATATCTGCAGTTTTATTTCCGTTGGAAGTAATCTGGATTAGTTAATTATAGCAGTGTTAGAAAATGTAGAAATGTTTTTCGTTGCTAGATAATAACGATTTTTCGTATACTTAACGTTTGATCTTTGCGGGAGTGCTTATGTGCGCTTTTGAATAATTGCGCACTGCCCATACCAAAATAAACTGGTCTTGAAAACACCCCATCTGATGCTAATATCTTCGATATATCTCTTACGTAAGCTGAGTTCTAACCCATTATGTCCCAAATTTTGTTGCCATGGCAACGAGGGTCGCTCGGGGAAAAATTTGGTTGGCAGCATTCGATGGCCCATCCCCGAAAATCCCACTATAGACGCAAAAATCTTGCAGATATCTTTTACACAGACCGAGTTATAGTAAATTTTGTCCCAAAATTCGTTGCCATGGCAGCTATGCTATGCTAGCTTTCGCGCGTAAAAAGTTGCTTCAGAAGACATTTTTTTGCATATGAAAATTTATATTTCACATGATACTGTAGCGACACAGATAAAGTGTGGTGGGATATTTAACAACCACGTTATTGCTATTTGTCAACCGTTTGTGCCAGTAAAAAAAATTGAAAATCGGTTAATGTTTGGCGAAAATATTGGAAAATTACAAAGTGAGACTTTTTTTGGGACACAGCGTATATACAGTAATTAAGTAGGTTTATTGGGCCAATTTGATGACAACAGTTGGCTGGCATAACGTAGCTGTGAATTACGTTTCTGTGAAAAAGGTAACAGTCTGTACAACAGCATTATCCCTTAAGTACACTGAATTAACAACTAACAGGTTACATTTTGTATTTATGGGCATAATCCGTTCATAAGACATTTTATGGTTAATTAGTAGCCTAACCGCTAAATTCGGGAAATCGGATGTTAGCATGCCTGTGTCATATTACATTGTTCTCTTACTTGTTGGGTTTTGCTCTAAGACTGCCGTCGCTGATCTAACGAGCCTGGCAGATTTTACTCATGTAAACGTTATCACCGAAACTTTTATCAGTACATTGTTTTACTGAGCAAATGAAATGATCGGTCGATTGCGCGTCGTATGGAGGGCGCGTGCATGACGCTGATGTCGGTGCACGTCTATTACGTCACGTGTGACGTCATCAGCGCGGGGTTTGCGTCGTTTCCGGTGACGTCGGCGGGGTCGGAGTCGACGTCGTTGACTGCGGTGGACGGACAGTGCGTGGACGGTGCGACGTTGACGAGCGAAGCACGACCACCGCGTGGTCACTGCACGGCTGACGGAAGCTGGTTCCTGGTCACCGGCTCATGTCAGTGCGCCGCCGGGTACCAGCCTTCGGAACAGCGCGACAACGTCTGCATCGGTACGCCGTCTACTCGCTCACAAAAACTCGACGTTTAGTTTTATTGTTTAGTGGCGTAGTTGGTAACGCGTTTCGGCTGAAACGAAGTTACTCTACGCCGGGCCCGGTTAGTGCTGCGATGGGTGACTGCCTACGGGCAGGTAAACCATCTCGATGCGAAGCCTGCCAGCTAGGTCGACTCAGCCTTCTACCCTTCGTGGGACGGCAAAATGAGTAGTAACTTATTTACATGGATTACGGAAAGTGGGGACCTTGGTACAGCTGACTGGGGTTGCCTAGCCAGCCGCTGCGCCAGCCTGTGTCTGCAGGTTGCACGCGTTGGCCGTGCGGCAGGCGGCTCTGGTTAGTGACGAAAGCGCATTAGAGGCGTGTTTGCGACGATGCGCTATACAAATTGACGACCTTTACCTTGACTTTTACAGGCAAACACGCCCCGTTTTAACTGCAGCCAGACAGGCAAGTACGCGATTTACGTACATCATACGGATCGAAAGCTGAGTTGGCCTTGGTCGTTAGTTACATTTTTTGCATTTTCTTAGCTTTTAGCGCTTTGGCGCTGACGTCTGTGAGAGTAGCTGTGTGGAGGCCTGTAAAAACTGTTGTTCTTATTTGAGAGCTTGACTTAACCTGCAATTATGAACTTCGATTTATAGGCCTATAAGCTAATTTCACGAAAGCGAAGCGACTCCGTGTTTTGTATGCAAACGTCAAAATCGCCTTGAAAAGAACGTTACTAACAGAACTACAGTTATAGCATGTCTTCATGCGTTATTAATATTTTTTTTTAATTTTTCGGATAAAAAGTTGTTTAAATGTTGGTTTAATAACGACGTGATTTTTTAACGTAGGCTACCGGTAAATTATTTACATTTTCTGCAAATGTTGTGTTTTATTGCTTTAAAACATTTGCAAAATATTTGCAGCGTGAAACGTTGTTGCAAATTTATAACGCTTTATTCGCAACAAGTGTAGAACACAAATACACAGTGTCTCAAAAAACATGCCCGACATTTTCGATCGTAACTTGAAAAACAATTATCAGCTTTTGATAATTTTTGGTACGAAGCATACAAATACAAAAGACAAGGAAAAAACACACGGGGACAGAATGAAAATTAAACAATTGAAACAGACTTCGGGTTTTCACCATATGATAGCCTGGGGTCTCTGGTATTTTGTGACAAAATCATAAACACCCAAGTAGGAACTGAAGCAAAGTGACTATAAACAGTGGATGCAAAAGAACAGTTCGCAGTTTTTGTACACAGTAAATCATAATCATAATAATTTTGAAGGTTAACAAGATAACCATACTTGAAATTCTGAACACGAAACACACTACTGAGATATTTACAGGTAGCAGCACATGATGACAGGAATTTTCACCTACGTAGATCACAGTAATGGTTAATATCTAGACAAGAAAAGAAATACTGCAACACTTTCACTGATTCCATACCACTGTACTTAAAAATCTCGGAAGGCATCATTCCAACAGACTCCTAGCTGACATATAGCTTCAGCAGTAAGGCGCAATGAACCAATACAATATGTAAGTAATGGTAAACAGTAGGACCTAATGAGTGTAACTTCAACAATCTTACAAGCATATTTACTTTGGCATAGAACACTATTACAAGATGCATAGAACTTCCGTTTAACTTCACTGACATCAACACATGAACCCTTCTTATTAACAAACTAAATCTCCAAATACTTCAGTCGATTAACCCAAGCAATAGGACTGCCACCCATATGTAATGGACTACAGCAAACTGAATTACCAACATACATAAAGACAGCCTTATTGGGATTGAATACTGACACCAAAATTAGAGCAAATATGATTCATAGCCTGAAGCCCACTAACGGTAGGTGAAATAAGTATCAAATCGTCGGCGTAAGTGATTGATACACCCAATAAACGTTTTTGAAACACAACATCCGTAATTACCAGACTGATGCAGTAACACAGGCAAGTCATCAACATACAGGTTTACATGTTCGCGCATGCAAGCCAAAACGCAAAACATTAATTTTATACGTCTTTTATATGTCACCTAATTCTAAAACCACAGCCTGAAGCTTACTTTTTAAAGTGACTTACTCGACTTAATTTCCTGGTGACGAAGACGTGGTCCGCAGCCCAACTGTTGCAATACATATGCCGCCTGCAAGTCTAAGTCTGTCCCCTCAATCAGTGATAGTCTTCTTTGCGAGCAGTCTTCCTGGCAGTTGGATGTAGAGCGTGCTGTATTGTGTGCACAGGTTGTCTTCCAGGGACGTACAAGCCTGGCGCTGGTAATGACAACTGCACTGTGTGTCCTGATCACAGTCAAACCGTCAGCAAGGCGTCGTCCAGCTGTCGATGTATTGAAGGATTTGTCAGCCACGTGGATGTTGACGGCAACCTTCTCCGCTGTCTCGGTAAACCCAACTTTAAAGTTCTCAGTAACGACGAGAATCACAAGGAGGTTTAGGTTTGTTGTCTGTCCAATGCAATGCATAGCATAGGACAGAGTATAAAATCACCCGAGTGTCCGTCCGTCCGTGCCTCCGTCCGTGCGACCAACTTTTCTTAAGCTCTCTTCCTTCCACTTTCCCCTTTCTTTACCCTTCCCCTCCTTTTCTCTTTTCCCCCCTTTCCCCTTTCAATTTCGCTTTTTTTCTCTTTCCCCTTTCCCATTTTTTCCCCTTCCCTTTCCCTTTTTCTTCCCTGTTCTTTCCCATTCCCTTTTCCCTTTCCTTTCTCCTTCCTCTTTTCTTTCCCCTTTCTTGTTTCCCATTTCCTTCCCCTTCCACTTTCACTTTCCCTTTTTTCTTTCCCCATTTCCTTTTTCTTCCCCTACTCATTTTCCTACTCTTTTCTTCTTCCCCTTTTTTCCTTTTTCTTTCCCTTTCCCTGTTCCTTTTCCTTCCCCCTCACCTTTTCCTTTTACTTTCCTTTCTTTTCCCTTTCCACTTTTCCTTTTCCTTTCCTTCCCCTCCCCCTTTCTTTTTTCCCCGTTTTCTTCTTTTTTCGTGTCAACGTCCGTGCGTCCAACATTTGAGGCGCCATATCTCCGTAACGGTGCCAGATAGACGCATGGTCACCATGGACCACGGATAGGAAGTAGACATCCAGAAGTCGAATGGTCACGTGACCGATGACGTCACGTGACCCCAAAAGGTCAAATTTGTGACCTCATTATCTTCGAGGTGTCATATCTCCGTAACGGTGCCAGGTAGACGCATGGTGACGATGGACCTTTTATAGTAAAGCGCTGGTGACCAATCGAATGGTCTCGTAACTGACAATGTTTATTGTTTAGTTAAAATAATACAGAACTATGAAAGAATCATTGCTGCTGTACAATTTGAAATTAAACTGTTTGATTTTTACGCACGAGAGCTAGCATAGCTATAGCGCGTAGGCCTCTATTAGCTATGGTAATTCTGTCTTGGTGTCTGTTTTGGTGTCTGACACAACCCGGTACCGATGGGAGCCCAGGTGAGATAGAGACTTCGGGTTTTCACTATATGATAGCCTAGAGTCCCTAGTATTTTGCGACAAAATTTCATGCCACTGGGTAAAGGGAACGAGGAGGAGAAAGAGCGTTATTCTACCGTTATTGGCTCTTCTAACGTGAAAATGGTTGCAGATAGGCACAGACATGCTGCTTATCATAACAAGCACTGGCAACAAGCTTTTTAGAAATGTCAACATCGATGACCTTGAATGACCTTGAACCTCGAAAATAGGGGTTTTTGGTGAATTTTTTTGCGATTTCGGGCTGCGACACGCATTTCAGGAGTGAATTGCGCTAAAATGGCTGGAGATAAACCAAGACAACCTGCGTATGAAATTTTTAGCATTAAATGTAGATTATAGCAATTTAAGTCCCGATCCTCTAGATTCAAGGAGGCCTGCGCACCTGGGTGTCAAAGAGGGGTTTCTCTCTTAAAAGTGGTTATTTATCTGCTGCTGGCTTGTCTAACGTGAAAATGGTTGCAGAGGCACAGACATGCTGCTTAACATAACAAGCACTGGCGACGGGCTTTTTAGGATTGTCAACATTGATGACCTTGATTGACCTTAAACCCTAAAATAAGGGGTTTTAGTGATTTTTGGCGATTTTTGGCTGCAATAGAGTGAATTGCGACGAAATGGATGGATATAAACCAAGATTATCTTCGGACAGGAACTGCTATAGGCTCTCGCGCGTTTCATGAGCATTAGAGCAGCTCACTGATTGTATTTATATAGACATATACTGTAAACTATCGAAATGCATTGGACAGACTCCTTGTTCATATGAACATTATCTTGTTCAAGAGAAATTTGTTTTTACCAGGCTGCTGTTGTCCACAGGCGTAGAGTAGGCTGTACAATGCCATTTGTGTGCTAATGCGTTTTTACGCGCGATAGCAGAATGCTTCGGCGTCTTAGCCATCGTCTGGGCGTCCGTCCGTCCGTCACACCCTGGCACTGTAGGCCTATCAAAACAGTGCAAGCTAAAATCACAAAATCTTCAGCATTTATGGGCTGCATCAAGGTCTCTATGTTTTTTCATGACAAAATTTCGTGCCCCTAGGTGAGGGCGTTCTCCTCGAACAAGGGCGTCGAAGAGGGGTACCCCCTAAAAAGACGTTATTTTGCCGTTATTGGCTCGTATAGTGTGAAAACGGTTGCAGATATGTACAGACATGGTGCTTATCATAACAAGCACTGGTGACAGACTTTTTGGATTTAGTAATATCGATGACCTTGAACGCTTTTAACCGCCAAGAAAGAAATTTTTAGTAAATTTTTCGCAGTTTTTGGATGCAGCGCACATTTCAACATTGAATTGCGACGAAATGGTTGGAGAGAGACCAAGACAATCTGCGTATGAAATTTTTAGCATTCAACGTAGATTTTAGCAGTTCAAGGAGACCGGCGCAGGCGGGCGTCAAAGACAGCTACCCCCTAAAAGTGGTTATTTTACCGCAATTATCTCGTGTAGCGTGAAAACGGTTGCAAATAGGCACAGACATGCTGCTTATCACTGGTGACAGGCTTTTTATTGCTGTCAACGTCGATGACCTTGAATGATCTTAAACCTCGAAAATGAATGTTTTAGTGATTTTTTTGCGATTTTCGGCTGCGACACACATTTTAAGAGTCAGTTGCGCTGAAATGGCTGGAGATGGACCTGGACAGCCTGCGTATGGCATGTGTAGCATAGAACATACATTTTTAAGAATCTAAGTTTTGATCTCTTAAATTCAAGGAGTCTTTCGTACGGAGGCCTCAAATTTAAGTACTCTTTCAAGATCCATTAATATCTTATTGCTATAATCTTACACTGATTGCCAAAGTGGCAGGACCGCTGCTATCGCGCGTCACGCGAGTTCTGCTCAAATTACTTGTTATAATTCCTTTTGGCTCACTAGAACTATTCGTTGTATGGTAGTGTTGATTCGGGATCAGAAGTTAATGTAGATGAAAATACATAATATTTATGTAACGTTAATCTCTCGGTTAACATAACACTGCGGTCTGCTTGTGGTCTTCGTTAGGAACAATAATGGCTATACGTGCAATCGAATTCGCATTTTGCGCGTGTAACAGATCTCAAGTTTTAACTGTCAAACTATTACAGTTGGCGTTTGCATAGACAATGTGATAATAGTTGTCGACGGAAGATACGCGTTAAACCCCAGTTTGCGGAAATTGTATTTACTCATTCCTTCAACTACTTAATGGGAAAACAAAAGAAATTGGTGTAGGACTCTACACTGAGTAAAGCACTGTAGGCCTAGGTCGTGATTATTTGACAGTCTCCATCAGCGTTTGAATTGCCGGGAGAGTTGGGGGGTTGAACCCCCCCCCCAACTGTTTTCTCAACCCCCTAACACACTGTCAGATTATGTTCTGGAGGGTCAGCTATGTACTATATCCATAGGATTTATATCACAATTTCGGTTGGGTTCCAGCCGTCGAAAAGTTCAATCCCCAGCTAATTTTTCACAATTCAAACACTGGTCCTCATTCAGGTGATAATATTTCAAACGGCGGCGTCGAACGTTTTAAAAGATAATTGAATAAGTTTAAAGTGGACCTGACCGCTAACCTCTTAGTTTAACCCCAAAAACTAAGACTGAAGTAGGTTTAGACAATGGTTATTGTTGTTTAGTAGGCCTATTTAAACTTTTTTGTGTCTTTACTGTAGCTGTAGACGTGAGAAACCTGACTGTAATGTACATTAATTCGACAAGCGTCCAGCTGTCGTGGTCGCCACCTTCAGGACGTTCATCATCACTTGGTCGCCTCAGTTACCGTGTCGACTGCATCGGCTGCCAGTCGTCGGTCATTTTCACCCCCAGCAGACAACGTCTCAACGATACCACGTCAGTATACCGATGAGACTGTTCGTGTTATTGTGTGGGCCTAATTGTGTACTTAAAAAGTTTCTGCCATCAGTTCTAACATTCAACGTTCGGTCATGTTGTCTTTGTCTTAGGTTTAATAGTCATGAGATGTTCTTTCAGGTAACAGTTTATACAGAACGTGGTGTTCATCGTTAGTAACGTTACGAAACAGATTGTCATCACTGTCGCTGACGAGTTCAGCCGCCGTAGGACTGTCAGCACTGTAAAAACCACTCCGCACACCGCGACGGATAAAAGTTTCAATCCGTTAACGATCGACAGCACTTGTAAAACCCCACCATGCATTGGACGCGTACAAGAGCTTCTGCAGAACAACTGATTTATAGATGACTTGCAGCGCTTCATCACTCATGCACGTGGCACCACAAGGTTCTCACAGGATGATGATGATGATGATGATGATGATGATGAAGAACGAATTAACTTTAGCGTGGCGTTCAGTCCTAAGACTACAAGGACACGTAACTATAAGCTAAAACAGTGAAGTCACGTAATAGTTACGTAAAAGTTACGTAATAGACGTTCTTAGTCATGTCTGTAAGACCGGGCAGAAAGTTCGGTTTTCAGTCTGCTGCGGAAAACTTGCAACGACGGAGACGACCGGACCCACTCCGGCAGACCGATGCAGCAGTCGCTGGAAAGGTGCGGTCGCCAATCATCGCACAGTGCGTGGAACGACCAGCGCTGATGTAGTCGAAGAGCGCAGTCGTCGACGTGCTCGCTGACATTGTGACTCCAATCTTCAATGACGTCACTCTTCGGATGCCTGGTACTGCTAGTCGCAGACTGACTCAACTACGATGCCTTTCAGTGAAGATAATTTTCACGGACATTACTCGGTTTAACGTCAGGTTGTTCGTTGTGGCCCACTTATCAGTGTTCTCAACCTCAGAATATTGTTTCTTAGATCCGGAACATCCGGCCAACGTTTCTTTTTCCATGATAAACCGGTTTGTTATCAACTACTCTCACAACCAAACGAACAGGCTTAAACATTACTTTTTCTTTGGCTGAGGTTAAAATAAATCAAATGTAATCGAATGCATAACGAATATTTTCTGGATGACTATACATTTTCTGCATACGTAAAACCCCGTTGACAAATGCAGGCGGTCGTGAAACTTCGATCGATGCGTTGTTGCTGCCAGTCATGAAGTTGTTTATTCGTGGTTGTCAGCCTGTTGTAACACTAGATCATATATTCGAGTTATCTCCGCCAAGGCAAACGAAGTGAACATTGGAGGAGATCAAGAGATTGGTCCTTCTGTCCGTCTGTGTGTATATACTTTTCCCTCCCTTTTTGCCGCCGCGAAGCGGCTTTTCCTTCTCCCTCCCCTTTCCTTGTTGTAGGTGTAGTAGTAGTAGTAGTAGTAGCAGCAGCTGTAGTAGTAATGTTTAAATTACTATACTTGGCGGAGATATGCACTCTCACGAGCGCCTTCTAGTTGAACATTATTCTTCATTTAATGACAGCAAAAAAACTAACTAATAAGAAACGGAGACAAAGATACAGAGACAGTTAAACCAAATCGTTCAATTTACTGCAGGTATATAGAACTGCCACTGTACAGTACACGAAGTTTGTCAACAAAATTCCGTGCACGACGCTTTCATTCGACGATAAGGACGCTTACTATTATACAGAGAGATAATACGAGTATTACCTCTCTTAGTCTTTAGAGTGCGTCATCAATCGCTGAGCTGATGTCTGTGCGTAATTCTTTCTGCTGTCCATGCAGCGTGCTGATAGAAGGCCTGAGAGCGTTGACGACGTACAAGCTGACGGTTTACGTGGAAAGTGAAACGAGTCAAAGTCAAGCAGACAACAGCAGCAGCAGCTCAGGCGTCAGCGTTGTCGTCACCACTCGTCATGGTAGGCTATAGTGCACACTGCTCTTATTAACTACACGAATCATGTCGACATATTGTTCGACCGTTCACATAACTGCACAGTCGTAAACCAAATATTAACCCTGATCCTGATTTTTGATCTTTGAAATTGAAAATTGGCAGACTTGTTGCTTCTGCCTTGTGAAACGTTTATATTGATTTTATTTTTATCTACGCTTTTTCATTTTCCAGTTAACCGTATGGGACAGACGAATCGACAGAGAGACAGACGTACGGGCAAGACCCGCACGGTCTATTAGCACGACCGCAGCGCGACTCCCTACAACGCTCATTCCCCTACGCCTCCAGGATTGATTGACGATGTTGTTGAGCGTAGAATGTATGTATTGCTTTTTATGTGAAACCCATTGCAAAGCTACGAAGCGTCACCTGCCATATGGAATCACGCAGCAATCCGACATAAATTTAAACAAGCTTCGCCTTAACCCCAGTCAGACAAACCAGTACTCCATTTCTTAAGGGATAGAAGGCTGAGATGGCTTAGGCCCTACCTGTCTGCAGACCGTCAACTATCCACTTCATATCGACACGACCGGCAGTCGAACCCACGTCTATTCGTTAGTTTTTGGCCGACCGTTAACCATAGGTTGGGTCTGTCTGTCGTTAGTTGTCTATAATGCATGTATTGTGGCTAAAAAATACCTTTTACCGGAAAACGGTTAAAACTGGTAAATAGGGTTGCCCAACGGCTACCCTGTGGTATCAAGTCGGACTTCCTACAACCCTCATTCCCCCGAACGGCCTGTAATTTATTTATAATAAATACGATATAACGCCTGGCAAGATGACTGCGCGTGACGTCTGTTATACTAGCGTTGATTGTAGTGTTCGAGAGAAGCGTTAATGTAGCTTCTATGAAACTGCAGTTACCTCCGACTCAGCGTAATCGCTTTTTTTTCGTGATTAGAAGTCGGACGCTGGCCTTCGGACATAGACGGCACAGAAGGCTTTTCCTAGCGACAGCTGGGCTTTTTGCTAAAACTATTAAGCACAAAACGTAGCCGTTTACAAATTGAGGCTAGAAAGCCTTTGTGTCCGGTAAAAAAGTAAACGCCTAGACGTTGTACAATAAAAATGTCAAATTTAAAAGAATCTGATTACAATTTCGTACGCTTAATCCCCAATAAATTGCTACAACGACCACTAAATTTTGTTTAAAATAATAATTTTAGCGGAGGTATTAATTGTTGAATATTGATAACAAAATTTATTCGTTACCAATATGGCGTTACATAAGTAAACCTTGTACATTTGCTCAACTTTAACAAACAACATCTGATTCTGGCAAAATTGTACCTCATCAATGCTTCGTTCAGTGGCAATCAAAACGTTAGATTTCAGTCAAATCTGCGAACGCAAATAATAGTTACAGCGGCTTTTATGAGGTCACCCCATAACGTGAAGTGTCCAGTTACAGTAAATATACAGTTGCTTAATACTGGGCTCCAGTATTAAGCAACTGTTTCTTTAATCCTGACATTGTCTAGGGCTTGCTTGGAAATTCTGCGATAAACTTTTTAGCACCACACCGTTTCTTTTGTCTCAAAGGTTTAATTAAGGTCAACAGATTACTGGGCGAGAAACCAACTAGGCGACAGAAGTTTGGGTGACAGTAGATAGGACGTGTGGGCGACACAAAGAAGACTGCTATAGGCAACAAACTATTTTAAACAAATTCTGAAATCTGGGCCCACGCACAAGTTGAACATTGATAAACATCACGTGGAGAATATTCAGCTCGATTAGGCACCGGAGAATCAAGTTTATATGACCCTTAATACGACGTCTGTAAATCTAAATTAGAGCAAATTAGACGAAGGATAAACTGTGATTTCTGAACTTTATGCAACTTCTTTGATTCAACGAACAGATCAGGCGTTCTGCTGCTGCCGTTTAGTGTCATATAACAAGCAATAAATAACTTAAATTTAGCCTACCCGCTGAAATCGATTTGCCGTGATTACTTAATAATACGTAACAGGAACTAGCGCTGACCAGTACGCAAAGAGACAAGTAAAATATTGTCCCTGACTTTTAGCGTTCTGACGCACTCATATAAGGTTAGCATCCTGGCAGACACGGTGGGCAAAAGTTAACAAAAATGAGCAACTTTAATTAATTAATTTTACAAAACTGGTACGTAATTGCGTTACGTTGTCTTATCGCCCATACGTCTGTGGCTTAGATGGCTTGTCGCCTCTTAATTAAAACATGGTCATCTACAAAAAACACCATTTTATTCTTGTTTACGTTGATTGCGTCAACAAACGTCACTTCCGATAGAGCGAACGCAGTAGGCTATGTAACGCCATATTGGTAACGGAGATATTTTGTTATCGATATTCAATTATTAATAACTTTGCTCGAAAAATAATATTTTTAAACAAAATTTTATGATCGCATCAGCAATTTGTTTTTCGATCAGGCGTGTATACGAGTAAGTTTAATAAGTAAAGGTGTCAGTAGAGCGTGAATTTGTACAGCGGATACTCAAGAAGTCTCTAATGCGTTTGTAAACCAATGAAACAGTCGTACGGTATTCAGTTGTATAACTAAGTCATTGGTTCCGTCGTTTTGTTCGCCTCGTAGGCTTTGCGACGTCGGTAGACGGTCTGCACGTGACGTCATTCGGGTCATATTTTGTGAGTCTCGTCTGGACGGCAGCAGGTGGCAGCACTGAAGCTGATCTGTACCAGGTGCGCTATGCAGCAGTGGGTCAGAACGCGGTGGACGAACTGGCCTATACCGTGCAGCCTAACATCACCGTACGAAGTCTGCAGCCTCACACCACATACTCGTTTGCCGTACGTAAATTACAACTCGATGAAAACACTAAAAGTTAAAAAGATTAAAGGTGGTGTATGGCTCTTTATACATATAGGAAACCCATCTCAAAGCTACGGAGCGTCGCCTGCCGTATATGACCACACAGTGTTACCTGTCACTCGTCACATTTGAACGGGCCCTGCCTTATTCAAAGCCAGAGAAGTCAGTACTCGCTTTACTTACCCCAGAGGGATGGAAGGCTGAGTTTAACTTGATTTTGGCTATATAGGCCTACCGAGATGGTTTACCTGTCTGCAGACATCACCCAACATCATCAACTGGTTACTACTTAGTAACCAGTTGACACGACCGGGAGTCGAACCCACGACCTCTCGATCGTAAGTCTGACACCCTGGGCACCGCTACGCCACCGAGCCTGGCAAGCCAGCTGTGTCTTTCACCATTCCTACAACTTTCTGTCTACTAAAAATGCTAAAATACACAGCGACAAATTTAACAATATAGCAAGAGATGATGCACATTAACAATTAAGAATTTAAGATACTAAAATGCACGTTACTAATCTGCTGTTCACGTGTTGCAGAAGTTTCTTGCGGTGTTTCTCGTCTATGTAGAAGTCACGTCAGTCACAACAATAGCATCTCTGATGATCTCTCAGTTTGCTAGATACCTATGCTTGCGTTGTCTTACTTGCTTTCAGCTTCAAGCAATTGTAAATTTACATAAATAGTAAATAAAACTAAATATTGAAAATGAATGTTTTATGTCTGCTGTCAGGTGGCATATCGAAGTTTCGGCGTCTGGTCAGAATACAGCGACAGCGTCTCAGTAACAACTGCAGACGACCCACGAAACAACGGTCTTGTATTGAGTTACCGTTTCTGCTGCGATAATTCTAACTTTGGCGTGATTCCACCGAGCCTAAGAATATTGCAAGCGATTGAAATAATAAAGTCAGCTATAGGCCTAGTACATGTAACTAAATATGCACCCTTCATTGCCGCCAACGACATTTCTGATTGCTGCCCAGTATCTATGGCACTGAATGGCCTATTTTGTGCTGATGTGCCATTAAGAAACTACTCACTCACTCACTCAATAGTATTATAAATGCCAAAAATTATGAGACCATGCGAGCAATTTCTAGGTACATAATTTCAGCTGTCGGCTTTTTAATAAGAGTGTGCGAGAGGCGTTTAGTAACTTAATTATGAACCCCCTTAGCCTATATTCGTATAATGGTTGTTGTTGGCATTTGCGTTAAACTCGAATAAGGTTTTGTTTATTCATATTGATGATAGTTGTTCTTACGGGATGATCTTAAAACTTGCAGCAGGGTACGCAGCTTCTTTTGCTGAATCGTTGCAGAAGTTCTTCATTTTGACATCGGGGCCAAATACCCGTCGGTGTGATCTCAACCGACACAGAAACGGCTTAGTTAGTAGCGACGTAGGCTATAAATCCAAGGCCGCGCTGGGATGTATACAGCTCTGCAGCATACGCTCCGAATGGAGCCACCGCCGTTGTAAAACACGTGTCCGTTCTCGGAGTGGACACCTAGAAAATTACATATTGAATGAACATGCTTATTTACGGCGAATTTTACGACCCTATAAAGGTAAAGTAAAGGTAAAGGTCGTCAATTTGTATAGCGCATAGTCGCGAGCATGCGCACGCCTCTAATGCGCTTTCGTCACTAACCAGAGCCGCCAGCCGCACGGCCACCGTGTGCAACCTGCAGACACAGGCTGACGCAGCGGCCGGCTAGGCAACCCCAGTCAGCTGTACCAAGGTCCCCACCTTCCGTAACCCATATAAATGAGTTACTACTCATTTTACCGTCCCACGGAGGGTAGAAGGCTGAGTCGACCTAGTTGGCAGGCTTCGCACCGAGATGGTTTAACTGCCCGCAGGCAGTCACCCATCGCAGTACTAACCGGGCCCGGCGTAGAGTAACTTCGTTTCAGCCGAAACGCGTTATGAACTACGCCACGCCACCAACCAACGTATGCAGGCAGCATGCATCCCTATTAGGACCTGCGCATTTATAACGCCTGATGCTTAAACTGCATGTACGCTGTGCGAGGATGTAGGCTTGGCAAGTAGCGTGGTGGGCGTAGTTGCGGGTACAGCGGCTGCTGTTGTCATGACAACCTTCATCGTCGTCATCGTCGCCGTCATCGTTGTTCTGCGGTTCGTCAGTCTCTGGCGTTCTCTTTTTATTCAATCAACCAATTAATCAAAAAAATGTTGTACAGTGCCACCAACACCGTCCTGAACGGCAGCGCTTAACAATGAAAAACACTGAACCTAAACGGTGTAGCAAATTCTCCATTAAAATCTTTGTACGACATTTGCGATTACGAATTATCGTGGTTTTTCTTTTCTGCTACTCTCATTCGCTTCAGTACATTAATGCCTATACGCAGAGTCGATGTGTCTGGCCTACAGCGACGAGTTTGAGATGCGCTTGTGATTCGACTTTTAATTGTGCTAAAAATTTTACTTACGAGTTATAAAGTCGTAAAATTTATTGACGGACTACTCGGCAATGGGTAAATGACGATAATGTTGTCGATGAAATACTATATTATTATGATGAACTAGAGAAAGCACTCGGAGAGCGCAGGTACCTCCGCCAAGGCAAAGCCAGGTGGCGTCACCGTCTTCGCTTTGCCAGCGGTTCGCTTATGCCCCCTTTAACGCAATGGTAACGAAAACTTAAGTGATCCAGAATCCAGGATTCCTGCCGGATCACCCCCAAAATTTAACCACTTGTAGCTTATGCCATGCTCGATATTACCTCAAAATTTCAGAAAGATCCGTCCATAACTTTTTGGGTTATCTTGCTAACACACAGACAAACAAACAGACAAACAGGCAGACAAAAACCGGCAAAAACATTACCTCCTTGGCGGAGGTGATAAATTAAGCAAAGAATTGCATTAATTTGCAGATGTCGTCGACCACGTGATCGACAGCATGGCAGTGAATGTAGCATGCTTCATTACTACTCTAACGGTAAAACTTTTTTTGCGATGTTGTGTTGTGTTGATGTTAAACTATTTGACATTAACTAGCTGTTTATCTTGTCTATACACATTCGAAGGCATTATTATAACTCTATAGGCATATCATGGATATGATCTCGGTCTCGACGTCTCGTTCTCGAGATGTACTAACGTCTCGTCTCGGTCTCATCTCGGTCACGGAGACATGCGTCTCGGGTCTCGTCTCGGTCTCGGCTAAAAAGGTCTCGTGCACATCCCTGCTATATACAGCCAGTGAGTTTGTGTCGTTTAAGCTTAGGCTATTGTAACTTTGTAAGTAAAACGAGAAAAAATGTCGGCTCCTTGTGCTGACATGTATACGGCCGTCCGTCCAGTTGCCATGTGTCTTATGCGCCTTATCGGCCAGCTATCAGTAAACGCGAGGCACACGTACATCATTTTCACGGCGTAAATTGTGATGTTCGTTGAGCACGACCGTTCAGCTTTTAAACTGAAATTGGCACAACGGTTGCTTCTGCCCGAAAAACGTTTGCACTAAGTTTGATTTACCACGTTTTCGTTTTTTGAGCTAGGAGCTCATTCGGAACAGACAGACAAACGGACGGACGAACGACCCACAGGATGGCCGCATAATAGTTGTAAAGATGCTGTGTCAGTAGGCGAATGGCACCACACTCACTAACAGCATCAGTGCGTTCTCGCTACTTATTCAATAGACCCACTTATTTCAACAAAAGTTAATACTGCAAAGAGTTCAAAGCTAAAGCAAAAATCGTGTCATAGCTTTCTTGCAATGACGACAAAAGTTGCTTAGTGTGGCGGCGTAACAGTTAGGGCGTTGGAGTTGGACTTCGAGTTCGACTTCCGGTCAAGTCGTTTTCAAGTGGTTAAAACTTCGATGGCTGACTGTCTGGAAACAGCTTGGTATATTATAACGTATAACCAACCAAGGCCAACTCAGCCTTTCATCCCTCCGGGGTAGGTAAATCGAGTACCGGCCTGTCTGGCTGGGGGTTAAGGCAGGGCGCGTTCACCTGTCGGGGTGGCAGGTAACACTGCGTGATCCCATTTTGGCAGGTGACGCTCCGTAACTCTGTGATAGGTTATCATTAAGAGCTGTACATTAGATAACCTCTAGCCTTCAAATTCTGTAGTCGCGGGACTGTGGGCAATACAATGCAGGCGAGATCGTGAACTCCGGGACGACATCGGACGGCGACAGTGCTCACATCTACGCCGAGCCAGACGTCTTGAACTTGGTTCTCACTGACAACAGCCGTCACACCCCTGCAGCGGTGAGTCCTCGTGATGATGATGAGGAACAATCCTACCAGCAGCAGCAGCAGCTCGACCCTGCTCGTATCACCGTCGACGCCGTCGTGCAGCGAGGTGTAATATTTATTTATTTATTTTATTTATTTATTTGTCTTCAATAGCAGGCTCGAGGCCCATGAACACACAAAACACAAACACAAAGAGTAAAAAAGACTAAAACAAACTACTTCGCCAACACTTAAAAACTGGAGATTTAAAAAACAAGTCCGATGATAAAACAGCATTGACAAGCGAATTGTCACTAATCTGCAATGATCGCCATAGTGAGAAAATCAATATTATATCGATAGAATCGTTTTTGCTTGCGAAACGCTATATGGGAAGCGTTTAGAATTAATGAATCATTATGCTGGCCTCGCTATACGACTCTCTTGATCTTCGACAGTGACAAAACCGATCGCTGGTCATTTTGAAAAGTCATCGTTACTATTTCGGAGAAATAAAACGTGTGCAATGCTGACGATCGATGACGATGTCTGCCGGAAAAGTGCCCCTCCCCCGATTCTTCAACCCACGACGCGTTCTCACTTTTACGCGCGACAGCACGTAGACTAGTGCTAAACGCGTCTTAACTATCGCAGAAACGTCCGTCTGTATGTCCGTCCGTCCGTCTGTCACGTGCATTCTGCTGCCATATCACGAAATCTTCACTTTGGGCCGCTAAAAGACCCTAGTTTTTTGCGACAAAATTTTGTGCTGCTGGGTGAGGGGATTTCCCTCAAACGAGAGCGGCAAAAGGGGTACCCTCTAAAAGTCGTTATTTTATCACGATTGGCTTGTCTGGTGTAAAAGCGGTTGCAGATAGCCACGTACAATGTACTTGCTGCCTATCATAACAAGCACTGATGACGAGCTTTTCGGTACTACCAACTCTGATGACCTTGAACGACCTTTCAGCTTTGGCGCATATTTTCAGTGCGAACTGCAGGCTACGGTGTTTGTAAACAAGCAGGTGAGCTGATTGACGTTTGTCACGGACGTCTGACAAGACCCGGTTCACACGTCGCACACGTTGTTCCGGTCTCACTCAGAGTTCTACACGAGCTGACGTCGGACGCCGAGCGGCGGGAGTTTCTGGCAACAGCGGACAAGATGGCGGCGCTGTGCGGCGACAACGTCGAACAACTGGAGGGAGTCGTCAGCTGCTCACAGACGCCGTTCATGATTGTCACTGAATTGGCGTGCAACGGAACTCTGCTCGATCTCATACGCGTAAGATTCACTGAACACCGCGTTGAGACGCTGGCATCACCGAGCGTGGTTTTCATCCAACGCAACACACGCAACAAACGCAACGCAACGGGCGTAACGCAACTAAGTCTGACCTACGTGTAGAAGACACAACGTCCGCTTCTATCTTAGCCGTTGCGTCAGCTGCGTTTGTTGCGTACTTTTCTTGCGTTCACTGCGTTTGTTACTTTCTTGCGTGTGGCTTGGTAACGGTAACGGGCCGGACTGATGACCGAAGGGTCCCAGGATCGACTCCGAGCCGGGGCACTGCCAGATAACGACCTTGGGCAAGTTGTTCACACAGTACAGATTGGTACCGGCTTCACCGCTGGGAAGGTTACACCAGTAATCTGCGGAGGTCTGGCTCTCCTCCCAGATAGTTCAGGGACAGGTTCGCCTGTATCGGGTGGCCGGTAATACTGTGTGTTTCCATACGGCAGGCGAAGAGTCTGCTGCACACTGCTGGCTCGGGGCCTTGGAAACGGAGATGAGCACTGCTCGCAACAGTCACAGAGCTGTGGGAGAGCGCTGTTGACTATCCGCGATTTAACCTGTTATTAAGCTTTCTTGCGTTCGCTGCGTAGGCCTACTTTGCTTTGAATGGAAACTTCGCTTTTGCGATGACGACTGACGGCAGCTGCTACTCCGAAGTCGCGAATAGGCCCCTATCTGTTTCGTGAAAAAAACTGCAGAGAATTTTCCTGTTTTGTCGATCCTGTCACTCCTGTGAGGTTTCTGCTCCCGCTAGCAGACTACACATGACTTTCTGGACAGCTGTTTTAGTCAGCTTTTTAGTCCGCCCGAAAACGATAGTTTTCGGAAGGACTTATGTTTTACGCGTGATGTTTTATTTTTTTTTGCAACGCGAGATCTCCGAGATGCGTGGGCCGACCGGCGTGAAATTTTGCACTATGGTCAGTACTAGGTACTATTTTATAATGCCGGTCCAAAATTTTGGGAGGCACACCCTGTGAGGCTGCCTAGTGAGGTCTGAGTCCTAGGCCTATGCTAAACTTATTGCAAAGTTAAACTAGGCCAAAAGTTACAGCAACTGGACTCAACACTTGATAATAAAACAAATATACGATTTAATAAAGCAAACTATGTACAGCGGTGCATACATTTACGTGCAATGCAAATGCCAGAGCAAAATAAAGCACACGATTAAACAGTTCCAATCGTCA